>Ga0209014_10000913_pt1 | contig 17523 bp, 18 predicted proteins | sample BarGraNGADG00212_FD_184491 | JGI IMG/M metagenome (GOLD analysis project Ga0209014, IMG submission 184491) | Arctic peat soil microbial communities from Barrow, Alaska - Barrow Graham LP Ref core NGADG0002-212 (SPAdes) (version 2) | ecosystem: Environmental > Terrestrial > Soil > Wetlands >...
ATCCGACGGCGGGGACGGTCTTGGTTGATCACAAAGATCGCAAGTCCACCCAGTTCTTCACCCATAAGCTCGGCCACCCGCCGGCTCGACTGGCAATGCGGGAAGTCTCCAAAGAGGGGTCAGGGATGACACTGCTGTCGTGGGCAACCGTTCACGGTGGCGAGCAAGCGGTCGACAGCATGCACACGCTGTTGCTGCTGAACCGTTACCGGAAGCAACCCAGCTTTGGTTCGATTGCCACCGTCCAGACTCGGTTAAAAGTTGGCTGGACCATCGTCGTCCCGCAAACCTTTGGCACAGGCGTCCGGTCTGCTGCTGCTGCCGGTACATGGGCCGATGCGGCCTGGGATGACAGCGACCAAGGTGGTTAGCCATGACGTTCGCCACCGCCGGAAGCTCACTGCCCAGCTTGGCCCCAACCGGGCCGCACACCCTCATCCGGTCATGGGGTCAGACACTTCGTTGGTACATCTGGGCGCTCAAACTGCGGTTTATCGTGCCCGCCCTGGCACTCGCTGTACTGGCGACGGCCATCCTGGTCTCGACCCTCGGCTCCCCCAACTCATCTCCAAGACGAACCGCCATCGCCCCTCCGGTCCCAACGACCACCACCACAACTCCGCCACCGGCGAGCACCACTCCGTCAACAATCGCCACGATCACCACCACCGTCATTCCGCCACCTCCGGCAACGGTTTCGGAGACCGTCGTCTGCACCACCCCACCGTCACTCACGGTGACAGGGACTGGGGTAGGCACCAATACCCTCACTGTGAGCGGAGCCGGTGGGAACCGCTCGGTACCCGGTAGCCCTGCGACCATCCAATTCTCCGGCCCGGCGGGACAGTACGTCTTTTCCGATATCGACTCCGGCGGTTCCCCGAGCGTCAATTACGTATCGGGGAACGCCTCCTGCGCTAGGGCGTGACGGGTGGCCCCCTAGGGGTATGACCCCCACCACAATTAACGCCCTCGGCCAGCGTTCCACTATCCGTTTTGACTATGACCCCGGTCTTGTAGCCGCTGTGAAAACCATCCCCGGCAAACAGTGGGACCCTCCTACGAAGACCTGGACCATTCCCAGTACGTGGACCTCTGCACTGGCGGACTTCATAGCCCTTTCCTCCGCCATCGTCACCGACCCAGACGGTCGGCTTGCCCCACCGCCCCCGCCACCGGACCTCGACGCCGCCATTACGGCCATCGACATTCCTGGCACCGACTCGGCCCACCTCCACCCCCACCAGGCACAATTCGTGGCGGCCATCCAGGCCGGTAGCCGCACGGCTCTTCTGGCCGATCAACCCGGCCTGGGCAAGACGGCCTCGGCGTTGATATCGCTGGAGGCAGTCGGTTCCAAACGGGCCATTGTCGTCGTCCCGGCTGTGGTCAAGACAGCCTGGGAACGGGAGGCCGCTCGGTGGACACCCGCTCGCACAACCCTGGTGTTGGCCGGCCGGACTCCGACTGCGATTCCACCAGACGCCGACACCATCATCATTAATTACGATGTGCTCTCTGCATGGCAACCCGCCCTTACCGCATGGCAACCGGACGCGCTTGTTCTGGACGAGAGCCACTACGTCAAAGATCCCAAGTCGGGCCGGGGTAAGGCGGCCAAAGTCATTGGCAAGAGCATGCTGCCATCGACACTCCGTATGGCCGTCACCGGCACGCCTATCCCCGCCCGGCCAAAGGATTTAATCAACCAGCTCGAAACCATCGGCATGCTTCCCGCGGTCGCCGACTCCGCTTGGGACTTCCTTCTTACCTACTGCAACGGCCACAAAAATCAATGGGGCTGGGACTTCGATGGAGCATCCAACCTGGGCCAGCTGCACGACCTGCTTGTCGCCGGGGGCATGGTCCGGCGGTTGAAGACGGACGTGCTCGACCTGCCATCCAAGACCGTTGCCAACTTGCCGGTGACATTGACCGGGGCCGGGGCCAAGGCGGTCAAGACGGCACAGAAGGCGCTCATGGGTGGCTTGGTCGCCACCGCCAAGACGGTCAAGTCCGAGACTAAGGAACCGAAGATAACGCCGGCTATCTGCCGAACGGCAGCGTCCCGCTTTGTGAGTCATGACGGCATCTCCTTAGTAGACGGAGTCCGGCAGGCCATCGGTCTCGCCAAAGTTCCGCTTGTGGTCGATGAAGCCAAGTCCATCCTTGAGGCCGGGGAGTCGGTTGTCATCATGGCCCATCACCTCTCCGTTCAAGAGGCCATTGTCGCCGAGCTGGCGGCCGCCGGTGTAGTGCGTGTCTTTGGCAAGCAGTCCCAAGCCCAGAAGCAAGATGCCATCGACAGCTTCCAACGCAAGGACCCAGCCGCTCGGGTATTGGTGGGGTCCATTATGGCCGCTGCCACCGGCATCACTCTTACGGCTGCCTCCAACATGGTCATCGCCGAGTTGCCGTGGACGGCGGCCGTCCAAGAGCAGGCCATCGACCGGATTCACCGAATTACCCAGGACAGCCCGGTGACCGCCTGGCGGCTCATCGCCACCGGAACCATGGACGACCAAATTGCGAGTCTTATCGCCCGACGGGCGGGAGTGAGCGGGGCCATCGTCGACGGTGTGGCGATTGAAGCGAACCCGGATGCGAGGTCCCAGGTTGACGTATTGACCGAGATGTTGGTGAAGCACTTCAAGTTGGATGTCGAATCTAAGGAGGAGGAGGTAATACCCACAATTGATGTGGTACCCGTACCTGTACCTGTACCTGTACCCGAACCAGTGGTGGTCGACCGGCACCGGGGGCCTATGCCGTCGGCCGACGCGGCGGCCGCCGCCTCTGCCATTGCTCATCGTCTCAACCCTAGAGACAAACGATGGTGGCCGGAGCCTGCCCCTGCACCGGAGCCGGAGCTTGCGTCCGGGATATCTCTCTAACCCTTGACCCCGTACAACAACCAACAAAGGAGAACCAAAATGACCAAGGCAAGAATGACCGAGGCAAAGCAGCGCAGGATCGATGCCTACCAGGACATGAGCGCCGAATGGACCCCTCTCTTCGGCGCTATTGACGCTGCCACAAAGGCATTGCACGCCGCCAGCGATGCCTGCTTGGCAAAGAACTCACCCGATCTCCTAGAACGAATCGTCCTTATGACACAGGACCAACGTGACCTGCACAATGCAGCCAATGCAGCGGTACAGCATCTTGACGCCGTGCGGCAGGTTTTGCGGGACTCCTACGTCGCAAGCTGGGATCGCCAGTTCGGAGAGACGAAGGGCTACACGAGTGGTGCCTACGCCACCTCCACACCTGCTCCCGCCCCGGTGCCGGAGCCCGAGCCTGGACCGTCTCTCTAACTCCTCTCTGTGTCTGTCCGCCTACTAAGGATCCGCCATGTCCGAACCATCTAAAGCACTTCCAGCAATTCTCCTCGGAGTCGGTGGAGCCGTCATGGCCCTCTTTATGGTGGGCATCGCAATTATTGGCGGCAGCACCAGCGCCTCGGGGACAGCGGCGACTCTAGTCACCCTGGCCTCCGTGGAGGCGGCCAACTCGGCATGCACAGTCAGCGGCCCAGTCCCTGGCCTCGATCCGGCCCAGGCGGGGTTCGCAAACCAGATCGTCTCAGCTGCGCTGGCAGCAACTGGCGAAAACCACGCAGCGGCCCAGATCGCTTTGATGGTGGCCCTCACAGAGAGCGGGCTGCATAACGACGGCCCTCTCCCCGGCAACGACGGATCGCTCGGCCTGTTCCAACAGCGAGCGAGCCAAGGGTGGGGAACTGCGGCCCAAGAAATGGACCCGGCCACTGCCACCGGCATGTTCATCCAGCACCTTCTCCAAGTATCTGGTTGGGTGACTATGCCCGCCTGGCAAGCAGCGCAGGCGGTCCAGCGCTCGGCCTTCGCCGACGGCTCGAACTATGAGCAGAATTGGGCAGCTGCCGGGGTCTATCTGGCCGGTGTTTTGGACAACGGCAACACGGCCGGTTCGTGCGGACAGGGTGTTCCTGGTGGCGTGGTTGGCCCACCTTCGGCATTCGGGCTCCCAGTCGGGTATGTCATTCCCGCCGGCACTCCTGGACCTGCCACCCTCGCCATCAATTTTGCTATCGCTCAACTCGGCAAGCCGTACGTGTGGGGTGCGGCCGGCCCTGCCTCCTACGACTGCTCAGGGCTCACCCAAGCGGCCTGGAAAGCGGCCGGGATCAGCCTCGACCACTACACCGGCGATCAGCAGAACGAAGGCGCCCAGGTCACACCCTCGGCCATCCAGCCCGGCGATCTGGTGCTGACACCGGGCTCGGATTCCCCTGGTCCCGGTATCGCCGGCCACGTCGGCATCTACCTCGGAAACGGCCTGGTCGAGAGCGCTATCGACCCAGCCATGGGCATTCAGGTCCAGACCTGGACGGCCTTCATCTCCGGCGGTCTGACCGCGGTACGGGACCCGGCGGGATAGCCAGCCGTGACGGTTGGCCTCCTATGGGTTGAGGCCAAGACGATCTTGGCGTCAAGAAAGGGAAATCACATGTCCGAGTCCTTCCGAAACCCACCACCCACAATTCCAGAGCCAGAACAGGACTTCTCCGAAGCAGTGCTGGAGGCACTACCCCCACTTCCGCCCGGAGCAGTCCTCGAAGACGGCGATGTGCTGGCCTGGTACCAACATGGCCAGCTGCACCGGTCCGACGGCCCGGCGCTGGTGTACCCGGACGGCTCCGAAGAGTGGTACCAATTCGGCCAGCTGCACCGTGACGATGGGCCGGCCGTCACCGACTCTGCGGGTAGCCAGTTCTGGTACCAAAGTGACGAGCTGCATCGGGACGATGGGCCAGCTGTCGAAGAAGCGGATGGAACCCGTGCATATTTTCGCCAGGGCGTCATCCATCGAGACGATGGACCGGCCATAAGCGGGCCATTGATCACTGCCCAGTGGTACATCGAGGGCAAGAGGGTCCACCGGTTCACTCCGGCTGGTCGGGCAGTCCGCCGGGAGGCAGCGCAGAACTTGACTGCTGTCCAAGAAGCCGCCGCCGACCTGGAGTTCCGCCACGCTCCATACGAGGCACCTGACGCTCATCTGGAGGCCGCCTATGACGACCAATTCGAGGGGCCGGAATTGTAATTACTTTTTTCTAGTGTGACGGTCCGCCCCCTAGGGGTAGAGACCACCAATTCGGTTGGCCGATTGAGAAAGAAGGTAAGGAACCATGTTTACGAAAATGTTTTCCACAGTCAATATCTCGCCCAACACGACCGGGTTGCCGGGTATTTCCAGCCTCAACAACATCGTGGGCGCATTGCTCACGATCGGGCTGATCGCTGCCCTAGCCGGGTTGGTTGTCGCCGCCATCGTGTGGAGCCTCGGATCGCATAGCTCGAACCCGCAGCTTGCCGGGCGGGGGAAGACGGGCGTCCTGGTGGCCTTCGGGGCAGCGGTACTAGTGGGTGGGGCGATGACCCTTATCAACTTTTTCGCCGCGACCGGTGGATCGATCCATTGACCACCCCCAGGGGAAAGTTCGCAATCGCGGTTGTGGTCGCCGCGGTTGTGGTCGTTGCCGTGCTGGGGTCCGTCGCCTTCTTTGGTAGCGGCTCCCAGCAGACAGCGACTCCGCCCACCACGAAGACCACCAGTAGCAAGACTCCGCCCGCCACCCAGACCAACGCCGGCCAGCAGTGGGTTCATGTACCACCCACCACCTCACCCCTTCCGGACACAGTGGCGCAGCGGACGATGGACGCGGCGTTGACGAGCACCTGGGACTCGCAGGTCCTGAACTGGTTCGACTCCGCCTCGGTGCCTGCCCCTGGGTACGCGGCCGGGTACTCTGCTGTTCCGATCACCTGGTCGCCGGACGCTTGGATCCGAGCCTGGACGACCAGCCTCTTGACCATTGACTTCGCGCACCAGACCCGAGCAGGCATGGGCCAATGGCTTTCCGCCACACGAGCCCAATACAATTATCCGGGGTTGACCTCGGATCAGCAATCGAAGGCTCTGTTCTCGATCTTGCTTGACACGATGCCCTTCGATCCCACCTATGACTCCGGTGTCCCACACGCTTCGGCTTGGGCGGCTCTTGCTACTGCCGGCACCACCTGGGTAGCCACAAACGTGCAGGCCATCACGGTCAATGGGAAGTGGTCGGACATGGTAGCGACCAGCTGGTCCCCTTCCGACCAGCGGATGGCCGAGTACGACGTGACCGGGACCATTACTTCGACCACCGCCGGCGTCTCCACCATGCTCGGGTTCTCCGCCGCCATTACCGTCGGGAGCGCCTGGTGGCAGAACGGATACGGGACCTCCTACTTTTCCGCTTTTGCGGAGTCATAAGGAGACACCATGTGTAATCCCCTCCTCTCTGCCGTCTTCGGCCCCGCCACCTGCTCCGCAGCTAGCGCCGGGGCAAGCTCTCTCGGGTCATCGATCGCGAATTCTGCGTTTACAAGTATTGCGAACAGTTTTGCCTCAGCCGCAAACTCGATCACGAACCTCCTGTGGCAATCGCTGTCGTCTTCAACATCCGTTTCCCTGACCGGTGCCGGGTTCGGGCAGATGTTGGCCATCACAATGACCATTGCGCTGACAGTAGCCGCGGCGCTGTTCCTTATTCAGATCATCCAGTCGGCGTTGAAACGCGACGGTGGCGGCATCGCCCGTGGGGTGAAGGGGTTGATGATCGCTTTTCTGGGGGCCGGAGCCGCCATTATCATCGCCAACGCTCTCCTGGCCGCTTCGGACGCGCTGTCCAACGGGATCGTGCAAGTAGGGATGGGCACGACCCTTGCCGCCGCCGGTCCCAAAATGTTAAGTGCCACGCTCCTCACCGATGGGACCCTGGGAGCGGCGCTTCTTCTGGTGGTCGCCCTCGGCACCATGGCAGCGGTGGTAGTCGTTTGGTTTGCCCTGGTCATTCGGAAAGTGTTGGTGATCGTCACCGCCGTGTTTGCGCCGATCGCTTTCGCCGGGGCGGCCTCCGACCTTACAACCGGGTGGGTAAAACGGTGGATCGAGATGTCTCTTGCCCTCATCTTCAGCAAGGTCGTTTTGGTCATAATTTTCGTGACGGGATGGCAGGTGCTACTCAACGGTGCCGGCCAGACCGGAGCCGCCGGTACAACGCAAACGATTACGCAGTATGCGTCGGGCCTGCTCATCCTCGCCATGGCCGGGCTGGCCCCGTGGATGGCGCTAAAACTTGTGCACTTCACCGGCACCCACATGGCCGAAGTCGGAGCGATGGCCGGAGCTGCTGCCGGCGGTGCATCGGTCGGGGCTGCGGCTCCCCAGAAGCTCGCCGGGCACATGGGCACCGCCAGTTCGATCGGGTCCAAGCTCAGTGGGTCAAGTGGTAGTGGAGCAGCTGGTGGTGCCGCCGCTGGCGGAGCAGGGGCCGCCACCGCAGGTGTTGCCACCGCGGGCCTGGCCGCAGCCAGTGCCGCCAAATCGGGGGTGGACTCGGCTGCCACCCAGGCCGGGGACGCAGCACAACAGGCCAGTGGCAGTGGGGAGCCTGGTCCTCCGCCACCCGAGACACCGGGCCAAGGCGGGTCATCGGGCACCCCGTCGCCAAGCGGAGGTTCTGGTTCTGGTGGAGCTGCCGGTGCCGCTACTGCTGCCGGTGCGGGAGCTGCTGCCGGTTCGTCTGGCGGATCTAGCGGAGCCGGTGCGGGTGCATCCCCGAGTGGAGCCGGAGCCGAAGCTGCCCAACCGTCCGGCTCCTCCCCAAGTGGGAGTGCTGCGGCTGCGGGAGCCGGTGCTGCTGGAGCTGCTGCCGGTGCATCACCCCCTCCGTCATCACCACCGTCCACCACCAACCCGGCAAGTGCTACTGCAACGACTCCAACCCGGCCAAGTACATCCCCGAGTGCGGCAGCTGCCGGTGCTGGAGCTGCTGCCACCAAGTCGTCTCCAGCCCCCGCTGCCCAACCTGCTCAACGCCCGGCTCCGACCCCGCCAGCACCAGCCCCTTCGGCTCCTGCTCCTGCCCGGACCCCTGTCCCTCCTAACCCAGCATGGCCCGACCACCCAACCCCGGCACCAGTTCCAAGCGCACCACCAAAAACACCTCCAGCGAAGGGATAAATGACCATGACCACGACCACGCCCGTCACCACCGTCCGGTTCGGACGGACCTCGACCAGGGGGTTGATGCTCGGGTTCTCGACCAGCCGAGTTGTCGCCGTCGGGACCGCGATCACGGTTCTCGTGATCGGGCTGTTTACCTCCGGGGGTACCGGGGCCATGGTGGCTTCGGTTGTCTGGATCCCGTTGTCCGCTTCGGCGTTCGTCCGGGTGGCCGGTCGTCCAGCGATCGAATGGGCGGGAGTGGCGCTTGGCTTCGGGACCCGTCACCAGACCAAGCAGACCGAGTACCGAAGCCAACTCCCGATCAAGCCTCGACCCGCCGGGACCCTCGCCCTCCCCGGAGACGCCGCCGCCCTCCGGTTCCATGTCGATCCGACCACCGGAGCCGCCATGATCCATGACCCCCACCGCCAGACATTGACCGCAGTCCTCTCGGTCTCTCACCAAGCGTTCGTGCTCCTCGACGCCGACGAACGGAACCAGAGGGTCGCCCACTGGGGCCGCCTGTATGCCGCCCTGGCCCAGTCGGGCACCTGTGCCGCCCTCCAGGTGTTGGAAGCCACCATTCCCGACCCGGCCAGAGGCCAGATCGAGTGGTACGCCGATCACGGGGTCGGGGTAAACGATGGGTCATTGGTCGACCAGGAGTACCGGGAGCTGCTGTCTATGGGGCAACTCGCGGCCGGCACCCACCGGACCACTATCTCGCTGTCCCTCAACATGAAGTCCACCGCCAAGGCGATCAAGGCCGCCGGCCGGGGCATGACCGGAGCCGCCAACGTCCTGCGAGGGGATATGGCGTCCCTCTCGGACGGGCTCCGCCAAGCCAGCCTGCGGGTCGGGCACTGGCTCTCCGAAGCCGAGTTAGCAGCGATCATCCGGGGTGCCTATGACCCCGCCGCCATCCTGGACCCCCGCTCCGATCCAGGGGCGAACTTGGACCATGCCGGCCCTATGGCGATCTCCGAGCACTGGGAGTACCTCCGCCACGACGGGGCGTACTCTGCCGTACTTTGGATCTCGGAGTGGCCGAGAATTGAGGTACAACCGAACTTCCTGCACGCCTTGATCTTCGCCCCCGACATCCGCCGGACGTTCTCGCTGGTGGCCCACCCACTCCCCACCGATGCGGCACTTCGCCAGATACGAAAAGAGAAGACCGAGGCGATCACCGACTCCGCCCAGAAGGCCAAGGTCGGCCAGTTGGCGGACCTCTCCGACGCCCAGGAGTATGCCGACCTGCTGGCCCGTGAACGGTCGGTAGTGGCGGGCCACACCGATGTCGAGTTCTCCGGGTTCGTCACCGTAACGGCACCAACCATGGAAGCTCTCGACTCGGCCAAACAGTTAATCATCAGAGCTGCCAGTTCGGCCGCTTGCGAGGTCCGCCCGGTGTATGGGCACCAGCTCCAGAGCTTCGTCCTGGCTGCACTGCCGCTGGCACGAAAGGGGTTTTGATGTCACGCCGATCCAAGGCCAAAGCCCAACTCGAACCACCCTCCAAAATGACCCCTACCGCCTGGCCGACCTGGGTCTGGGACCTCGATGGGACCGCCGAAGAAGCCGGTCGCCCCGACCTGGAGCCGGTTGCCCCCACTCCCCCTCCGGTCAACTGGCCGATCTGGCCCGACGAAGTCCTGCCAACTATCGACCAGCCCACTCCGCCCCCAGCGCCGTTGCCTGAGCCTGTGTCGTTGCCTGAGCCTGGGCTTACGTTTTTGCCATTGCCGGATGATGTACCTGCCCCCCTCTCTGCTGTCTTGCCTTCGCCTGTGCTTGTGCCTTCGCCGTTGCCTTCGGCGGTGGTGGCCGATACCGGCCGGGTGGTGACCAGCCGTGGGTTCGCTGCCGACCGGAGGGGCAAGCGGCGTTCGACCAAGGCGGCCAAGCAAATTGAGAGTGATCACCGCCAGTCATTGACAGCCACTCGTAAGGCCGAGTTCGATGCGCTCCGTCAGGAGCGCGACGCGGCCGCCTACCTGCCACAGGGAGGGGGTAAGGAGTCGATGTCCGGCCGTTCCTTCCGCCCCTTCAAACTCACCCCCCACCGGGCTACCAGTGAGGTGCTGGCGGGTGCCTACCCCTTCCTGGCCGAGGAAGGTCTTGGGTCCGAAGGCGCACTCATCGGCCAGGACTCATGGTCGGGTACCGCATTTTGCTTTGACCCATGGGACCTCTACCGGCGGGGTGCACTGACCAACCCGAATATCTTCCTCGGTGGTCAGATCGGCCGTGGCAAGTCCACGTTGGCGAAGTCGTTGGCGACCCGGTTCATCGCCTTCGGCCGTCGGGTCTATGTCCCGGGCGATCCGAAAGGCGAATGGACCGTCGTGGCCAAAGCTGTTGGTGGCCAGGCGATCGAATTAGGGGTGGGGGCCACCGCACGACTGAACCCCTTGGACGAAGGCCCACGGCCATCGGGAGTATCCGACGAGGCCTGGCATGCCCAAGTAACCAGTGCCCGACAGTCGCTCCTGGCGGCACTGGCGACCTCGACCCTGGGCCGACCGCTGGGTTCTACCGAGCGCACGTCACTCGACTCGGCGTTGGCGACGGCGGTGGCTGCCAATGGCACGCCGATCCTCCCCCAGGTGGTCGATGCACTGCACCAGCCGGGGGCCGGTGTGGCTGGGTCCACTGTCGCCCAGTTAGCTGACGACGGGCGGAACGTTGCCCACGCCTTGAACCGTCTGGTACACGGCGATCTGGCCGGGCTGTTCGATGGACCTTCGACGGTGAACTTCGATCCGACACTGCCGATGCTGTCGCTGGACCTGTCACGCATCTCCGGGTCGGACACCCTGCTCGGGCTGGTGATGACCTGCACCTCCGCGTGGATGGAAGCGGCCCTCCGGGATCCCGACGGCGGGAAGCGCCTGGTCGTCTACGACGAGGCGTGGCGGCTCATGGCCCAACCGGCCTTGCTGGCCCGGATGCAGAGCCATTGGAAGCTGTCGAGGGCGTGGGGGCTCAGCAACCTCATGGTGGTCCACCGGCTGTCCGATCTGGAAGCCGTGGGCGAGAGCGGGTCGGAGGCCCGAGGACTCGCCCAAGGACTGCTCGGCGATACCGCTACCCGCATCCTCTACAACGAACCGTCCGACGAGGCTCGGTCGGCTGGGAAAATGCTCGGTCTATCTGACACCGAAGTTTCCCAATTGCCCGAGTTGGCCCAAGGCGAGGGGCTATGGCGGGTCAACGAACGGTCATTCGTGGTCCAGCATCTCATCACCCCCGGCGAGCTGGCCTTGTTCGATACCAACGCCCGGATGATAGGTGCGTGACGGGTGGCTCCCTATGGGTATGGCTACCAAATTCCGACTTTCCAAAGCCGAGTGGGCGGAGCAGGCTCACGCCAAGGTAGAAGCGGCACAGGCTGAACTTTCTCAAGCCATCGGCGCAATTGTGACCGGCGACGACTGGAGGGTCTACTTGGAGTTCTCGGCCAAGCTCCACGCCTACAGCCCCAACAACGTCATGTTGCTTGTGGCTCAACACCAGCACCGGTACCAGGCGGGTATCACTCCGAACCCATACCCCGGCTACATCGCCGGGTTCAACACCTGGAAGGCGCTCGGCCACATGGTGCGGAAGGGGGAGAAGGGATACGCCATGCTGGCCCCCATCTCCGCTGCCCGCCGAACCGCAGTAGGCGAGGATGGTGGGTCCCGGCCGCTGGCCCGGGGGGAGCATGCCGGCCCCGGCGAAACCGAGCAACGGACCGGTGGCCTGCGGGGGTTCAAGGTCGAGCACGTCTTCGAGAGTTCCCAGACCGACGGCGAACCACTGCCCGAGCCTCCCCACCCGAAGCTGTTGGCCGGTGAGGCCCCGGAAGGACTCGGACTGGCGGTGATGACACTTATCGAAGCCAAGGGGTTCACCGTCGACACGGTGCCTGACGCCGCGTCCATCAACGGTGCCAACGGGCAAACGAACTGGGGTGCAAAGTCTGTCGTGGTCCGTGCCGACATGGACGATGCGGCGATGGTCAAGACGCTCATCCATGAAGCGGCCCACGTCATCCTTCACGGTGAGGGGTCGATGCTGACGCTTCCCCGGCCCTTGAAGGAGGTCGAGGCCGAGTCGGTGGCCTTCGTGGTGGCTTCCGCCCACGGGATGCCGACCGACGAGTACACCTTCCCGTATGTCGCCGGCTGGGCGAGCGGTGCCGATGGAAGCGACCCGGTACGGGCCGTCCAAGCCACCCAGAGTCGGGTAGCGACGGCCGCCAAGGCAATCCTGGCCGCCAGCCCCGCTCCTCACGAGACCGGGGGCAAAGCCCCGGCCCCAAGTGTTGCAAACACGCCGGCAGTCCCGCCGGCACTCGAACCAGAAGGAGTTTTGCTATGACCCCTACCAGAAGAGACGGTTTTGAGACGAAACGGGACGCCGATAGGGCTGCGTGGGCTGCGTACGGTGCTGCGTACGAAGTTGCGTACGGTGCGACAGTTGACTCTCCCTCCGCCACCGCCGAGTCCGCCACCGCAGCGGCCCAGGCATGCGAATTGCTGATGTCGGATCCGTCGGTTGATCTGCTCGCCCCACAACGGGCAGCGGCCCAACTGGAAGCGGCAGAACGCTTGCTGGCTACCCAGGTCACCCAGGCGTTCGCCAACGCTCGGGCAGGCATCCGGTCCGTCCCTGTGCCCGAAAAGGTAACCAGGAAGCGGTTCGCCCAAACCACACCGGCTCCAGAGCCGCCGGCACCGGAACCGGGAATGTCGTTATGACGGCCTCCACCGAACAAGAGATCCTGGAGAAGGTGGCGACCGAGTGCACGACCGAGTGCACCGGCCCGGAGCACCTGTTCCACATCCGCCATTGGCTCCCCGGTAACCCATCAACTCCCAGCGATGTCCGTCGGGCACTACGGACGGGCCATCTGGACCACCGCATCGCTACTGCCATCCAAGAGCACTTCCGCCGTCACCCGACCGCTCTGCTACCGACATTCCCTGCACCGGATGTCCCGGCACCAGAACCGGGAGGAATGTCGGTATGAGAACGATTGTCCGAGTTGCGATCTTGATCTTCATCGCCATGTTGATCTTCGGGGGCATCGAAGTCACCGGCTTCCTGCACCATGCCTGGGTGTTCGTGGATCATGTCATCCACGGGCACACCCCAACCATCAAGGCCCCGTCGATCAAGCTCCCGACCATCTCTGGTAGCGGTCCGACCGTGGGGACATCATGACCACCCCCGCTCCGCACGATGGCACCGAGAAGGCGATCTTTGGACTGGTCGGGGTGGCCGGTCTGGTCGGGGTGTTGTGGGCTGCCGGTGAAACCTCGGCCCGCCTTACCGGTCACCCGGCACCACACGGCTATCCGATGGGGGAGCTGGCGGCGTTCTCCCACGTAGGCGACCCATCGTTGGGCTGGCACGCTCCGGTCGGCCCCGCCTACGTCTATTGGGCGATCACGTTCGCTTTCCTGGCGGCACTGGTGGCCCTCGGCTATGGCATCTATAGGCTGTTCCGGCACAACCCAACCGTCCAAGAACATCCGATGGGGGTCGCCACCCGCCGGGAGGTGAAGGCGACGGCTTCGTCTGCGGCACTCATGGCTCGGGCTTCGACGTTGCGGCCATCAATTGAGAAGCCACTCCCGCACCAGGTCGGCTACCGGCTGGGACATGCCCACGGAATCCCGTGTTGGGTCTCCGTCGAGGACTCGATGCTGCTGCTGGGGCCACCCCGGTCGGGCAAGGGCTACAACATCGTGATCCCGATGATCCTCGATGCGCCCGGTGCCGTGGTGACGACCTCGACCCGGCCGGACAACTTGACCTTGACCATGGCGGCCCGTGCGGCGGGTGGCCGGCCGGTGGCGGTATTCGATCCGCAGGGCTTGGCTCCGGCAGGCTCCCACCTACCTTCTCTGCGCTGGTCGCCTGTCCGGGGCTGTGAGCGGCCACAGACGGCCATGATCCGGGCCGTAGCGCTGGCTGGCACCAGTGAAGGCAACGTGGAGAACGGGTCCTTCTGGAAGCAACAGACGTTGAGTGCACTCGGCTGCCTGCTCCACGCCGCAGCGCTCGACGACCGACCACCGTCCGACCTCTACCGTTGGTCCCACGCTGCCGGTGGGGCCAAAGAAGCAGTGTCGATTCTCACCCAGGCTCCAGGGGCGACGCCGGGGTGGGACCGGGCGCTCGACGCCATTATCTCCGCCGAGCAACGCACCCGTGACTCGGTGTGGGCGATGGTGGCGAATGCGTTTGCCCCACTGGCCGACCCGGCGGTACTGGCGTCGATGACCCCCGCCCCAGGAGAGGAGTTTGATCCGGTCGACTTCTTGGCGAAGCAAGGCTCTCTGTACCTGCTCGGCACCGCCACCGGCGCATCGGCCACCGCCACCTTCGTCGCGGCATTGATCGAAGACATCGTGGATGCGGCCCGACGGCTGGCCGCCCGGTCACCGGGCGCAAGGATGGACCCGCCAGTTGCACTCGTCCTCGACGAAGCGGCCAACTACCCGCTGCCATCGCTCCCGGCGTTGATGTCCGAAGGTGGTGGCTCCGGCATCACGACCCTCGCCGTCCTGCAATCGTTGGCCCAGGCCCGAGACAAGTGGGGCCGGGAACCGGCGGGAGCCATTTGGGACTCCGCCATCGTCAAAGTAGTGCTTGGCGGGTTGTCCAATGCCGACGACTTGGCGGATATTTCCCGGCTCATCGGCGAACGGGAATACGACGACTACTCCATTAGCAAGGGCCAGGGCGTCTCGGTTTCCACATCGACCCGCATGAAGCCCATCCTGCAACCGTCGGAAATTCGGCGCATCAAGATCGGCCACGGACTGTTGCTGTTGCGAAGCTCGGATCCGATCATGATGACGCTATCGCCCTGGACGGCCCGTAAGGATCACGAAATTCTCGTCGAGGCCCGGAAAGAGTTCGAGGCCGCCATGAGGGCGGGAGCACAGAATGCGTGAACCTCGACCTGGTATCCCCTGGAGTCGAAGCCGTGTTGCCAAACGGGAGCAGTACGGCACGTACATGGACAGCCCCGAGTGGTATCGGCGACGGGAGCAATGGGCAACCGCCTGGAAGGACACCCACGGGACCGACATCGTTTGCGTGATCTGTGGGGAGACCTGGACACTGCACAAAGGTGACCTGCACCACCGGTCCTACGACCGCCTGGGCCAAGAACGGGTAACCGACCTCCTGCCGATGTGCCGGGCGTGCCATAAGAAGTTGCACACGATCATGGAGTCAGCCTCGGCTTGGCGGCGCATGGGTCGGGTGTCCGCCACCGACATGATCATCGCCCGGCTGGCATCCCAACGGCCGATCATCGAGACCCTAGAGACAGAGACCCAGAGAGGAGGTGTAGAACTGTGACCACCCCCGAAGCAACCCCGCTGTCCCATCATGCACCCCCGGACTTCTCGGAATTAAAAGTCGCCATGGAGTCCTACGTAGGCCCGCCCCCACTGGGCGACATGACCGATGAAATGCCGATCGGTGTCTACTGGCCTGGCATCCCGCCCGAGGACAGCCCCGGCCGTTGGCGGGAGCTGCGGGAGTGGGTGGAGGGCTTGCAGCAACGCTTCGAGTTCATCGACCATCACGTCGTGCCCGACTGTTGGTGGCGACACAACCAGCACGTGGAGGCGCTATCGGCGCTTCGGAACCACGAACAGGCGTCGTTCTCCGAGATGGCACCGCCGACCGCAGCCGTTGACTGGTTCCGGGCACTCCGGGACATGGCAGCGATGTTGAAGCAGTGGAACGGCGAGGGCGGTTGTGGCCGGGAGCACGAGAACCACATGCACCGGGTGATGACGGTGGACGAGAACGCTTGGCAACGTCACGTCCAGGCCGACACCGACCGCCGGTCTGCTGAAGCGGTTGGGGTTGCGGCAGAGGCAGAGGTCGGCAAGCCATGATCTCAACAATTTCTGTGTCTCCGGACCGGTCCACCTGTCACGAAGACCATCCGATGCCTCCGTATAGCGATCGCCGGGATCTCGCCCCTCCTGTCCGCACGTATACCTCGTTCCGCAGCCAGCGGCCAATGCGGCCGGAGTGCGGGGGTCCGGGTTCCCGTGCTGCCGCTCACAGTGGGCAATGGGACACGATACCGATGGGTTCGGCTGGTGGAAATCTGGGTAGTGGGTCAGTTTGAATCGGCCAGGCTCAGAACAGCGACACGGCCTCAGACCCCGCTTTCGGGGATGCCTTGATGTAGGGCAGGATCGCGGTCGGCATCTTCGGGCGCTTGCCTGCCAGTAGCTCGGCAATGGTGACGATCTGCACTTTGGGGTAGCTGGTCCCGGTCATCGGAACCACATAGGTACCCGAGTGGTCCGCCAGCTCGGTCATCCCTCTGGTGGGTTTGGCAAGCATAATCAACAGGCCCATGTCGGCCTTGTGGTCTTGGACGGTACCAACGAGATCACGCATCATCGCCGGCGCCACCTGTTTGCCGCCCTTGACGGACACGACCGACGTGCCGATCTTGTCCTTGTCAGCATGGAAGCGGATGCGACCGTCGATCCCTTTGTCACCAACCTGTTTTTCGTCCGGCTGGCCATCGACCAGGGAAACGGCCCAACGCTCGAAGTCGAAGGGGTTCTCATGGAACAGGGCTTCGGCCCCTTGAACGTCTGTTGGGATGCCGTGCACTTCATACGTGGTATCAATCTCGTCGCCGTATGTGTGTCGTAGCCGCTTGCGGATGAGGTCGACGGCGAGGTACGTGATATCAATCCCAATCCATTTGCGACCGAGCTTCTGCGCAGCGTCGACGGCGGTACCGCAGCCGCAGAAGGGATCGAGGATTATGTCTCCTTCGTTGCTACTGGCAGCGATGATTCGTTCTAGGAGCGCCATGGGCTTCTGTGTGGGGTATCCGAGGCGTTCGCGTGCTTGTGAATTCAGTGGGTTGATGTCAATCCAAACATCACCTACCAGGCGACCCTTTTGCTCATCGAGGTAACGCTTCTGCTGCGGCACCCGGCCAGGTCCAGTTTGGACGACAAGACCTGCGGCGACCGCCGCCTGCATTCGGTCCTTCGCCCAGCGCCAAGTGCGGCGTACTCCCATCAGCTCGTAGTCGAGGTTCGGCCGACGGCCCTGTTCGGGATGGAGCAAGTTGTCGAGCCGGTACAGACGCCCGTCGGGGTCTCGGTACTTGTACTTCGAAAGTGTTTTGTCGTCAAGGTCGTCAGCTTCGTATTGAATGCGGATTTCATTCCATGTCGGCGTGGAAGCCCGCGCGTAGCTGAGGATTACATCGTGATTCGCCGGTAGCTGACCCATCTGGCCGCCCTTGGCAATGGTGCGGCGCCAGATGATCTCGTTTCGAAACTGCTCCGGTCCAAATACAGAGTCAAGAATCACCTTGAGGTAGTGGCTAGTGTAGTGACACGTAAATAGACGCGCGATAGTGGTACGGTCTTCGTATGGCCCGACCTCCTGCCCCACCACTCCCGCTGACCAAGAAGGAGCGCT
>Ga0209014_10000914_pt1 | contig 17511 bp, 17 predicted proteins | sample BarGraNGADG00212_FD_184491 | JGI IMG/M metagenome (GOLD analysis project Ga0209014, IMG submission 184491) | Arctic peat soil microbial communities from Barrow, Alaska - Barrow Graham LP Ref core NGADG0002-212 (SPAdes) (version 2) | ecosystem: Environmental > Terrestrial > Soil > Wetlands >...
TGGTCATCCAGGTCGAGGATGAGCGCCGTATGGCCGTCGACGCCCAGGATGAAGACGTCTTCGGGTATGTCCGCCTCGAGCATCCGCAACCGCCGCTCCCCCAGGTAGCAGAAGCGGGTGTCGTGATTGCCGCCTTCGGCGTTGTCGTAGTGGGGCACGACCGCGACGGGGAGGCCCAGCGGCGTGAGCAGGTCGAGCCCGTCGCGCCAGCGGGGCGCTTCCCCCACCTTGTAGATCTCGTAGACGGGAACTGTGAGGCGACCCAGGGTCAGAGCGGCGGCGCTGGCCATGGTGACGGCGCCCCCGGTCTCGAGCTTGGCGGCCAGCAGCCTGGGGATCTCCGTCCCCGCCCAAACCCGTAGGGCATACGTGGGGCTGCCCGGCCCGGTGAACACGTAACGCGCGTCGCGGATCCGGACCACGGCCGTCTCGCGGACCAGCGCGTCGGCGTCGGCGGAGCGGAAAGAAGCCAGAGTGAATGGGGCTCCGACCGTGGCGCGGAAGTACTCCAGCGCCCGATCGGAGATGTCCTGCGCGTTCTCCTGGAATCCATATGGCGTGTCCAGCAGGACGGCGGGAACGGGCCGTTCTCCAAGCCTGTCGAGGATTGCCCTGTGGCTGCGGGCCATCGTCGGCGTCGTCTCGCCCGACCCCATGATGGTCAAGATGCGTGGCAGCCGAGCCCCGGCGCTCACGAGACCGGCACCGTATCGAACAAGCCAGCCCGTTCCGCATCGAGGAGTGTCTCGGTCAGCTCCGCGGGATGCTGTGCGTGGATGTCGTGGTCGCCCTTGAACCACTGCACCCGACCCGACACGCCGGAAGCCCGTAGCGCCGCCTCGGCCGCGTCGGCCCCGGCGCGCTTGGCGCGGGTCCAGTCACTCTCGCCGCCATCTACAGGCACGATCAGGGCGGGCACCCGCAGCCGCGACCACAGCTCGCCGGTTCGCTGGCCCCACATCGATTCGAGAATCGCCTTGTGGCGCTCCCGCGAAAGCCATGGTGCGATCGTGCGGTCCGGGCGAACCTCGAAGTTAGCGAGCGAGCCCTGCAGGCCCTCCTCCGGCCAGTCGGAATGGTTCGTGAGGAAGTAACCCTCCACGTCGGAGAGCGGCAGCCCCACAAGCGGCGGAGGCGCGAGGCGATCCCAGCACACGTCCCACGTGGGGAACGCGTCGCGAAGGTCGGTCAGGCCGCCGTCGACCAGGACGACGCTGCGGATCAGCTCCGGGTACCGAACGGCGAAGTCGAGGACCACGTTAGCCCCCCACGACTGTCCGACCAGGATCGGGCGCTCCAGGCCGACGGCGCCGATCAGGACGCGCAGGTCGTCCGCGATCGTGGCGAAGTCGTAGCCGCCGTCGGGTTTGTCCGACCGGCCGTGGCCTCGAAGATCGACCGCCACCGAAACGCGCCCGGCTTCGGCCAGCCGGCGGGCGACCCCGTCCCACAGCCGGGCATTGGAAGCGAGCCCGTGGACCAGCAGCCAGGACGTGGGACCAGGCGCGGCAAAGCCGGCATCTTCCGGCGGACCCCAACGCAGCACTCTCAACCCGAAGTCGCCTGAGATGGCGATCCGCCGATCGCTCGGCCCGACCTGCTCGATCACGATTCCTCCTGCCCGGCACAATTCTGGACCGTCCGACAAGTCTGGCCCGCGAGCCGTGGCTCAGTCGGGCGGCGCCGCTGCGGTCCCGTCGAGCGAGCCGTCGATGAACGCCGGGGCGACCGCTCGGACTCGGCCGATCGTTGCCCAGTGCGCCCGTGTTGCCGCGGTGCCGCACGTGCCCCGACCGCGCCTCCGTACAATCGAGTCATGAGCCGCCCCCCGCACATTCTCACCTCCTCGGCTCCCGTGGCGGGACGGCGACGGCCCGCGATCGCGCTTGCGATCCTGGGCCTGGCCGCAGCCGTCTCAGGTTGCGGGCTCTTCTCGAATGAGCCTCGACCCTCGCCCGTTGTCACCTCCTCGCACGCCGAGACGGCGCAAGAAGCCCCGACTCCGTCGCCGACTCCCCGGCACGTCGGCTCGATCACCCTGGTGGCCGATGTCGGCGAGTCGCAGCCGGGCACGCCGAGCGCGGTCGCCTGGCTCGGAGTGCAGCAGGTCGCCTCGGAAGTCGGAGCCGTCAGCTCGATGACGGTCCCCAAGTCAGTGAACGACCTCTGGGCGGCGATCCAGACAGCTGCGACTGCGGGAGGCGACGTCGTCGTCACTGTCGGCGCTCCTGCCGCGGCCGCAACCCGCACCGCTGCTCTCGGCAACCCAGCGGTTCAGTTCTTCACGCTGGACCAGGCTGTCGCCGCCGACACGCCGGAGAACCTCCACGCCATCGCCTTCGACGAATCGGAAATGGGCTACCTGGCGGGAGTGATTGCGGCGTCGCTGACCCGGACCGCACGCGTCGGACTGGTCGGCGACGACGATTCGAGCGCGTCTACCGCCAACTATGCGGCCGGATTCAGGAATGGGGCGCTCTTCGCCAATCCCATGGCAATCGTCGACTTCGAGAACGCGGGCACGCCGGCCGATCCGGCGAAAGGACGTGCGGCGGCCGCTGTGCTCGCCGCCGGCGGCGCGGACGTAGTCGCCGCGACCTCGGATCTGTCCGGCATCGGCGCGATGCGAGAGACATGCGCCCGCGGTGCGTCGGTCGTCGCTCTCGGCACGGACGCCTGGCAGCTCGTACCTGACGTTCGCTCCTGCCTGTCAACGAGCGTCCTGAAGCTGTACGACGTCGCGATCGCCTCGGCAATCCGCGGTTACGCCGCCGGCGCGACGGTGCCGCGCCTCACCCTGAGCGACGTTGCGGCGGGGGGCATCGGGCTGACCGATTTCCGCGTCGCGGAGCCGGCCGCCCTGACTTCGCGACTCGACCAGGTCGTCCGCGAAATGCGAGCCGGTCCGCCCCGGCCGACTGCGACCCCGAGTCCGAGTCCGACTGCCACCCCGAGCCCGAGTCCGAGCGCGAGCCCCAGCGCGAGCCCCAGCCCGGTCGCCGGCGCCAGCTGATGGAGGAAACATGTCTATCGAAGGGCCGCACGCCCAGCCCGACGTTGCACTGCTGACCGACGCCGGCATCGTCGAACTGCTCAAGACCTCCCGACGGATCGCCGTGGTAGGGGCGTCCTCGAACCCGGCCCGACCGTCGTTCGACGTCTTTCGGACACTCGTCAGGGCCGGCTACGAATGCATCCCCGTCAACCCGAACGAAACCGAAGTCGCGGGCGTACCGGCCGTGGCGACGCTGACAGAGGCCGCCCGCGTGGGAACGATCGACATCGTCGACGTCTTCCGCCGCCCCGAGTTCACTCCGGAGATCGCGCGCGAAGCTGTCTCGGTCGGGGCCCGTGCCTTGTGGCTCCAGCTGGACGTGATCAACTGGGAGAGCGCCCGCATCGCGGCCGAGGCGGGTCTCGCGGTCGTGATGGACCGCTGCACGGCCATCGAACTTCGCCGCCTGCGTTAACCCCACCGGGATCGCATGAAAACGCGCGACGCCGCCCAAAAGGACCGCGTCGCGCGTGCTGCCTGGGTTATTCATCATCGAGGTCCGGGGCGGCGGCGGCGACGCCTTAGCACTCGAACGAGTGGCATTCTCGCAGCCCGTCTCCGATCCGCACCTTACTCCACCGATCTAGACATGGGGCTCACCTTGGGGTCCTACCCGCCTCATCCGCATTACGTAGGCGGGAGCAGCGCCGCGCGAGGGTCGCAAGTTGGTCCATCATTGGCCCGCGCTGCCGTACGTGAGGAGTAGATCGATGGAACGACCGGATTTCGACCTGGCCGGGCAGGTCGCGCTCGTCAGCGGCGCAGGCCGCGGAATCGGCCACGACCTGGCTCGCGCCCTTGCCGCCTCCGGCGCCCTCGTCCTAGGCGGCGTGCGAGATCCCGAAGCGGTGCCGATCGAGTGGGCCTCCCCGGGCGGCGGCCGCGTGATCCCGCTCCGGCTCGACGTGACCGACGCGTCCGCCAGCCGCGCCGCCATAGACGCGGCCGTGATCGACCACGGCCACATCGACATCCTCGTGAACAACGCGGGCCTCGGGGCGAACCACGATGCGGTTGACGTCACCGAGTCCGATTGGGACGAGATGATGGCTGTCAACCTCAAGGGAGTCTTCTTCACGAGCCAGGCGGTCGGACGCCACATGATCGAGCGCGGTTACGGCCGGATCGTGAACCTTAGCTCGCAGGCGGGGCTCGTGGGCATCCGGCGCCACGCGGTCTATTCAGCGAGCAAAGGCGGCGTCAACATGCTGACCAAGGTCCTGGCTCTGGAGTGGGCGCCGTACGGCGTCACGGTCAACGCGATCGCCCCGACATGGATCTACACGCCCGGCACGGCGGAAAGACTCGACGATCCGGCCTTTCTGGCGCAGGTGCTGGCCAACATCCCGATGGGCCGCGTCGGCACGACCGCGGACGTGGCCGCGGCGGTCATCTTCCTGGCGTCCCGCGCGGCCGGGCTGATCACTGGCGCGATTCTCCCGGTGGACGGAGGCTGGACCGCACAGTAGACGGCGACCGGAAGGCCCACGCACATCCCGCGCCGGCGAACTACCCTCTGGATCGGGGTCCATAGATGGAGATTGAAATGGCCATCGGCCAGGGCCTGTTCCTTCTCGAGCCGCAGTTCCGCGAACGTGTCTGGGGCGGCCAGCGTCTCCGGGCTTCGAACCCTCCGATCGGCGAGGCCTGGATCGCTTACGGTCAGAGTCGGATCCTCGACGGCCGGCACGCGGGCCGGACGCTGGACGAAGTCGTCGCCTCGAGTGGGCCCGAGTTGCTGGGCTCGGCAGGCGCCCGCGGCCGCGACGGCCGCCTATTTCCCGTGCTGGCCAAGCTCCTCGACTGCGCCGATTGGCTGTCCGTGCAGGTGCATCCGAACGACGAGCAAGCGCGCCGGATGGCGGGCCCGGACCAGCTCGGCAAGACCGAGGCCTGGTACTTCCTCGAGACCGACCCGGGCGCGAAGATCCTGCTCGGCGTCAGGCCTGGAACCGGCAAGGACGAGCTGGCTCGGGCGATCCGCGACGGAAGCGCAGTCGACGTGGCAGCCCAAGTCGAAGTGAGAGGCGGCGAGGCAGTCCTCATTCCCGCCGGAACTCTCCATGCGCTCGGTCCGGGGTTGTTTCTGTACGAGCTCCAGGAGGCGAGCGACATTACCTACAGGGCCTACGACCTGGGACGGCCTCAATCGGCCGAGCGGCGGCTGCATATCGAGGAATCGGCTGAGGTCACGCTGCCGGTCGAGGCTCTCGGGCGCGCCGTCCCACTCGTACCCTCCGGCACGGGAAGCTGCCAGGCCATCGCCTGCGAATACTTCGAATTCGAGCTCGTCCGGATCGCGGCCGAGCCGCTGGCGGCGGACACGGCAGGCCGCACATTCCATCTATTGACAACCACCATGGGCGCGGTCGAGGTGACGTGCGGTGGGGAGATCGCGACGCTCGGGACGTTTGAGACCGCGCTGATCGCGGCTGCCGCCGGCGCCTATTCCTTGCGCTCCGTGGGCGGTCCGGCCACGCTGATCCGAGCTCGCCTCCCGGGCTAGTTGGAGCTCTCAGGCCCTGATCGGTCCGGAGCCCGCCCCGGTGCGCTCCACGGCGGCGGCGATCTCTTCCAGGGCGTCGGGCGCGAGATGGAGCGATCCCGCCGGAACCCAGCCGTCGACCTGGTCGGGCCGGCGCGCGCCGACGATCGCCCCGGTCACGCCGGTCCACGTCAGCGTCCACGCGACGGCGACCGCCGAGACCGAGGTGTGCAGCCGTGCGGCAAGCGGCTTGAGGGCGTCGCGGAGCGCGAGGTTGCTCGTCAGGCCAGGCTCCGTGAAGTTATCCGAATGCGCGCGCCAATCGTCTTCGGCCATCGCGGCGATCCGCTCACGACTGAACGAGTCGGTCAGGATGCCCGAAGCCATCGGGCTGTAGACGATAACTCCGGTTCCGTGCGCGGCGGCCCAGGGAAGCAACTCGCTCGCCGACCCCCGATGGATCATCGAGAAGGGCGGCTGCAGCGAATCCACGTGGCGGATCGACTCGCAGCGCTGCAGCAAGCCGATGTCGAAGTTGCTGACGCCGATCGCCCGCACCTTGCCTTCGTCCGCCAGCCGGGCCATCTCGCCCCAGGAGTCCTCGACGGGAACTCCGGACTCGTCTGGCCGGTGGAACTGGAACAGGTCGATCCGCTCCACGCCGAGACGCCGGAGCGACGCCTCGCACTCCGCGCGGATGGTTTCCGGCCGGAGGACGCGCCGGGCCGGCGCCAGCCGGTTGGCCCCGTCCCAGATGAGCCCGCATTTCGTGAAGATGAAGGGCCGATCGCCGGTGGCAATGCCGGAGACCGCCCGGCCGACAACCTCCTCCGAATGGCCGAGCCCGTAGACCGCGGCCGTATCGACCCAGTTCACTCCCCGCTCCACGGCGTGCACGATGGCTCGTACGGATTCCGCGTCGTCCTGTGGTCCCCAGCCGAATGCCCAGCCGCCACCGCCGACCGCCCACGATCCGAAACCGACCGTCGTGATCTTCAGACCGCTCGTGCCCAGGTCACGGGTATCGACCATGTTGGACTCCTCACTGGTGGATGGCGCGGAACCGGCGACCGACCGTTTCACATTATCGTCCCCGCTCATGATCGAGGCCCGGACACAGGGCCTGCCCTCGCGTACGCTTGGCGCATGCCAACTCGAGTGAGCGCCGGGATCCTCCTATTCCGCCGATCGGGCGGGCTACTCGAGGTCCTTCTGGGCCATCCAGGTGGACCCTTCTTCGGCCGCAAGGACCTCGGCAACTGGTCGATTCCCAAGGGCGAGACCAGCCCCTCCGACCAAGCGCTTGAGCTGACCGCCCGCCGCGAATTCGAAGAGGAGACCGGCCATCCGCTTCCCGCGGGTCGGCTCATCGATCTTGGCTGGGTCAAACAGAAGGGGGGCAAGATCGTCTACGCCTGGGCCGCCGAGGGCGACCTGGACCCCGCGGCCGCGATCAGCAACACCTTCTCGTTCGAGTGGCCGCCTTTCTCGGGCCGCGTCAGGGAGTACCCAGAGATAGATCGAGTTGCCTGGTACGACCCGGTGGAAGCGCGCTCCCACATCAAGCCGGCGCAGATCCCCTTTCTCGACCGCCTCGAAAACCACATTCTGGAGGCCACGCGCCGTGAGCTACCTCCCTTCTCCGGCGCGCGCGCCAACCGGCCGGGAGAGCCGTGACCGCGACCGACGGCGCCGTCATCGACCTCCGCGGAGTCTCCGTCATCCGCTCCGGCAACCTGCTTCTCGATAACGTGGACTGGCGCGTAGAGCGGGGACAGCGCTGGGTCTTGCTCGGACCGAACGGCAGCGGCAAGACGACCCTCATATCGGTGGCATCCACATACCTGTGGCCATCGCGAGGCTCCGTCTCGATCCTCGGCGGCGGGCCCGCCGTTCGCGCGGCCGGCAGCTCGCCCGCCGGTTCAGCGGACGTGCGCGACCTTCGCCGCCGGATCGGCATCGTGAGCGCCGCCCTCGAGCCGCGAATACCCGGCCAGCTGACCGCGTACGAGGTAGTGCTGGCGGGTGCGACCGGAGCCACCGCTCCCTGGTGGGACCGCCACGGCCGCAAGCCGCAGGGTCGGGCGGAGGAAGTCCTCGAGCTGGTCGGCTGCTCGGGCGTGCGGGAGCGTCGCTTCGAGTTGCTCTCGTCGGGCGAGAGGCAGCGCGTTCAGATCGCGCGCGCCCTGATGGTCGACCCGCTGTTGCTGCTGCTCGACGAGCCGGCGGCCGGGCTGGACCTGGGAGCGCGCGAGCGACTCGCGGTCCTGCTTGCCCGCCTCAACGCCGATTCGCGGCTCGCGGCGACCGTGGTCGTAACCCACCACGTCGAGGAGGTCGCCGCCGGGACGACCCATGCGCTCGTGCTGCGATCGGGATGTGTCGTCGCTTCAGGCTCCATCGAGGCGACGGTCACCGGCCCGATCCTTTCCGAGGCGTTCGACTTGCCGCTCACGGTCAGCAGGATCGGGACGCGCTACACGGCCCAAGCCACGGCTGGCTGAGTCGACCTACGGGCGCTACGTCGGGCCGAGTACCTGTTTCGAACTGCCGGCTTAGTGCCGGAGCCAGTCGATGCTCGGCCCGACGGGGTCGGCCTGCCTGCCACCGACGGCCGCCAGCGACGGCTCCGGAGACCAGCGAATGTCGTCGCTGGGCCGGCGCACGGGCCGCCGCGGAACGGCGGACATTCGTGCGGCCTTGCGGACGGCCAGATCCCGGGCAATCAGGCGAGCGGCGGCCTCGACCGCATCCATGGGCATCGGCGCAGCCAGGATCCGGGGATCGACCGAAACCGCGACCATCTGCTCGACAGGCGCCGGCACCGGCATTTGGGTTTCGATCGAAATGGCTTCGGGCTCGCGAATGACCGGCACGGCGGCTCGATCCTGTGGGGCTCTCCTCCGCCGGGGCTTGACGCCGGCCCCGGTCTTGGCTTTCGAGCTCTTTCTGGCCCTGATCCGCCGTTCCCGGGACTTTGCCACTCGACCGGCCTCCGGGCTTCCCGGAACCTCGGACGCAGCGGGCTCGGACTCGGCTTCATGGGTTTGGACGACGGTTTCGAGATCCGATGCATGCGCAGCTCGGAACCCGCCGTCCACGTGCGGGATCGTCATGACCCGCAGCGCGTCGAGCCTGTCCACCAAACGCAAGGCCTGCTCGACCTCGTCCGCCCGAACATCGCCGGCCGTGACGGCCTCCTGGAGACGATTCACGCGATCGGCCGGCTCGACATCGATCAACTCGTCGAGCACCTTCTGACGCCGCGCTTCACGATCGGTCCTGGACCAGAACATAGTTCAACTCCTGCCGCTGGCATGGGGGACGACGTCTGCGGGTACTACCCACCCGGAGAGCGCCACCAACGGTGAACGAGATCCTCCTCGAGCGAACCGGACCAATTCCGCCGCTCCAGGACTCACTTTCACGAGAGTCGAGGCTGACATATGGGCAGCCGAGTGGCAACTCTTTCGAGCAGCTGAACCGCCTGCCGGCACGAGTAGTCAGGCTTCGTCGGTCAAATCGGGGAAACGCGGCTTTGCCGACAGCCGCTCCAGCGCTGCCGCCGGCCGGGCAAGGATGCTGAATGGGACTTCGGGGCCTGGTGTCAGTGCTCCTCCAGCACTGACTCAGTGGGGGTAGCTAGTACCCAGACTGCCCGCGAAGGCAGTAGCGAACGTAAGCGACGCGAGCGCAACTCCCAGGATCCAAGCAGAGACGATGACACGAGCGTGGTGAAAACGGAACGACATTGGACGACTCCTTCTCATGGGGAAATCGCCCAACCGGACAGTAACCGGGCGGCTGTCGGCTCGGCAAGCGTAGGCGGGTTCGGCCGGGCCGGTCAAGTAGTACTAAACCGCGTCTTCGGGTCGGTGTTTCCTCCCTACAACTCGCCCACGACAAGAGGTACACTCCGTTGATGGCACGCACAAGCAAGACTAGACCTCGGGTAGACGACTCTCCTCTCGCGAGGGAAATGGGCGGGAGGTTGCGCCGGGCTCGATTGAACGCCGGCATGACGCAACAGCAGCTGGCTGACGGGCGGTTCACGAAGGCCTACGTCAGCGCGCTCGAGAACGGCCTGAGCCGGCCCTCCATGGCGGCGCTGCGCTTCTTCTCCGGCCGACTGGGCATCCCGGCCAGCAGCTTGATCAACGATCAGTCGGTCGGCTGGCACCGGCTCGAGGCCGATCTCGCTCTGGCGTCGGGTCGGTGGGACGAGGCGGCCGATGCCTATTGGCAGCTACTCGACGGCGGGCCCGTCCAAGACGCGCGCCCGGAGCTGTTGCGCGGACTCGCCGAAGCTCTGGTCCGACTTGGCAGGGCCAAAGAAGCCACCGCCTTCGCCGCCGAAGCTTCTCGGCTGTTCACAGATGCCGGTCGCGGCGCCGACGCCGCCCTGGCCGAGTACTGGCTGTCGTCTTGCCATTACCAGCAGGAAAACACGGCCGAGGCAAAGGCCATCCTCCTGGCGACCCTCGCCAAGGTTCGGGGCGGTCTGAAGGTGGAGCCCGACTTCACTTTGCGCCTCCTCATGGCGATCTCGAGCAATGAATCGCGCGAAGGCAACCACACCGCCGCGCTCGCTTACCTGGAGGAAGTAAGGGGCCTTGCCTCCGACCTCGACGATCGACGCCGTGCCGCATACCTGTACGACCTTGCGCACAGCTACCGAGAAACGGGTGACTTCGAGGCAGCCCTGCGGGCAGGCATCGCCAGCCTGGAGCTCTACCGCCACGCCGAGGAAGATCGCGAGACGGCCATCCTGGAGAATGACCTGGCCCTGTCGTATCTCGCCCTGGGCAACACCTCCCGGGCGGACGAACTGGCGGCCTCGTCGTGCCGGACATTCGAAGGCCTTGGCGACGAGCGTGCGTTGGCGCACGTGATCGAGACACAGGCGCGGATAGCGCTGACGGGCGGCGCGTTCGATCAAGCTGCCCGTCGAGCTACGGCCGCGCTCGGGCTGGCCGAAAGCAGCAACAACCCCAACGCGATCGTGCAGGCGTTGCTGACACGGGCGCGCGCCCGCACCGGAATGGGCGACATGACCGGGGCTCTGACAGACAACGAGGAGGCCGGGCACGTGGCACGCCAGTCCGGAACCCCGACGCTCCTCCGTCAGGCTCTTGGCCAGTGGGCCGATGCGCTGGCGCTTTCGGGCGACCATGAACGCGCCTTCACCCTGATGCGCGAGGCCCTCGGAACTTCCTGAGCGCTGCGCAACACTCGGCAACGGGCCCCAGCGTCACCTCAAACCTTCGATCGGGCTACTGCGAGATTCGCCTGGTACAATGTGTGTTGACTGTCACAGATGGGGACCCTGGAGTGGATATGCCTCGCGACGGGACATCTCGGCCGGGACCTCCCCCGCGCCGGCTCGGTCAGGTGCCATGGTCGCACGACGGCTCCGACAGCCTATCGGCGGTGGCGCTGCCAAGTGTGCCGCCGTCCGACGACTCGATGATCCGAGCGGCGCTGGTCCGGGGCGCCCGCTCCTCGAAAACGATCCAGGAGCTCGACCGCGCCCTGAACCGGGAGCTGTGGCAAATCGGCTACGTCGCCCGCCTCCAGCACGATCCGGCAAACCGGCTCGTGCTCGTCGAGATCTCGACAGGCTATTGAGGCCGGAAGGCGAACGTCAGCGGTACCGCTCGGCCATCGAGCGGGTGACGTCGGCGATCTGACGGCGCAGTTCGACCGGCTTGAGGACTTCGGCATGGGGGCCCAGCTGGAGCAGTAGCGACTCGGCGCTCCAGAAGTCTTCGAGGCGCAGCTCCAGCGTAAGCCAACCCTCGTCGTCGGGGTCGCCGGCGGCCGCGATGGCCTCTCGCGCCCGAACGGGGTCCAGGGCGTTGGGAAGACGAGCCAGACCGTCGCCGCGCACTCGGACGATCGCAGCGAACGAGGGCAGGCTGTCTTCGTACGCCGCGACGGACCGCTCCCAGTACGCCGCCAGATCGAACTCATCGGGGCGCTCGAACCGGTCGGGCAGGATCGAAAGCTCGAGGATCCGCGACACGCGGTAGGTCCTGATCGAGTCAGCCCGCGCCACGAGGTACCAGACGCCCGCCTTCGAAACTAGACCGAGCGGATCCAGGGTCCTCTCGACGACTGGCCCGTCGTCGCCGCCTCGCCGGTACTGGAGCCTGAGCCGGCGGTCGGACCAGACGGCTTCCGCGATCGATTGGAGGTGCGGCGCGACGTCGGGCTCCTGAAACCACCCCGGGGCGTCGAGGTGAAACCGTTGGCGCAATCGGGAGGCACGGCTCCGGAGCTCCGGTGGAAGGGCGGCGAGAACCTTGAGTTGGGCGGCCGCCAGCACCGTGCCCAGCCCGAGCTGCGCAGCCTGACCCGGGTAGCCGGAGAGGAACAGGGTTTCAGCCTCTTCGGGCGTAAGGCCCGTGAGTCTCGTTCTGTGCCCTCCACGAGCTGGAAACCGCCGTGCGCTCCCCGATCCGCGTAGACCGGAATGCCGGAGTTGCTCAGTTCGTCGACGTCGCGGTAGACGGTTCGAATCGAGACCTCGAGCTCGCCGGCCAGCTGCTGCGCCGTCATCCGGCCGCGGGTCTGGAGCAGGAGAAGGATCGAGATGAGTCGGCTGGCTCGCATTCCGCGAGCGTAGCGGATTCTTCGTCTTTATTCCTGACAGTATCCGTCAGGTAGCAGCCGTAACCTGATGGAACGTACAGTCAGGAAACCTGATCGGCCATGCTTCCCCACCAGTTGATCGACCCTGAAAGGCAACTCAAGATCGCCAAGCGACACGCGGAGGAGCTTCGCAACGACTGGCGCGTCGCCAACGGAGTGAAGGACCGGCCTTACGGCCCGGGTCTCGTCGCCACCGTCCGCGAGTCCGCGGGTCGCGCCTTTGTGGGGCTCGGACGGCGGCTGCTGTTGGCGCGACATCGGCCTCGGAGTTCGACGGCCCCGGCACGCCCTGCGGGCTCCGGGTGCTGAGAGTGAGACGTGCCCGGCGCGGAGCCTGACGCGGCTGGCGCCGCTGCCGGCGATGAGGCACCCTGACGCCATGCCGACGCTGCCGTTGCCCCTGGGCCCTCAAGTGGAACCGAATCCGCATGATCCGGGCCCGGAGGCCGCCGGCGAGAGAGCCGCCGAAGTAGCCCAGGCGGCTGCCGATCCACTCATAACGGGCGGAGGCTCGACCGTTCGGATCGGCACCGCTTCCTGGACGGACCCGACGATGACGGCCCCCGGCGTCTTCTACCCTCGCGGGGCTGCCACGGCCGAGAATCGGCTGGCGTTTTACGCGGCAACATTTCCCATCGTCGAAATAGACGCCACCTACTACAGCCTGCCGAGCGCCCGGACCGCCGAAACCTGGGTTCAGCGCACGCCGCCGGATTTCGTCTTCGACGCGAAGGCGCACGCCCTCATGACCGGCCAGCCGACCGAGCCCCGCCGTCTGCCGCGGGACCTGCGAAGCGCGCTGCCGGCGGATCTGGCTTCGAAACCTCGGATCTACGCGCACGACCTCCCGGCCGAGTTGAGGGATGCCATCTGGCAGCTGTTCCTCGACGGTCTCGAGCCGCTGCGAGCGAGCGGCCAGTTGGGCTCGGTGCTGCTCCAATACCCGCGCTGGTTCTTCCCGACGAGCGAGAGCCGAGACGAGATCCTCGAAGCCAGGCAGCGCCTGGGAAGGGTCCGCTCGGCAGTGGAGTTTCGCAGCGAGACGTGGTTCAACGACAAGAACCGGGACAGGACGTTGCGCTTTCTCGCGGACAACGGGATCCCCTTCGTCATGGTCGACGGACCTCAGGGACTGCGCAGCAGCATCCCGCCCATCCTGGCCGTGACTTCGCCCGAACTGGCGCTGGTGCGGTTCCACGGCCGGCGCGTCGAGACGTGGGAAGCGCAGTCGATCCCGGTAGTCGAGCGTTTCCGCTATCTCTATAACGATGAAGAACTGCGGGAATGGCTGCCGCGGATCCACGAGGCCGCAGAAGAAGCGCGTGAGATCCACATCCTGATGAACAACTGCTACGCCAACTACGGCTCGACAAACGCGCGTGAACTGGCCGCCATGTTCGAACTCGAGCTGGCCGCTCCCCTTTCGGACACCGGTCCGCAGGGCGCCGTGGCCGGCGCCGATCGGCCGCCCGCCGGGTAGAACTTCCCGAGGCCGCCACGGCTCTTCCCCCCAAACATGGCAAACGGCCCGGGGAGGGGGGTCCCGAGCCGTTTGCGTCGGAGAGCGCGCCGTCACTCGCGCTCTTTGAGATTGGGTCGAATGCTAAGACGCCCGCCCGGACCTGATCCTGAAAGCACGGGATGTTCCACTGTGCGCGCCGATGCCGAGCCAGGACACCGACCCGCCAGGATGGGCCGCACCTCGGGTGCGAAGGCCGCATCTCCAGTGTCGATATGGCCGTCCGTCCTGCCCCCGGGAGTACCATGCCGTCAAGTCAGGCCGCGTTCCCAAGGAGCCTGAGTGCCCAGTTCGCCCATGCGTCCACTGCCGTCCCGATCCCTCATCGTCCCATCGGACAGGCGAGCCGATTCGCCAGATTCGGTCCTCAGCGAAGCCCCAACGGCCCCCACGGGCCTGCTCCGCGACATCCTGGCGAGTCATCCGAGTGCCGTGGTGTTGGTCGATTCGAGCGGCAAGATCGTCTTCGCCAATCCCCACACCAGCGAGCTCTCGGGCTATTTCGAAGACGAGCTGACCGGTCTGCCGGTCGACCAACTCGTCCCAGAGCAGCTACGCCGCGGCCACCGGGAGAACAGAGAGTCGTACCTCGCCGCGCTCGAAACGCGCCCGATGGGCCGGGGCCGGGACCTCCAAGTTCGACACAAGGACGGCCACCTCGTACCGGTCGAGATTGGGTTGTCCTCTTTCCTGTCGGAGGGTCGGCGCTTCGTGGTCGCGGTGATGGCCGACATAACGGCGCGCAAGCAAATGGAGGCGGATCTCCGGAGCACGACGGCCGATCTGGCGGCGCTCATCGCGGCCTCGCCCCTGGCGACCGTCGTCCTGGATCTCGAGGGCGTCGTCCGGCTGTGGAACCCCGCCGCCGAGTACATATTCGGATGGACGGCCGCCGAGGTGGTCGGCAAGCGACTGCCTCACGTTCCCAAGGCGGAAGTGGCCGAGATGCGCCAGGTTCTCCGCCGCGTCGCGCGCGGCGAAGTGATCAGCGGCATGCATCTGCGTCGCACGCGGAAAGACGGCCACCCGATCCAGATCGAGCTGTTCGCAGCCCCGCAGCGAGACAACAAGGGACGCGCCGTCGGGGTGATCGAGCAGATGGCCGACGTGACCGCGCGGCAGCACATGGAAGAGACTCTGCTCCAAGCCCAGAAGATGGAGAGCATCGGGCGACTGGCCGGCGGAATTGCCCATGACTTCAACAACATGCTCACGGCCGTCTCCGGCTTCGCGCAGCTGCTCCTCCTCGATCTACCGGAAAACAGCTCCCAGCACGAGAGCGCGGAAGCGATACGGCGGGCGGCCGAACAAGCCACGGCGCTGACCCAGCAGCTGCTCGCCTTCTCGAGGCGCCAGATGCTCCAACCGGCCGTGCTCGACCCCGACGAGATCGTGGCGGCGATGGAGCCGATGCTGCGCCGGCTCATCGGCGAGAACATCGATCTGAAGTTCAAGCTCCAGGCGGCGCCGGGACGGCTGCGCGCCGACCCGGTCCAGATAGAGCAGATCCTCCTCAACCTGGTGCTGAACTCCCGCGACGCCATGCCCGAGGGTGGCCATCTCGAGATCGAGACCGGCCAGGCGGCTTTCGACGTGGCCTACGTATCGGAGCACTTCGCCGTCTCGCCGGGCCGTTACGTGATGATCGCGGTAAGCGACAGCGGGATCGGCATGGACCGGGAGACGCGCGCCCATATCTTCGAGCCGTTCTTCACGACCAAGGAGCAGGGCAAGGGCACGGGACTCGGCCTCGCAACCACGTACGGCATAGTCCGCCAGAGCGGCGGGCACATCTGGCTCTACTCGGAACCAGGCGAAGGCACGACGTTCAAGGCCTACTTCCCGCTGGTGGAAGAGGACATCCCCGCACCCGCGTCCGCGCTGCCTCCCGCCTCGGGCGGCACGGAGACAATCCTTCTCGTAGAGGACGAGCCGAGTGTCCGGGAATTGGCCAGGCTCATCCTGGAGCGCCACGGCTACAAGCTGCTGGTCGCAACCGATCCGTTCGAGGCACTGGCCATCGTCGAGGATCACGAAGCGCCGATCGATCTCCTCGTGTCCGACGTCGTCATGCCATTGCTGAACGGGCCCGAGCTCGCCCAACGGATCCGACAGCTTCGACCCCAACTACGCACCTTGTTCCTCTCCGGCTACACCGAGGACCTCGTGGGGGCCAAGGGTGGTCTCGAGGACACGGACGGCTTTCTGTCGAAACCTTTCACCCCCGACGCGCTGGCTCGGAAGGTCCGCGAGCTGGTCGACGGACAGAAGGCCCGCGCCTGAGTGGGCAGCACTAGACGGAGCGTCTGAATGCGCAACGGCCTCGGGTTCGACGACAACGATGAGAGAGCCTGGCTGGAAAGCGTCGATAGAACGCAGGTCGAGCGCGTGCGGGGAAAGACGAAACGGGCCGATAGCGCACCCAAGCGCGGATGGCGATCGGAGCCCCCGGTCGCCGGCGGCCGACCGCCCACGATCGGCGATGAGGAGGATGGGCGCCTCGAACGAGTCGGCAGACGTCACCTGATCAGGCCGGAGTTGGGGGCGCTGGCGGTCGGGGCGATCTTCATCCTCGCCGCGCTGGTCAAACCATGGGGCGCCGTCAGGCCGACCCCTTCGCCATCGGCCTCAGCATCGGCATTCACCAACCAAGCGCCTCTCGTCAACGTTCAAGCTCCCCAGGAGCCGCCTTTGCCTCCGTATCTAACGGACCTCGCGCGCGGCTGGGCCGGCGTCGATTGGAGCTTCCTCAGCGCGGACGACACGCATGTCGGCTGGGGCATCGCGGCCGCGACGATGCCCGAGGTCAGGACCTCGACCCCGCGACCGACCCTCCAGGTGCCGGCCGTCTTCTGGGTCCCGGTGCCTACCGCCACTCCCGCCACCGTCGTCGACGTCGGGCCCGACTACGGCGTCTTCGGGCTCGCGATCACCTGGCCCGCCGACGTGCGCGTCACCGATATTTCAGTCGAGTACCTGGGATCTGGCTACGATCCTCCCTATATCACCTCGGGCGGGTTCCAGCCGTACACCCAGCTTTCACCGCTGCGCGCCGAATCCATCGTGACGCCGACAGGGCAGCCCACCCAGGGCGCCCCGCACTCCGGCGAGTTCTGGGTACCTCCGGCGATCGCGTCGCCGGTCACCGCCGATCGGTCGGCAGCAGTCGCGTGGCACGAGCTTCCCTGGCCGTGGCCCCTGGGCGGCTACAAGATCACGATCACATCGCAGCATCTACCGACGAGTCTGGCGTTGTTCCTGCGCCAAACGCCGGGTGCCCCCGCCGAGCTGACCGCGACTCCGACGCCGAAAGCAAGCCCGGCGTTGTAAGGGGCCGGTCCGAATCAGAACGCCCGGCGGGAGACCCGCCGGGCGTTCTGGTTTGGGACGAGGAATGGCGACTTGCTACTTGTCGCGCTCCGAGGCGTCGGCAAGAGCGGCCTGGGCAGCCGCGAGTCGCGCCACCGGAACGCGGAACGGAGAGCACGAGACGTAGTTGAGGCCGATGTCGTGGCAGAAGCCGATCGACATCGGGTCGCCGCCGTGCTCGCCGCAGATGCCCACCTTCAGGTCGGGGCGGGTCTTGCGGCCCAGGTCTACGGCCATCTTCATTTCCTGGACGATGACCGGGTCGAGGGACTGGAACGGGTTGTACGGGAGGATCTTCTCCTCGACGTACTTGAGGAGGAACCCACCCTCGGCGTCGTCGCGGCTGTAGCCGAACGTCATCTGGGTCAGGTCGTTGGTGCCGAAGCTGAAGAACTGGGCGTGCTCGGCGATCTCGTCCGCGACCCAGCA
>Ga0209014_10000915_pt1 | contig 17506 bp, 14 predicted proteins | sample BarGraNGADG00212_FD_184491 | JGI IMG/M metagenome (GOLD analysis project Ga0209014, IMG submission 184491) | Arctic peat soil microbial communities from Barrow, Alaska - Barrow Graham LP Ref core NGADG0002-212 (SPAdes) (version 2) | ecosystem: Environmental > Terrestrial > Soil > Wetlands >...
AACCCGAGGACAACACCGACAGCGCCGTCGTCAGCCCGATCCCACCGGGACAACGCCCCGGCACATGCGCGGGATTGATCCCGGCGAACAGGGCCGTCTCTCCGGTTGGGCTGATCTGCACGATCGTGGTGCCGGTGCCCTGCGCGTTGGAGGCGGCATTGAAGTTGCTGACCAGGACCCAACCGCGGTGCAGCAGCCCGGTGCTGCGCGGTACGACGGCCACGCCGTAAGGGTTCACATCACCGTTGCCAGGAACGGTCGAGGCCAACGTGCTGACCGTTGTCAAGGAGTTCAGGAACGGGGTCGGGGCCGCGGACGCGGTGACCGTCGCTGCGAGCACCAACGACCCCGCACCAGCGTTCGCGAGAGTCGAACCATGAGACCTCCAAGGCGGCAGGCGCGCGCCAACCGCGCACCCTCCACTGAGGACCACGCAGCCACCGCCCTGAAGGTTCAACCTCAGCATCGGGAAGGGTGGACCGACAACACGAAATCTGACCATCGACCTTGCCGAGGATCTGTCGTCGAATCTGCTGCAATGGGAACCGCGCTTCCGTTCGGCGTTCGTCGGCCACATCGACGTGCGACCCTGCGCGGCGCATCGCGGCAGGTAGCTGTACAGGAGGCGCGGATGGATGACTGGCGTGGACACGTGGCGCCGTCATCGCGCTCGAACCAACTGCCCTCGGCCCGTATCCTCGGTCGACGCGCATTCCTGACCGCGCTCTCAGCGGGAACAGTCGCCGCGCTTGTGGCCTCTGTCGAGTCAGCTCGATCGGTGCCCCACGATCCAGGTGGCGGCGCGCCAGTCGGACGGTCAGTCGCCGGTTCGGCACAAGCCCCGCACCTGCCGAAGGTGCCTGCAGGCCGTGCCGTCAGCGTGCTCCCTGGTCGGGGCACCAACATGGCGCTGACAGTGGACGACGGGACGAGCAGCTCCGTGGTGGGCGCCTACCTGGACTTCGTCCGAGCCAACGGCGTGCGCCTGACGTTCTTTCCGAACGGATCCAATCCGTCGTGGACCGAACACGCCGCGACGTTGCGCCCGTTGATCGAGAGCGGGCAGGTGCAGATCGGTAATCACACCTGGTCACATCCGGATCTGACGCGGTTGAGCGATCTCGATGTCGCTGATGAGATCAGCCGCAACGAGTCGTTCTTCGTGAACACCTTCGGAGTGAGCGGCCGACCGTTTCTGCGTCCGCCGTACGGAGCTCACAACGACCGGGTCGACCGCATAGCCGCCGATCTCGGTTACCCGACGATAGTGATGTGGTGGGGCTCGCTCGGTGACTCCAGCGTCCTCACGGCCGACCAGATCATGGCGAACGCGCGAAAGTGGTTCCTGCCGCAGCGGATCGTGATCGGGCACGCCAACCACCCCGGAGTCACCGAGACGTTTGATCAGATGCTCGCGCTGCTTCGCGAACGAAACCTGCGGACTGTGACCCTCAACGACGTCTTCACACACGCTCGATAGGACTGCAGACAAGCAGCGGGCGAACGCGAACGCGAAGGCGTTGTCGGCTTACACCTGGGCGTCTACGCGCTAGCCGGGAGATCGACGGGTGGTTTGGTGGCGCGGATGATCGCGGCGTGCATGCCCTCGGCGGCCTGGTGGGTGAAGGTCACGCTGGCGTCGGTGAATCCGACCCCGGCTAGACCGTCGAGATATTCACTGCGGGACAGGGCGCCGGCGATGCAGCCGGCGTAGCTGCCGCGTTCGGCACGCTCAGCTGGGGTGAGTTGATCTTCGGAGACGACGTCTGAGATGCCGATCCGTCCGCCTGGTTTCAGGACGCGGAACATCTCGGCCAGTACCGCGGGCTTGTCGACCGACAGGTTGATCACGCAGTTGGAGATCACCACGTCGACCGCGGCGTCGGGCAGCGGGATGTCCTCGATGGTGCCCGTCATGAACTCCACGTTCGTGGCGCCGGCCTTGGCGGCGTTGGCGCGGGCCAGGGCGAGCATCTGTTCGGTCATGTCCACGCCGTAGACGAACCCGGAGGGCCCAACGCGGCGGGCGGACAGGAGCACGTCGATGCCGCCGCCGGAGCCCAGGTCCAGGACTCGCTCGCCCGGGTGCAGGTCGGCGACGGCCAGGGGGTTGCCGCAGCCCAGGCTCGCGGCCAGTGCCTCGGCTGGCAGCTCGGAGCGTTCGTCGCTGCTGTAGAGCGAGGCGCCGAAGGACTCGTCCACCTGGACCGGGCCGGGTGCGCATGATCCCGGCGCGCAGCATGCGTCCTCGACGGCGAGGGCATCGGCGTTCGTGCCGCCCGTGGCGACCGCCGTCGCCGCTGCGGCATAACGCTGACGGACCTGTTCGTGCAGTTCGGCATCGGTTGTGCTCATCGGACTCGTCCTTTCATCGACGGTCGCCTGTGTACGAGGCGGCCAGTCCGGGGCCCCGCTTGCGCACTCCGATCGGAGTACGCGGCGGCTATCGGACTCGGGCCGGCTGAGTGGCCACCTCGGTCACCTCGGCCAAACGTGCTTCCCCGATCGGCTCAGTGGCCAGGAGCGCAACGATAGCCACGCGGTCGGTCAGCGACCGCACTTTGGCGATCTGCTCGATCTCGGCGGCGGCTCGTGTCTGGAGGAACGCTGACTCGGGGTGCGCGGCGGCGAGGGAGTTGTTGATCACCCAGGCCCAGGGATGGATGCCGGCCCGCTCGAGGTCGTCCTTGAGCCCCTGCGCTTCCGTCACCGGGGTTGGTTCGGCGAGGGTGACCAGGATGACTTTGGTCTGTGTCGGGTTCTGCAGTTGCATGAGCGGCGTTCGGAAGGCCATCTTGTCGCCGAGCTGACGGCTCATCTCCCGGTGGTAGGAGCCGGCGGCGTCGAGCAACAGCAGCGTGTGCCCGGTCGGTGCAGTGTCGACGACGACGAACTGGCGCCGGGACTCGCTGATCACCCGGGAGAACTGGCCGAAGACGGCGACCTCCTCGGTGCAGGGCGAGCGCAGGTCTTCGGCGAGGGCGGCCCGTCCGGCGTCGTCCAGGTTCCTGCCCTTGGTATCCATCACCCGATCGCGGTAGGCCTGGGTGGCCTCGGCCGGGTCGATGCGCGAGACCTGCAGTCCCGCAACGGTGCCGTGCAGGGTCTGGGTCAGGTGGGCGGCCGGATCGGTGGTGGTCAGGTGCACGTCGTGGCCTCGATGAGCCAGGGCAACCGCGATGGCCGCGGCGACCGTCGTCTTGCCGACGCCGCCCTTGCCCATACACATGACCAGACCGTGGCCGTCCTCTTCGAGTTCGTCGATCAGGCGACCCAGGTCGGCGTCGACGGCCGCCGTGGCGGGAGGCTGGTCACCGCGGTCACCGCGGTCACCGCGGTCGTCGCGGGCGAGGCCGGCGGTGAACAGGCTGCCGAGGGCCGGCACGCCGACCATGTTCCATGGCTTGAGGTCGATGAGATCCCGCGGCAGGTCGGCGATCGAGGCGGGCACTCGGGCGAGCGCAGCCGCTTCGCGGGCCCGGATCGCCTTGGTCAGGTCATCCTGCTCGGCCGCGGCGGGCAGCAGGCCGTTGATGACGACGTACTCGCCGGTGATGCCGATCTGGCTGAGTTCGCGGTAGGTGCGCTCGATCTCGCCCAGAGCAGACGCCTGCGCCCTGGCGACCAGCACGAGCCGCGTCCGGGCCGGGTCCTTCAGCGCTGCCACAGCCTGCACGTAGACCGCGCGCTGCTTGTCGAGCCCGGCCAGCGGGCCGAGGCAGGACGCGTCGCCCTTGCCGGCTTCGAGGAAGTCGGTCCACGACCCGGGCAACTGCAGCAGTCGGATGGTGTGCCCGGTGGGTGCGGTGTCGAACACGACGTGGTCGAACTCGGCGGTCGAGCTCGTGTCAGCGAGCAGGGCGGTGAACTCGTTGAACGACGCTACCTCTGTCGTGCACGAGCCGGACAGCTGCTCGGTGATCGAGGCAATCTCCCTGTCCGGCAGCAGCCCGCGGACCGGGGCGATGATGCGTTCGCGATAGGCGTCGGCGGCCTGCTCCGGGTCGATCTCCAGCGCGGACAGGCCAGGCACCTGTTCGATGGCCGTGACGGTGTGGCCGATCGTGACGCCGAGGACCTGACTCACGTTGGAGGCTGGGTCGGTACTGACCAGCAGGACGCGTTTGCCTTGCCGTGCCAGATGCAGAGCGGTGGCGCAGGCGACGGAGGTCTTGCCGGCGCCGCCCTTGCCGGTGAAGAACACGAACCTCGGCGGGTCGTGCAGGAACGTCATTGCTGTCATCGCTCAGCAGCACCCTGACGAGCCGGAGCATTCACCGGACTGTGCGGAGACGGCGAGGGTGGCGGCGCCGTCGGGGACGACTTCGGCCGAGGTGTCGGATGCCAGGCCCGCATAGCGCAGCAGTTGCGCGCGGCTGGGGTAGGTGCCGGTCTGCGCTGTCACGCCGTCGACGAGGGTGAGCGGCAGTCCCTCGGAGCCGGCAACCTGGAGGAACGCTCGCACCGTCTCGTCCGTCGCGAAGGCCCGAGGGTCATTGGCGAGGTTGTGCCGTTCGACGTCGGCGCCCAACTCTTTCAGGTGACCGAGGTCGGCGCTGAACGTCACCAGCGCCTCATCCACATCGGGGCCGCAGACCCCGGTGTTGCAGCACAACGCCGGTTCGAACACACGAACGGCAGGCATCGCTTTCTCCTTCAGCAAGATCAGACTTCGATACATGTCAATGTCGTAGTCCACATTGGCACGGACATCGACATCTGTCAATATTGATGTAGGTCGAAGTCTACTCGGGGATGCCGGTCAGCTCGGTGGGCCGGCACGGCGTCCAGCCGCACACTGCCCGGTGGTCGCCGTCGTCTCTCTTTCGCGCACCGTGCTGCGGCGGCATCGCACAGAATTCTTGCGGACTTCTTGCGGACTTCTTGCGGGACTAACCGCGGACCGAAGGACCGAGAAACGCACAGAGGCCCCGGAATCCGGGGCCTCTGTGGTCGAAGTAGGTCAGACGTCGTAGTAGAGCTCGAACTCGTGCGGGTGCGGGCGCAGCCGAATCGGGTCGATCTCGTTGGCCCGCTTGTAGTCGATCCACGCGCCGATGATGTCGTCGGTGAAGACGCCACCCTCCTGCAGGTACTCGTTGTCCTTCTCCAGCGCGATGAGCACCTCGCCGAGCGACCCGGGAACCTGCGCGATCGACGCGGCCTCGTCCGGCGGGAGTTCGTAGAGGTCCTTGTCGACCGGAGCCGGGGGCTCGATCTTGTTCTTGATGCCGTCGACGCCCGCGAGCAGCATCGCCGAGAACGCGAGATACGGGTTGCACGACGGGTCGGGGATGCGGAACTCGATGCGCTTGGCCTTCGGGTTGCTGCCGGTGATGGGCACCCGGATGCACGCCGAGCGGTTGCCCGAGCTGTACACCAGGTTCACCGGAGCCTCGAAACCCGGCACCAGGCGGTGATACGAGTTCACGGTCGGGTTCGTGAACGCAAGCAGGGACGGCGCGTGGTGCAGCAGGCCACCGATGTAGAAGCGTGCCGTGTCGGACAGGCCGGCGTAGCCGAGCTCGTCGTAGAACAGCGGTGAGCCGTCCTTCCACAGCGACTGGTGGCAGTGCATGCCCGAGCCGTTGTCGCCGAACAGCGGCTTCGGCATGAACGTGGCCGTCTTGCCCGCGGCCCACGCGACGTTCTTGATGATGTACTTGAACTTCAAGACGTCGTCTGCGGCGTGCATCAACGTGTTGAACTTGTAGTTGATCTCTGCCTGGCCGGCGGTGCCGACCTCGTGATGCGCCCGCTCCAACTCGAGCCCGGACGCGATCAGTGCCGTGCTCATCTCGTCGCGCAGGTCGGCGTAGTGGTCGATTGGGGGAAGCGGGAAGTACCCGCCCTTGTAGCGCGTCTTGTAGCCGCGGTTGCCGCCCTCTTCGACGCGGCCGGTGTTCCAGGCGCCTTCGATCGAGTCGATGTGGTAGAAGCCCTCGTTCTGGCTGGTCTGGAACCGGACGTCGTCGAAGACGTAGAACTCGGCCTCAGGACCGAAGAAGACGGTGTCGGCGATTCCGGTCGACTTGAGGTACTCCTCGGCCTTGGCGGCGACCTGCCGAGGGTCGCGACCGTACGGCTCGCCGGTGCGCGGCTCGACGATCGAGAAGCTGATGTTCAGCGTCTTCGCGGCACGGAACGGATCGACGAACGCCGTGGCAGGGTCCGGGATCAGCTTCATGTCGGACTTGTGGATCGCCGCGAAGCCACGGATCGAGCTCCCGTCGAACATCACGCCTTCTTTGAAGAACTCCGGCGTGACGCCCGCGGCCGGCACGTTGAAGTGCTGCTGCTGACCGGGCAGGTCGGTGAACCTGACGTCGACGAACTCGACGCCCTCGTCCTTGATGAAGCGCAGGACCTCTTCGGAGCTAGTGAACATCCGTCCTCCGTAGCAGTGATGAAGTTTCAAACCTAGAAAGGCGCAGTTGCCTGCCGGTGTCCCGTATGTTTCGGCAGTGTTTCGTGGGCCGACTGAAGGTCCTCACCCGGGGTCACCCACGTATGACCGCCGTCTCTGTGAGTCGGTCGTGCAGCCCGCGCCCGTCACGATCCCAGATCACCGCCGGCAACAAGGCAAGCAACAGGGCAGTACGCGCGATCGCGCGTCCCGGGCCGATCGCCGCCTCGGTGGGGTCGACCCGAACCAGGCGCAGACCGAACAGGTACATCCCCAGGGTGCGACCCGCGACGAGGACACCGACGACGTAGTCGATGACGAACGGGATCACGCTCCACGAACCCGGCAGGTGCCCGGTGGCGCCGTGGCCGTGCCTGGTTTGTACGAACAGCGCCGCGACGAGCCCGGAGGCGACGGCGTCCACGAGAAACGCGCCGAGGCGCGGGCCCGTAGTGGCAAGCGAGCCCGGGCCGGTCCGCGCCAGCCCGAGACTCTGGCCGCGAAAGGCCTGGGGAGCGCTCACGAGGCTCACCGGACGCTCGTCGACATGTGCGTGGTGCTCATGATCGGCGGCGGACCGCGCGCTGGACGTTGCGCATCTTGGCGCCCGGCGGGAGCGGCCCCTGCGGCAGCTGGTTGCGGGTTCCGCCCAGTGCCGAGAGCCGCTTGTCGAGGGCTCCGACCTGTTCTTTGGACAGGTTGTTGGGCAGTTTGACCAGATAGCGATTCAGCTTCGCCAATCTGAGATCGCCGTCTCCCGTTCCGACGATGACGTCGTAGATCGGGGTGTCGCCGCTCATCCGGGAGACCTTCTTCTTCTCCTGCGCGATGAGACCGCGCACTCGATGTGCGGCGCCCTCGCCGACGAGCACGACGCCGGGTCGTCCGACGAGCCGGTGCACCGCATCAAGCTGGGTCGTCCCCGCGACGGCCTGGGTCAGCCGCCAATCGCCGCGCAGCTGTTGCTGCAACATCCAACCGGCGGCTCCGGGCTGCCCTTCGGCCTGGGTGAACATCGAACGTTGGGCGCGCCGGCTGAACACGAGCATTCCGGCCACGACCGCGGCCATGGCGGCGAGAGGTATCGGCAGGTAGGGCGAGTTGATGAGCAAGAACGCGACCACGTAGGTGGCCGCCGCCGCGACGGTCGCGAACAGGGCGACGTAGGGGATGAAGCGGGGGTCGTTCTGCCGGGTGAGCGTGAACGCCTGTCGGAGGTTGCGCCAGGTCTCGCGTCGCGACTGTCGCTTCGCGACGCGCGCAGCCTTCTTGTCGGCACGACTGAGTTTCGCGGACCTGCCCGGCCCGGCGGATTTCGCCATGGACCGATCCTATTCGTTTCCGTTCCTTGCCTCGCGGGCGAGCCCTTCGGGCTCTTCGCGCGAGCACTCGTCGCTGGGCGGTTGCTCAGCTAGCTGTTCGCGCGAGCGCTCATCGCCTGCTCGTAGAGGCGGCCGGCTCGGTAGGAGGAGCGGACGAGCGGTCCGCTCATGACGCCGGCGAAGCCGATCCGCTCGGCTTCGGTTCGCAGTTCGACGAACTCCTCGGGCCGCACCCAGCGGGTGACCGGATGATGGCGAGGCGAGGGGCGCAGGTACTGGGTGATCGTGATCAGTTCGCAGCCGGCCCCGTACAGGTCGGCCAGTGTGTCGCTGATCTCGGCTCGGTCCTCGCCCATACCGAGGATCAGGTTCGACTTCGTGACCAAGCCGGCCTCTTTGGCCTGCTGGATGACATCGAGCGAGCGGTCGTAGCGAAAGCCCGGCCGGATGGTCTTGAAGATCCGAGGCACTGTCTCGATGTTGTGGGCGAAGACCTCCGGACGGCTGGAGAACACCTCCGCGAGCAGACCTGGCACGCCGTTGAAGTCCGGCGCGAGCAACTCGACGCCGGTGCCCGGGTTCACGGCGTGGATCTGGCGAACGGTCTCGGCGTACAGCCAGGCGCCCCCGTCGGGCAGGTCGTCCCGAGCGACGCCGGTGACGGTGGCGTAGCGAAGCCCCATCGTCTGCACGCTCTGGGCTACGCGGCGCGGTTCGTCGCGGTCGAGGTCGGCCGGGCGGCCGGTGTCGATCTGGCAGAAGTCACAGCGGCGGGTGCATTGATCGCCGCCGATGAGAAACGTCGCCTCGCGGTCCTCCCAACACTCGTAGATGTTGGGGCAACCGGCTTCCTGGCACACCGTGTGCAAGCCCTCACGTTCGACCAGCGCGCGCAGCTGCGTGAACTCCGGGCCCATCCTCGCCCTGGTCTTGATCCACTCGGGCTTGCGCTCGATAGGGGTCGTCGCGTTGCGGGCTTCGATGCGCAGCAAGCGGCGCCCTTCTGGGGCGTCCGGGCGGAGTGCGGTCACCGATCGAGCCTACGCCGGGGTCGATCACGCGGTGTCGAGTCGATCACGCTGTGTCGATGAGCGCGCGCGAGGCCAGGTAGCACCCTATGAGCGTGATGACGCCCGCGGCCGTCCAGATCGCAAGCCGCCGGCGCCCGCTCTCGTGCGTCGCGACCGTGACGACGCTGACCGTGGCGATGACCGCGATCACGAGGCCAGTTCCGAGCGCGGTGCCCGCCGGTCGGCATGCCAGGCCCTTGGCGGTCTGGCTGCAGCTGTATCGCGCGGCCGCGCTGAGGATTGCGAAGAAGCCGGCGGCCAGTCCGCCCATCCAGATGGCGGCCAGCGCAGTCCCTCGCGCGAGCCGCCACTGCGGGTTCGTGGGCTTTGCGTGACGGGGCACGGACTGTTCAGACCGCCACCGCGGCGGCGCCGACGAGCGCCGGCAGCTGTCGTTCGACGATCGGCAACACTTCGTCGACCGTGACCTCGCGTCCGAGCTCGCGGGAGAGCGAGGTGACGCCCGCGTCAGCGATTCCGCACGGCACGATTCGGTCGAACCACGTGAGATCGGGGTTGCAGTTGAGAGCGAAGCCGTGCAGGGTGACGCCTCTCGAGACCCGGATCCCGATGGCGGCTAGCTTGCGCTCCGGGCCGGCGGCGTCGGCGGGCAGCCACACCCCGCTGCGTCCGCTCACCTGCCTGCCCGGGACGCCGAGTTCGGAGCACACCTCGATGAGGACGCCTTCCATCCGACGGACATAGGCCACCACGTCGATGGGGTCGGTGAGACGGACGATCGGGTAGCCGACGAGTTGGCCGGGTCCGTGCCAGGTGATCTTTCCGCCCCTGTCGACGTCGATGACGGCGGTGCCGTCGATCGGGCGTTCCCACGCCTCGGTGCGGCGGCCGGCCGTGTACACCGGCGGGTGCTCGAGTAGCACGACGCTGTCGGGCTCGGCAGCGTCGACAACCGCGGCGTGCAGCCGACGCTGAAGATCCCAGGCTTGCTCGTAGGGGACCACGCCGGCCCGGATGATCCGCAGGTCGCTCACCCCGCAAAGGGTACAAGGCCGTCCGAAACATGTCCTCAGGGTGAATCTCCGGGTGCTCCCCGATGACTCTCGCGCTCCTGGCATGTCTTGTTGGCAGCAGAGAACGGGCCGGGCTCGGACGGACGCCGAAATCGGTCCACTCATGTCATACCTGCTCGATACGGTTGGCCGCACCACACCGACGCTGGGGGATCGAACCGTGAGTCAGACCGAACTCACCGAGGAGCAGCCGGAGTCCGCGCCCGCGCCCGCGTCACCGGCACGCACGCGGGGCTTCTATCTCATCGCTGTCCTTGCGGTGTTCTGGTTCCTGTTCGGGCTGGCGGGAGGCTCCTATCAAGGCAAGCTGAGCCAGGTCCAGAAGAACGACCAGGCCGCCTATCTGCCCAGCTCGGCAGAATCCACCAAGGTCAACACCGAGTCGCAGAAGTTCCAGCCGGTACAGACGATTCCCGGGTTCATCGTCTACCAGCGCCAGTCCGGGCTCACCGGTGCCGACCGAGCCAAGATCGCCGCGGAAGTCACCACGGTCTTGGCCATCGACGGAGTCGCCGCCGATCAAGCCACGCCGCCGCAGTTCTCGGCGGACGGCAAGACGGCGAGCATCTCGGTGCCGCTCATCGGCAAGAAGGGCGACGTCAGCGTCGACGGCAGCGTGCTGGTCAAGGTGGAGAAGAAGGTCGTCAAGGCCGCCCGCGCGGGTGCGCCCAGCGGGTTGGTCGTCCACAGCGCCGGTCCCGGCGGGCTTCTCGTCGCGTTCATCGACGCGTTCAGCGGTATCGACGGCGCGTTGCTGATCGCGGCGGGAATCGTCGTCGTCTGCATCCTGCTCGTGGTGTACCGAAGCCCGATCCTGTGGATCTTCCCCCTGTTCAGCGCCGTCCTTGCGCTGGGGGCTGCCGTGCTGATCATCTACCCGTTGGCCAAACACAACATCCTGACCCTCAACGGCCAGAGTCAGGGCATTCTGTCGGTGCTCGTCATCGGCGCGGGAACCGACTACGCGCTGCTGCTCACCAGCCGATATCGCGAGGAGCTGCACACCTACGACGGCCGGGTCGCGGCGATGAGTCGGGCCTGGCGGGGCGCCGCTCCTGCCATCGGTGCGTCCGCCACGACGGTGATCATCGGGCTCATGTGCCTGACACTCGGCGAACTGAACTCCGACCGCAGCCTGGGGCCGGTGTGTGCCATCGGCATCTTCTGCACAGTCGCGGTCATGCTCACCTTCCTGCCCGTGTTCCTCGTGCTGTTCGGCCGGTGGATCTTCTGGCCCCGTGTCCCGCGGGCCGACCACCTGACCGACCTCGCCACGCATGGAATGTGGGGCCGCTTCGCCGGCTCGCTCGGCCGTAACGCGCGCCGCAGCTGGATCGTCACGGCGGTCGTACTGGTTGCCTGCGTCGCCGCCGTCAGCACCCTGAAGGCAGGGGGGCTGGCCGTCACCGACAGCTTCACCGCCAAACCCGACGCCCTTCTGGGCCAGAAGATCTTCGACGCCAACTTCGACGCCGGTGCCGGCGCTCCCGCCGAGATCACCACGGCGCTCGCGAGCACCGACGCGGTCATGGCCGCTGTGTCCAAGGTGCCCGGAGTCGCCACCGAGCCGGGATCAGTCTGCGTAGCCATCGACTACGGCAAGCTCGCCCAGCTGATCAAGTCGGGAGCGGCTGGATCTATCCCACGCACCGGTTGCCCGCCGGCTCAGCTGCAGGTCAGCCCGGTCGACGGTCGGATCCTGATCAACGCGACGCTGACGCATCGCTACGACACGACGCAGGCCACGGACACCGTCAAGGCCATCCGTGCCGTCGTGCGAGCCGTCCCGGGTGCCGGCGCACTCGTCGGTGGTTCCTCGGCCATCAACTACGACACCCAGCAGGCCTCGCGGCACGATCGCAACCTCATCATCCCTATCGTTCTGCTCGTCATCCTTGTCGTTCTCGCACTCCTGCTGCGAGCCCTGATCGCCCCGTTGCTGCTCATCGCGACCGTCGTGTTGTCGTTCACCGCCGCCCTCGGGGTGTCCGCTGTCGCTTTCAATCACGTGTTCCACTTCGCGAACGCCGATCCGTCGTTTCCGCTGTTCGCGTTCGTCTTCCTCGTCGCCCTGGGCATCGACTACAACATCTTCTTGATGACCCGCGTGCGTGAAGAGACGTTCGAACACGGCACGAGGGACGGCATCCTCCGCGGGCTGGCCGTCACAGGCGGCGTGATCACGTCGGCGGGCGTGGTCCTGGCGGCCACCTTCGTCGTCCTCGGTGTTCTCCCGATCGTCGGACTTGCCGAGATCGGATTCGCGGTGGCGTTCGGGGTCCTGCTCGACACGTTCCTGGTCCGGTCGATCCTCGTCCCGGCCCTCGGCTACGACATCGGTCGGCGAATCTGGTGGCCGTCGAAGCTGGCCGTCGCCGCGGAGTGACACGGGTCGGATCGGTTCTGTGGACAACCCGGAGCGGCTTCGGTGGCCTCGCCTAGGCTCACCGGCATGGGCGAGGCTTCGTGGAAGGTTGCGGGGTATCTCGTCGACGCACCGCTCGGCCAGGGTGCGTCCGCTCGAGTGTGGCGAGGCCACGTCGCGCGAACTGGAGATCGCGTCGCGCTCAAGCGCATCGACCTGCACGACAGTGGGCAGATCCTGCGCGCGCGCGCCGAGGCTGCGTTGCTCGCGGCGCTCGACCATCCGCACCTGATCCGACTGCACGAACTGGTGCAGACGGCCGACTGCGTCGTACTCGTCCTCGATCTGGCCGATGGCGGCTCGCTCGACGACCTGCTCGCTGTGCGCGGCCGGCTGAGTCCCGGCGAGGTGATCACCGCCGTAGCACCGGTGGGTGCGGCACTCGCCTACGCCCACGACGCCGGCGTCGTTCACGGCGACGTGTCGACGGCGAACATCCTGTTCACCAGCAACGGGCTGCCCATGCTCGCCGATCTCGGCGTCGCGCGACTGCTCGGTGACCTGGCTCCGGCCCAGAGCACGCCGGCGTACCTCGATCCGGCCGTCGCGGCCGGGTCGTTGCCCGGCCCGCAGAGTGACGTCTTCATGCTCGCCGCGGTAGCCCTGCACGCGCTGACCGGTGCGCCCCCGTGGCGCGGTGACACAGGGGCGGCCGCTCTGGCCGCCGCTCGCACTGGCGACCTGAGCGACCTCGACGACAGGCTGGCCGCAGCTGGCGTTCCTGACCAGATGTGCGAGGTGCTGCGACGTGCTTTGGCGCTCGAGCCCGCCCGCCGGGGCAGCGCAGCCGACTTCGCGCTCGACCTTCGGTGGTCCGGCCAGCCGGTCGTGGTCGAGTTGAGAGCGGGACGCGCTCCAGTCAAACCATTAGCGTCAGGTCTAGACCCTGTAGGCGACGTGGGTGTGGTTGCCGCGCCGGGACCAGCAGCCGTGCCAGGCACGTCGAACGGCCTGACGTCAGAGGGCGTGGCCGGCGTACCCGCGGGCAACAGGCCGAGCCTGGCCGCAGGCGATGCCCCCGGTCGGCCGGCGTTCGATCGTCCCAACCTCGATCCGGGCATCGATGACGGCAGCGCCGAACCGGGGCCCGCGCAGACACACCTCGTGCATTCGCAACCGCGACCGCCGAGGCCGAGCGGCGGGCACCGCTACCAGCCCGCGGCAGGCAACCGCCGATCGATTCGCTGGGCGGTTGTCGGCATCGCAGCGGCCGCGGTCCTCGCCGGGGCCGGGGTGGCGTGGGCCGTCGCAGGTGACGGCTCCAAACACCCGGCTCCGCACCCTTCGACGAGCGCGCAGCAGTCGCTTCCGGGCGTCGTCGCGTTGCCGCCCCAGCTCGGCACGGCCGGCGAGTCACTGTCGGCGTCGACGCAACCCGCGCCGACGCCGGCGTCCACTGCTCCGGCGACCTCCGCGGCGAGCATGAGTTCGGCCGGCGCCAGCAGCGTGCTCATCCAGCTCGACGCGCTGCGTGAACGCGCCTATGCGAGGCGCTCGGCCGTGCTGCTGACGGGCGTGTACGAACCGGGCGCGCTACTCGACGAAGACACGGCCTCGCTGCAGCGGATCGTTCCGTCCGGATGTGGGCTCGAAGGTGTGCACACCACCTACGCCCAGGTGAAGGTGACCGGACATCACGGCGACGAGGTCGACGTATCAGCACGCGCCACGCTGTCGACGTCGGTGCTCTACTGCAACGGCGTAGCCAAGGCGCAGGCGCCCGGATCGGGCCCGACCGCCCTCAACATCGTGCTCGTCAAGTCGGGCGCAAGCTATCTGATCCGCTCGGTGCAGTCCTGACTCGGTGCAGTCCTGATCAGCCGGACATCTTCGTCGGCCGGTTCGCGGGTGTGATCAGTGCGCGAGGGCCCAGCGAAGGGCCGACTCGAGATCGGCGTGCTCGGGGCTGAAACCAGCGGCGAGCAGCTTGCTCGGCACAGCACGCTGGCCGCCTAGCGCATCCTGGGCGAGCTCGCCGAGCGCGATCTTCATCGCGAACGCCGGCACCGGAATTGCCGCCGGCCGGTGCAGCAGCCTCGCCAGCGTCGAGACGAACTCGGCGTTGCGTGCGGGCACTGGCGCGGCGAGATTGACCGGCCCACTGACGTCATGTTCGAGGAGGAAGCGGATCGCTGCGACCTCGTCCGCCAGCGAGATCCAGGGGATGAACTGCCGACCGCTGCCCAGCCGTCCGGCAACGCCGAGCCGGACGATCGGTACGAGCCGCTTCACCAGACCGCCGCTGCGCGTCAGCACGATGCCGGTGCGGAGATTCACGACTCGCGCACCGGCGTCGACGGCCGGCGCCGTGGCGGCCTCCCAGTCGCGACAGAGCTCCGCGAGGAAACCCTGACCGCACCCAGCTGTCTCGTCGACCTGACGCTCGCCGGTGTCGCCGTAGTAGCCGATGGCCGAGGCGGCCAGGAACACCGGCGGACCGCCTGACGCGGCCACTGCGCGCGCGAGCGTGCTCACCGGGTCGAGCCTGCTCGCCCGCAACGTCTGTTTGTACGACGACGTCCATCGTCGATCAGCGACGCCGGCACCAGACAGGCAGACCACGGCGTCGGCACCGGTGAGGATGCCCGGGTCGAGCTCGCCGTCCCGCGGAGACCACTGCCGTTCGTCGGCCGATGCGGGGCCGCGGCGCACCAGAGAGGTGACGGCGTGGCCGTCACCCCGCAGCGAATCGCGCAGCGCTGTGCCGATCAGTCCAGATGCGCCTGCCAGCACTACCCGCACGAAGGGCCTCAGCCCAGGCCGAGCGCGCGTTCGAAGGCGCCGGCTTCCAGACGCTGCTTCACAGTCGCCAGGAAGCGCGCCGCATCGGCGCCGTCGACGATGCGGTGGTCGTAGGAAAGCGCGAGGTAGGCCATCGAGCGGATCGCGATCGTCTCGCCGAGCTCATGGTCGGCGACGACGACTGCGCGTCTGACGACCGCGCCGGTGCCGAGGATCGCCACCTGCGGCTGGTTGATGATCGGCGTGTCGAACAGCGCGCCCCGGCTGCCCGTGTTGGTGATCGTGAACGTCCCGCCGCCCAGTTCGTCCGGGCTGACCCGGTTCTCACGGGTTCGCTCGGCAAGATCGGCGATCTTGCGCGCGAGTCCGCCCAGGTTGAGGTCGCCGGCGTCGTGAATGACCGGAACCGCCAAGCCGCGCGGGGTGTCGACCGCGATACCCACGTGCTCGGCGTCGTGGAACGTGATCGTCTTCGCGGTGACGTCGATCGAGCAGTTGACCACAGGGTGCGCCTTGAGCGCCTCGATCGCCGCGACCGCGAAGAACGGCAGGAAGGTGAGCTTGACCCCCTCGCGGGCCTCGAAGTCAGCCTTTGCGAGCGCACGCAGGCGCGCGATCTTGGTGACGTCCACCTCGACGACCGTCGTGAGCTGCGCCGAGGTCTGAAGGGACTCGAGCATCCGGGCGGCGATGACCTGGCGCATGCGCGACATCGGCTCGACCCGGCCGCGTTGGATGGGAACGGCGGCTGGGGTCGCGGCAGGCGACAAGGCCGGTGTGGGGGCAGGGCCCGCTGGCTGGGGGAGCGAGGCCGGCGCGGGCGCGGCGTGGGCCGGGCCTTGAGCGGCCGGTGCGGGCGGTGCGGTGGGCGTGAACTGCGTGGACGCACCTGCGGCGGCCAGGACGTCGGACTTGCGAATCCGCCCGCCCACGCCGCTGCCCCGCACTGCGCCGAGATCGACGCCGTGCTCGGTGGCGAGCTTGCGCACCAGTGGCGTCACGTACGCGCCCGCGACTTCGTCGTCGTCGCTCTCGACGGTGTCGCCCGAACGGGCGGGCGACGTGTTTGCGGCCGCGACCGCCGCGACCGGCGCGGGCGGCGCGACCGGCGCGGGCGCCACCGGCGTGATGGGCGCTACCGGCACCGGGGGTTGCGGCGGGCTCGCGAGGCTCTGCGGTTCGGCGACCGGCTCTGCCTGTGGCTGAACGACCGGTGCCTCGGGCTCAGCCGGACCGGCCTGCGGCTCAGCCGACGGTGCCACGGGTGGGGCCTCGGCGGCGGCTTGCGCGGGCGCGGGCGATTCGGATGGGGTGTCCGCGGCGTCACCGATGACCGCCAGCTCGACACCGATCTCGACGGTCTCGTCCTCACGCACCTTGATCGACATCAGGGTCCCGGCGGCAGGCGACGGAATCTCGGTGTCGACCTTGTCGGTTGAGACCTCGAGCAGCGGCTCGTCGGCGTCGACGTGGTCGCCCTCGTTCTTCAGCCAGCGCGTCACGGTGCCCTCGGTGACACTCTCACCGAGGCGGGGCATGGTCACGGAGACCGGCATGTGAAACGACTCCTTAGTCTGGCGTGTCGGATCGGGCGAAACGGCGTCGGCGAGCGGCGGACCTGGTCACTCGTGCACGTGCAACGGCTTGCCGGCCAGGGCCAGATGGGCTTCGCCGATCGCCTCTGACTGGGTCGGGTGCGGGTGGATCAACTGGGCGACCTCGCTCGGCAGCGCCTCCCAGTTGTAGATCAGTTGGGCTTCCGCGATCAGTTCGCCGACCCGGTCGCCGACGATGTGGATGCCCAGGACAGGTCCGTCCACCTCGGCGATGAGCTTGACCGCGCCCTTGGTGTTGAGAATCGCGCTGCGGCCGTTGCCGGAGAGGTCGTACGTCACCGTCTTGATCTTGTCGGCGCCGTACCGCTCGACCGCCTGGGGCTCGGTAAGACCGACGGACGCGACTTCGGGGGAGGAGTAGGTGATGCGCGGCACGCCGGCGTAGTCGATCGGTGCGACAGGCAAGCCCGCGATGTGCTCGGCGACGAGGATGCCCTCGGCAAAGCCCACGTGCGCGAGTTGCAGGGTCGGGATCAAGTCGCCCACTGCATAGACGCCCTCGACGCTGGTGCGGCAGTAGTCGTCCACGACGACGAATCCGCGCTCGAGCCGCACCCCGTTGTCTTCGTAGCCGAGGTTCGCCGATGTCGGACCGCGGCCGACGGCCACGAGCAGCAGCTCGGCTTCGAGGGTCTCGCCGCCTTCGAGGTGCACGCGTACGCCGGTGTCGGTGTGCTCGACCCGGTCGAATCGGGCCGAGAGCTTGTAGTTGATTCCGCGGCGCCGGAACGCACGCTCGAGAAGCTTGGAGTTCGCCTCGTCCTCGAGCGGGACCAGGTGCGGCAACGCCTCGACGATGGTCACCTCGGACCCGAACGACTTCCAGGCGCTGGCGAACTCGACGCCGATGACCCCACCGCCGAGCACGATCGCAGAAGACGGCACGTGGTC
>Ga0209014_10000916_pt1 | contig 17497 bp, 14 predicted proteins | sample BarGraNGADG00212_FD_184491 | JGI IMG/M metagenome (GOLD analysis project Ga0209014, IMG submission 184491) | Arctic peat soil microbial communities from Barrow, Alaska - Barrow Graham LP Ref core NGADG0002-212 (SPAdes) (version 2) | ecosystem: Environmental > Terrestrial > Soil > Wetlands >...
CTACGGCTGGTTCGATCGGGTCGAGCGAGGCGTGTACGCCTTGTCGCCGCGTGGGACGGACGGCCTCGGGAACTACACCTGACTAGTGCCCGGCGCACTCGTTCGTGGTGAGAGGCGCCAGCGGCACGTTGAAGGGGATGGGGTAGTAGCCGGTCTGGCCCGAGGCGGTGTAAGACCCCTGGATCCGTCCGACGAGGCTGAGCTGCCCGGTGTCGGCCGCCTTGACCTCATAAGGCCCGCCGCCCTTCCAGTGCGTGCCGTACTTGGCGACGTCGAACCTGACGGTGCCACCGGCCGGACCCGAGGGAGCGAATTCGAACGGCATCGTCAGGTCCCCGCCCGGGCTGACGACGGTGATCGTGAAGGGCCGGTCGAGCCCGCACACGACCCCGGACCACACGGTTCCCTGGTCCTGCCACGACGCCCGGTAGGCTGAGAGGCCCGTCCGGAACTCCACATTCAGCGTGGCGATGCCGCGCTTCGAGCGTGTCTCGAGTAGGACCGCCGCCGTCTTGTCGAGCTCTCCGGGTGCCGTGTACCGGAAGGAGGCAGGGGAGGGCACCTTCGTCCCGGACGGCGTCACGGAGACGGTTCCGCTGGCGAGGGTTGCCGTCACCGGGACGTGGAGCTGCGTCGTCTCGAACTTGTGGCTGACGACCGCGGTGAACGGCGTCTCGGACCCCGGGTCCACCTGCTTCGACGAGCCGGTGATCTCCGGGATCGCGACCGCGAGGCAGTAGCCGGTCGTCCACTTGTCCTCCGCCTGGGTCATCGCGCCGAACGCTGCCAGGCGGCCCATCATGATCAGGCTGACCGCGCTCCTGGCGTATGCCCCGTCGACGCGCGACGAGATCCGGCTGTTGAGGCTGCTGGTGGGCCGCGAGGATCCCCCGGATCGACTCGACGTCGTCCGGCGTGGCGGCCCGGATCTCGCGCGCGGCGGGCATCGTCCGGGCCTCCCGCGTCAGCCTGCCCGCGCCCGCGGCCCGCGACCGTAGCGGGCCATGACGTCCAGCAGCCGGTCGTGGCCCAGAGCGTGGGCGGTGATCCCGTCGCGCCCGGTCATCGTCTCGGCCGCCAGCAGCGCATTGACGATTGCCGCCTCGGTGGCCTCCACCGTCGCCTTGAACAGCGGCGTCAGCCGGTTGTCGGGGACCATCCGCACCTCGATCACCCCGGGCGCCGAGGCGCTCGGCTCGTCCGCGCCGGGCAGCCCGCGGTTACCCGTCGCGAAGGCGAGGACGAGGTCGCCCGACGAGTGATTGGCGGTGCTGCCCATTCGCGCGAGGCCAAGGCCGGCCCGCTGCGCGACCCGCTCGCACTGGTGGGGCAGCAGCGGCGCGTCCGTGGCCACGATGATGATGATCGAGCCCGACCCCGGATCCGGGCGGGGAATGCCGGAGTCAGGGTCGTCGTCGGGGTAGGGGCTGGGGACGTCACCGACGGGGATCGCCTGGCCGACCGGGACCCCGTCGATCCGCAGCTGCTCGCGCTCCCCGTAATTCGCCTGGACGAGGACACCCACCGTCCAGCCACCCTCTCTCGCCGCGACGACCCGTGACGCCGTGCCGATACCGCCCTTGAACTCGTGGCACACCATGCCCGTGCCACCGCCGACGCTGCCTTCGGCGACCGGACCGCCCGCCGCCGAGGCGATCGCGGCATCCACGTGCGCAGGACGAACGTGCAGCCCGTCCACGTCGTTGAGCGTCCCGTCCCACGTCTCACCGACGACCGGCAGCGACCACAGCCCGCCGCCGTGCCGCCGGTGCGCGATGCCGTGGGCGACAAGGGCGTCACGGACGACGCCGACACTGTGCGTGTTCGTGATCGCGATGACGCCGCCGAGCTGGCCCGCCTCGCGGACCCACTCCAGGCCGGTCAGCTCGCCGTTGCCGTTGAGGCGGTGGCAGCCGGCGAAGACGGGCTCGGTCCAGACATCGTCCGCGTGGGGGATGACGACAGTCACGCCGGTGCGGACCGGGCCCTGCCCAACCACCAATGGACCCTCGCCCGAGATCAGCGTGGTGTGGCCGACCATGACGCCGGGGACGTCCGTGATCGCGTCGTGCTCCCCGGGCTCGAGCAGGCCGATGCGCAGGCCAAGCTCTCTCGCTCGCATGTGTGCCTCCTGGAGCGGGACGCGGCCGGCACTCGCGCGGCACCCGTATGATCGCGCCGTGACGCCGATCCCGGAAGCCCGTCCCGCATTGCGCCGACCCGCCGGGGCGCCCGGCCCGGATGAGGCGCGCCCCGCCCCGCCCTGCCCGATGCGACCGCCGCGCCTGCTTCGGCTGCCGGGCCTCGATCGGGTCGCTCCGATTGACGCGGCGGAGGCCTTCCGGGACCTGCCGGGTCTTGCGCTGCTGGAGAGCGCGCGCCCGGGTCGAACCGGGCGCTGGACCTACCTGACCGCGGATCCGGTGGCGGTGCTCGATGCGCCGGCGGAAGGGCCCGATCCGTTCGCCGAGGCGCGGACGCTGCTCGGGCGGTTGGACGGCGGGGCGACATCGTCGGTCACCGGTGTCGTCGCCGATGGGCTGGCCACGGCCGATGGGCTGGCCACGGCCGATGGGTCGGCCGCGCGCCTCCCTGCTGCCCACGTCTCTGCCGCTGCCGAACCTCCATTCGCAGGAGGCCTCGTGGGCTACCTCGCCTACGACCTCGGGCGCCGGTTCGAGCGGCTGCCCGGTCTCGCCCGCGTGGATCAGCACCTGCCGGTGCTCCGCCTCGCCCTCCACGACTGGGCGATCGCGTGGGACCGGCGCGCGGGGATCGCGTGGCTGGCCGTGCGGACGGTCGATGGTGATGCCGCTCGCGAGTCCCGGCGCATCAGGGATGTGCTCGCGCGCCTCGACGCGCTTGCGCGCGGCGAGGTTGGCGGCACGGACGATCAAGGGATTGCTTCCGCCCCGGCGTCGTTCGTCTCCGGCACCACGCCCGATGCCTGGCTCGTCGGCGTGGAGGCCGTGCGCGACGCCATCGCCCGGGGCGAGATCTACCAGGCCTGTCTCACGCGGCGCCTCGAGGCCCCGTTCGCGGGCGACCCCTGGCCCGTGTTCCGCCGCCTCCGCACCGGCGATCCCGCGCTCTTCGCCGGGTACCTTGACCTGGGTCCGTCCCCAGCGACCGGCGCCCCCCGCGCCCTCCTCTCCGCTTCTCCGGAGCCGTTCCTGGCCGTGGACGCGGACGGTGGCGTCGCGACCGATCCGATCAAGGGGACCCGCCCACGCGGACGGACCCGCGAGGAGGACCGCGCCTTCGCCCGGGAGCTCCTTGCCAGCGGCAAGGACAGGGCGGAGAACGTGATGATCGTCGACGTGTTGCGCAACGACCTGGGCCGCGTGTGCGTCCCGGGTTCGGTCCGGGTGCCCAGGCTTCTGCGGCTGGAGCGCACGGCCGCCGTCCAGCACCTGGTCACCACCGTGACCGGGAGGCTTCGGCCCGATGCGGACGCCTTCGACCTCCTGGCGGCGTCGTTCCCCGGGGGCAGCATCACCGGCGCCCCCAAGATCCGGGCCATGGAGATCATCGAGGGGCTGGAGCCGGTTCGTCGCGGCCCGTACTGCGGGACGATGCTGTGGCTGGGCCCGGACGGGTGCCTCGGGTCGTCCATCCTGATCCGCACCTTCGTCGCCGACGGCGAGCGCATGACGCTCCACGTCGGCGGTGGCATCACCTGGCGCAGCGACCCGCAGGACGAGTGGGACGAGACGGTTGCGAAGGCCCGAGGGCCGCTCTCGTCCATCGGCGCGGTGGAGGTTCCGTCATGAGCGATCCCGGCCCCCGCTACGTCTGGGTGGACGGCGCGATCCGTCCCGGCGCGGGTCCCCACCTGTCCGTGGCGGACCGCGGGTTCCAGCTGGGTGACGGCATCTTCGAGACGCTGCGCGCGAAGAGCGGGCACGTCACCGAGCTCCCTGAGCACCTGGCGAGGCTCCGGCGCTCCGCGGACGGCCTGGCGATCGAGCTGCCGGCCGATGTCGAGACGCGGCTGGCGGCCGGGATCGCGGACCTGCTGGCGGCCGAGGGGCTGGACGGGGCAGCGGCCGATGCCTCGGTGCGGATCACGGTCTCGCGCGGAGTGTGGGCGTCGCGCGGGCTGCTGCCACCGGTGGGCGAGGTGCTCGTGCCCACGCTCGTCATCCAGGCCTGGCCGGTGGCGCCCGTCCCGGCGGGGCACCTGGAGCACGGGCTCTCGCTGGTGGCCTGCTCGATCCGGCGGGACCCCGCCAACCCCATCGTCAGCCTGAAGACCACCTCCCGCGCGGACTACGTCTACGCGCGGATCGAGGCCCGGCGGGCGGGGGCCGAGGACGCCCTCTTCCTGACCACCTCCGGGTACCTGTCCGAGGCGACGACCGCGAACATCTTCCTGGTCCGGGACGCGCCGGACGGCGTGATCGAGTTGGCGACGCCATCGCTCGACTGCGCGATCCTGCCGGGCACCACCCGCTCCTGGCTCCTGCGTTGGGCGCCGTCGGCTGGCCTGCGGCCGGTGGAGGGCTGGCTGACCCCGGACGAGCTGGCCGCTGCGCGAGAGGCATTCATGTGCTCATCCGTGGCGGGGATCCTGCCAGTGACCCGTTTCAACGGACACCCGATCGGGACTGGCCTGCCCGGGCCCTGGACCCGCCGCGCGCGCGCGGACCGGGAGGTGTTCTTCGGCGAGGGTTGAGCGGCCCACGGGCGTGGCGTCCCAGGTGACGCTCCGCTTCCGCCCGCCCATCATCACGCTGTCGATCCACCCGAAGCACAGCAGCTCGTCCACCGCGTCCCCCCCCAGGGAAACGTCGGTCGCCCACTCGCCTTCGACCGGGTCCCGATCCACAGCTCCGTGGCAGACGCGTGGTGCTCCACCAGCCAGGCCCGCAGCTCCGCGGCCGAGGCGAAGAACCGGACGTCGTGTGGTTGGAGGCGCGCCATGTCGAACCCAAGCCTACCCGCCCCACCCGGCCTAGACTCATCGGGTGCATCGCGACGAGCTCATCCTGCGAACCCGCCAGCTGGTCGCCGAGGGCGAGCGTTTGGACGCCGACCCCTCGCTGACCGCGCTCCGGACCTGGCTCCAGCTCTCCGACGAGCTCCTCGCAACCGCCTGGGGGACCATGGACCGCTACCACCTGGCCTGGCTGATGGTGGGCAAGCCGAAGGGGGTCGTGCGCGGGCGCGGGATGACCCCGGAGGAAGAGGCCGCCTACGTCCGCGAGGTCGCGTCGCAGAAGACGGCCGCCCTGCGGATGAGCCTGGACGCCGTGGAGCGCCAGGGGATGCCGTTCCGCGGAGAGACCGGAGGGATCGGTGCGGGCCAGGGGATGGGCGAGATCCCGGGTGGCCCCACGGCTGGCCCATCCCCTGCGGAACCATCTCCGGCACGGGTGATCCCGCTGGACCCGGAGCTCCAACGGCGCCTGGACGAGGTCCGTCGGGCCGCCGCGGGTCACGCTGGTCACGCGGGTCACGCGGGTCGGGCCGGAGACGCTTCGGCCACCGACGCGCCCACGCCCGCGTGGCGCCGCGCCCCTCGCCCGGAGAAGCTCCAGCGCTGAGCGACGCCCACGCGCCGGCGGCCACGTCGCGCCCCCGTCAGCGAGCGTGCAGCCCCGCGAGGAGACCCGCGACAGCGACGTCCAGGATTGCCGCCGGCCCGTACCGCGCGGCGATGTAGTCCAGCGGCCCCAGGACCCCACCCTGCTGGCCCGCCCACGCCCAGTCGAGCAGGATCGCCGCGAGGATGGCCCCGCCCGCCAGACCCGCCGCCATCGCGACCCGCCTGCGACCGGGCCGCAGGCCGGCGCCTCCGCCGAGGTCCACGAGGGCGACCGCGGTGATCCAGCCGGTGAAGGCGGCGACCGCCAGCAGCCCCGGGCCGAGGTTCAGCTGGCCAAGGACGAAGAAGACGGCGGCTCCGACGGATGCCACGAGCGCGGCGATGCCGACACCGCGGACCGACACGCCGCGGACCGGGACGCCGCCTGCGGGAGCAGCGCCCACCGGCGCGGTCGCCAGGTAGCGGGAGCCGGGCGCGCGGTCCAGGCGCCGCTGCTCGCCGCCGGCCGGCCCTGACGTGACGCTCTCCGGGTCGCTCATGGACGCAGATGCTACCCGTACCGGATCCGGGGGCGGTATCCTTCGGGACTGTGAGCCACCCCACGCTCGGTCTTCCGCCCCGCAGCCTCCAGGCCGGTTACCCGGACGCCGCGGCGCGCCTGCGGACAGAACGAGCCCGCCTCGCCGTGCGCGCCCTCGAGGTCGCCGTCACCGAGGACGCCACGTTCCGCACCCGCTACGACGAGGACGGGCTCCGCAACCTCCTGGGCGATGCCGAGGTCCTCGTGGACCGCCTGGCGCTATGTGTGGCCGGGGACGACGTCCATTGGCTCAAGGAGTTCGCGGACCAGTCGGCCACCGTCCTCCGCCGGCGCGGCGTGCCGATGGACGACATCGTCCGCATCTGCGAGGGCCTTCGGGCCGGCGCCCGGAGCGTCCTGGCCGAGGACGAGATGGCCACCGCGGACCGCGCGCTCGATGAGGCCGTGACGGTCTACCGCTGGTACCGACGCCTCTCCGGCGACGCGCGGAAGAAGAACCCGATCATCGACGCGATCTACAAGGGCATCTAGGAGCACCGATGACCATCAAGTGGGTCAAGAGCGACCCGCTCGTGATGAACGGCGAGCCCTTCTGCTACGGCAGCCGTCTGACCGTGCGCCAGGTGCTGGAGCTTCGCCGCAACGGCTGTACCGTCACGGACCTGCTCAAGGACCACCCCGAGCTGCGGCTCGTCGGCATCGCCACGGCCTACGCCTATGCCGCCGGGCACCAGGCCCGCTACGCCGAGTTCTTCGAGGAGGACGGCTCCCTCGCCGGTCCCGGCTGCACGGAGGCCGAGGCCGCCACGCTGCCTCCCGGCCTGCGGGTCCCCGGGGTCGTCGTCAAGGTCGCCACCCCGGCCTGACGCCCGCCCCTCACGTCGCTTGCAGGCATCCGCCGCCCCGGATCGCGGCCCCGGGAGGGCACCCGCCCGCGCGGGGGCCATTTCCCAGCGCGATGGTAGGATTTCTCGACCATGACCGAGCTTCCGCCCTCCGCCGCCTCCGCCACCACCGATCCTTCCGGGTTCGACGCCCAGCGCCGGGCGACCGAGCTGGCCATCCTGGATGCCCTGCGCGCCGTGGTGGACCCCGAGATCGGGATGAACGTGGTGGAGCTGGCGCTGATCCGGCAGGTCATCCTCGGCCCGGACTCGACCGAGATCAAGATGATCCTGACCACGCCCTTCTGCCCCTACGCCGGCGCGATGATCCAGCAGGTCAAGGAGCAGGCCGAGACCGTCGTGGACCACGACGTCAAGGTGACGCTGTTGGCCGAGCGCTGGGACCCCCGCGACGCGGGCCTGATGTGGTGAGCGTGGCGCCGGGCGCGCCATCCGCCCGATGAGCGGCCTCCCGTTCGAGAGCGCGGTTGCCACGGGTCGCGGCGACGACGGCACGACCGGCCTGCTGTTCGGCGGCGACCGCGTGTACAAGGACGACCTGCGGACCGAGGCCTTCGGCACCGTTGACGAGGCCGTCGCCGCGCTGGGGCTCGCCCGCGCCGAGTTGGCGCACGTTGGCGCGGCGTCTGCCCGGACCCCTGCCTTCGCGGACCTCGCGGACCTCGTCCTGCGGATCCAGCGGGAGCTGTTCGTGGTCGGCGCGGAGCTCGCCACCGCCCCCGGGGCGAAGCACCGCGGACGCGATGGCGAGACGCGCGTCTCCGGGGCGATGATGGACGACATGGACGCGACCCTCCGCGAGATGGAGGCGGCCATCGAGCTGCCGCACGAGTTCGTGGTGCCGGGCGAGACCCGGGCGAGCGCCGCCCTCGAGCTGGCCCGTACGATCCTCCGCCGCGCCGAGCGCCGCAGCGTGACCCTCGCCCTGCACGACGAGACGCTGGCCGCCGGCCGGCTCCTCCCCTACCTCAACCGCCTGGCCGACCTGCTCTGGATCCTCGCGCGGGTTGCGGAACAGGGCGAGGCCAGGGAGGCGACCGTCGCCCGCCCCGGACGCGGCGCGGCAGCCGGTTCCCGATCGGCGTCACCCGAAAGGAGCAAGCCATGAGCAACCAGTACGCCCCCAACTCCCTGTCCCCGAGCCAGCTGGGCGTCCGCCCGGCGCCGGCGCTCGTCCAGCAGCTGCTGATCGGCGCGTTCGGCTGGATGTTCGCGGGCCTCCTGCTGACCGCGGGCGTGGCGTACCTCGTCACGAGCAGCGCCAGCTTCATGGCGACGGTGGAGTCCCTCTGGCTCCCGCTCCTGATCGGCCAGTTCATCCTGGCGATGGCGATCCAGGGGGCCATCAACAAGGTCTCCCCAACGGTGAGCCTCGGCCTGTTCTTCGTCTACGCGGCGTCGATGGGCCTCACGATCGGCGTCATCGTCAGCCTCTACACGAGCGCCTCGGTCGTCTCTGCGTTCGTCTCCGCGGCCGGCATGTTCGGGGCCGCGGCCCTGTTCGGCGCCGTGACGAAGCGGGACCTCTCGTCCCTGGGCGGGATCGCGTTCATCGGCGTGATCGGGATCGTGATCGCCTCCGTGGTGAACATCTTCCTGGCCTCGTCCGCGATCGGCTGGGTCATCTCGCTCATCGGCGTCGCGCTGTTCACCGCCCTCACCGCGTGGGACGTTCAGAAGATCACCCGCGGCGACTACGCGGCGTTCGCGGGATCCCAGGAGCGCGCCTCGATCATCGCGGCGCTGCACCTGTACCTGGACTTCATCAACATCTTCCTGTTCATGCTCCGCCTCCTGGGCAACCGCGGCTGACGCCGGCCACCGATATCAGTTGACGGGCAGGACCAGCCGGTCGTCGAGGGTCGCGGCGAACAGCGCGCGCAGGTCGTCCGGCGGGAGCGGGCGGGCGAAGTAGAAGCCCTGGCCGCGGTCACAGGCGAGCTCCCGCAGGCGAACCAGCTGCTGCTCGGTCTCGATCCCCTCCGCCACCACGTCCACGCCCAGCCCGTGCGCGAGCGAGATCACGGCCTGGACGATCGGCAGGTCGGCCTCGTCCGTCCCCATCCCGCTCACGAACGACCGGTCGATCTTGATCGTGTCGAGGGGGAGGCGGCGCAGGTACGAGAGCGAGGAGTAGCCGGTCCCGAAGTCGTCCAGGACCAGCTTCACGCCGAGCGCCCGCAGCCCCTTCAGCCGCTCTATGGCGGCCTCGGACTGGTCCATGACCACGCTCTCGGTGATCTCCAGCTCGAGTGACCCGGGCGCCAGCCCGACATGGTCCAGGATCGCGGCCACGTTGGTGATGAGATCGGCCTGGGCGAACTGGCGCGCCGACAGGTTCACGCTCACCACGAGCGAGGCCGCGGCCGGGACCTGGCGCTGCCACTCGCGGGCCTGGCGGCAGGCGGTCTCGAGGACCCAGCGACCGATGGGCAGGATCAGCCCGGTCTCCTCGGCCAGCGGGATGAACGAAAGCGGCGGCACGAGCCCGCGGACGGGATGCTGCCAGCGCAGGAGGGCCTCCATCCCCAGGACGCGGCCGGTGGCGAGGTCCACCAGCGGCTGGTAGTAGAGGCGCAGCTCGGAGCGTTCGATCGCGCGCCGGAGGTCGTGCTCCAGCGCGGCACGCTCAAGGGTCTGGGCCCGCATCTCGGGGTCGAACAGCACCGTGCTCCGGAGCGGATCCAGCTTGGCCCGGTGGAGGGCGATCTCCGCCTCCTTGAGCAGGTCGCCGGGGTACGTCACGACGGCCCGGCCCACCGCGAGGCCCAGGCTGGCCCCGACGCTGACCTCCCGCCCGTCGAGGTCGAAGGGTTCCGCGATCGCCGCCTCGATCCGGGCCGCCACCAGCTGGGCCTCACGGACGCTGCGCACCGCGCCGAGCAGGATCCCGAACTCGTCGCTGCCGAGGCGCGCGACGGTGTCGGTGGAACGGGCGGCCTTCACCAGGCGGCGGCCGACCTGCGTCAGCAGCAGGTCGCCCGCAGCGTGGCCGAGACTCTCGTTCACGACCTTGAACCGGTCGAGGTCAAGCAGCACGAGCCCGATCCTCGCCCCGGAGGGGCGCCCGCCCGCAGGGTGCTGGGCCCCTTCGAGCTCCTCCGCGAGCCGGTTCAGCAGCAGCGTCCGGTTCGGCAGGCCGGTGAGCATGTCGTGGAGCGCCGCGTGCGCCCGGCTACGGACCTCCGTCTGCGCCCGCTCGAACAGGCGGCCGTTGTCCAGCGCCACGGATGCCAGCTGGCCGAAGCGCGCCAGCGCCCCCACCTCCCGCTCGGAGAACGACCGGCCGATCTCGCCGGAGGCCAGGCCGATGAGCCCGAGGGTCTCGTCGCCCGAGGTCAGCGGCACGGCGCACACGGCACCGAACGCCCCTCGCGGGAGGTCGTGCGCCCGGTGCGGGTAGGCGTCGTAGTCGTCCACGACCACGGGGCTGCCGCTCCCCACCACGGACCAGCCGACGCCGGCGCCCTTCGGCAGGTGGTAGCCCTCGTACGCCTCGAACACGCCCAGGCCCACCCGCGCGACGAGGTCAACGTCACCCCGGCCATCGTCCTCGAGCAGGTACAGGAACCCGTGCCTGACCCCGACCAGCGCGGCTGCCCGCTCCACGATCTCGCGGAGCAGCTCGCGCGGCTCGAGGCGCTCCAGCAGCTTGATCGTCGTCTCGTCCACGGCCGCCAGGTAGAGGTCGCGCGTCGGGTCGTCCGCCGTCCCGCGGGTCCGCGTCGCCGGCTTCGCCAGGTAGAGCGCGCGGTCGGCCACGGCGACGAGGGCATCCTTGCCGGGGCCGTGGTCGGGGTAGACGGCGATACCCACGCTGGCGGTGACGGGTGGTCCGAACGTGGCGGTGAGGGTGGCGATCGCCGTGCGGACCCGATCCGCGACCTCCCTGGCCCCGGTCTCACCCACGCGCGGCACCAGGATCGCGAACTCGTCGCCGCCGTACCGGAAGACGCGGTCGCCGTCGCGCACCGCCTCGGCCATCGCATGGGCGATCCGGGCCAGCAGCGCGTCTCCCGCGGGGTGGCCGTGCGCGTCGTTGTAGGGCTTGAACGCGTCGAGGTCCAGCATCAGCAGCGCGAACGGCTCCCCCTCGCCGATCCATTCGCCCAGCTCCCGCTGGAACGCGCCGTGGTTCCGGAGGCCGGTCAGCGCATCGTGCGCGGCCTGGGTGACCACGGCGCCGTGTGCCTCGGCGTTGCGGAGCGCGATCGACGCCTGGGCAGCGAAGAGCTGGACCAGCTCGAACTCGTCCCGCGAGAAGTGCGACTCCACGCCGCCCATCCGTGCCATGTTGAGCGTGCCGATCACCTCGCCCGCGACGAGCAACGGGCAGCAGATCATCGACTCCGGCTCCTCGGGCGTGCCGGGGATCTGGATCGAGCGGGGGTCGACATGGGCGTCGTTGGCGAGGACCGCCTCGCCGTTGCGGATCGCCCAGCCCGTGATGCCGACGTCCAGCGATCCCTCGTGGGACATGATCAGCTCGGCGAACCGGTCCCGGGCCACGACTGCCCGCCGGACCCAGGCCAACCGGTCCACGCGGTAGATCGTCAGCGAGTCGTAGGACACGACCGCCTTGAGCGAGTCCGCGATCATCTCGAGCACGCTGGCAGGGTCAAGCGTCGAAAGCAGGCGCTCGTTGACCTCCAGCAGGCGCCGCTGGCTCTCCAGGCGGTGAGCCAGCTCCTGCCGCTGCCGGTGGACCTGGTCGAACGCCTCGGCGTTCACCATGGCCTGGGCGGCGAACCCGGCGAAGATCTCCAGGGTTCGCTCATCGTCGTCACCGAACTGGTCGAAGCCGGTCCTGGACACGACGATCACGCCCACGACGCGCGAGTCCCAGGCCATCGGCACCAGCAGCATCGACTCGGCGCCGCGCAGGCCACCAACCTGCAGGAACCGCGGGTCGGCCTCTGCATCGCCCAGCCGGAGGGTCCGGTTGTGGAGGGCGACCCACCCGGTCAACCCCTCGCCGATCCGGACCCGGAGCTGCTCCGCGGACGGCCGGCCGATCCCCATGAACTCGCCCTGGAACGCGATGGGCTCGCAGGTCTGGCTGACATGGTCCACGCGGTAGACACGGATCGTGTCGTGGCTGATCAGGCGGTCCGCCTCCGCAACGATCGCCTCGCCGATCCCCTCCACGTCCTGGATGCGGTTGAGGCGCGACGAGAGCTCCTGGATGGCACGGAGGCGGGCGGCACCCTCGCGGACCGAGCTGAAGAGGCGGGCATTCGCGACGGCGGTCGCCATCCCGCTCGCGAACGAGGTGCACAGCTCCAGCTCGTCGGGCGTCCAGTCGTACGGTGAGCGGTGGTAGAGCACCAGCAGGCCCGCAGATTCGTCGCGGAATACGAGCGGGACGAAGTTGATCGTGCGAAAGCCCAGGCGCGCGTAGATCCCCGCGAAGCGAGGAGCCGCCTCCGGGCGGGCGAGGACGAGGGGCCGGCGCTCCGCGATCGCCCGCATCGCGGCGGAGTCGTCCTCCTGCTTCAGCGCGGCGACGGCCTCGATCAGCTCCGGGTCCAGGCCCCTGTGCGCGGCCAGGCGCAGTGGGTGGCGCCCCGGGTCCATCAGCCAGAGCGCGGCGACATCCGCCCCGAACAGCGCCTGGGACGAGTCGAGCACGTCCTCGAACACCTGGGTCAGCTCCAGGTTGGCGCTGACCTCCGCCACCACCCGGCGCAGCGCCACGGCCCGGGCCTCGTGGGTCCGGGCGCTGGTTGCGCGGGCTCGCGCCGACACGACGTTGCGCCGGACCGGAGCGTCTTCGTTGAGGGCAAGCGCCATGCGACCGGTACCGATATCCCCTCCCCTCGCCCAGATCGACCCGGGGACGGGTCGTGACGGGGTGTCTGGACGCACCGTATGCGCCTGCGCACCCGGGCACGATAGGCCGGAGGTACCCCGGCAGGGCATGACCTCGCATCCCCGACTTCTCCCATCCGGCCCTGCCGGATGCCGGCTTCCTCCCCGACCATTGCCCAGCACGGGCGCGACGCGGTCCCGGGCGCGACGCGGTCCCGGGCGCGACGCGGTCCCGGGCGCGACGCGGTCTGGTGCAGGGAGGACGACATCATGAAGGTGCTGGTGACCGCCGCCTCGCGGCACGGAGCCACGACGGAGGTGGCCGCGTCGATCGGCGCGGCGCTCCAGGCGGCAGGTCTCGAGGTGTCCGTGCAGCACCCCGGCGAGGTCACCGGGCTGGACGGCTACGACGCAGCCGTGATCGGGAGCGCGGTCTATGCCGGACGATGGCTCGAGCCGGTCAGGGACCTGATCCAGCGCGAGAAGGCGGCGCTGGCACAGATCCCCGTGTGGCTCTTCTCGAGCGGGCCGGTGGGGGATCCGCCGAAACCCGCCGACGAGTGCGTGGATGCCGCGCCGCTCACGAAGCTGATCGGGGCCCGGGAGCATCGCCAGTTCGCTGGCGACGTGGACCGCAAGCGCCTGGGTTTCGGGGAGCGGCTGATTGTGGCCTTGGTGCGGGCGCCGGACGGCGACTTCCGGCCGTGGCCCGAGATCGAGGCCTGGGCGAACGAGATCGCCAGGGTGCTGGCGGAGGTCCCCGCGACGGTCTGACCCGGGCGCGGGAGCGAAACCTGCGGCCCAGTGGCCCCCGGATCAGGGCGGAACGGCCGTTCGGCGGAGGGCCGCTGGTGCGCACCATGGGTCTTTCTCCAACTCGTCGCCGCGCCCAGACGGCGACCGACCGAGGGTCCACGAACCATGAGCCTCGACGCGACCACCGGGCGTCAGCCCGACCAGTTCCTCCCGTTGCCGCTGCTGACGGCGGGTGCCGCGCGGACGGAGGCGGAGCGCTGCCTCTACTGCTACGAAGCCGCGTGCACCAGCGCCTGCCCGACCGGGATCGACGTCCCCTCGTTCATCCGCAAGATCGCGACCGGCAACCTTGAGGGGAGCGCGCGGACGATCCTGGCGGCCAACCCGCTCGGCGCCACCTGCGGCGCGGCCTGCCCCGTCGAGCGCCTGTGCGAGGGCGCCTGCGTCCGCACGGCCCTTGACCAGCCGATCGCCATCGGTCGCCTGCAGCGGTATGCGGTGGAGGCGTATGCCGCGGCCGGCGGCGCCTTCTTCACCCCCGGGGAAGAGGCAACCGTCAGTGCCGCGATCATCGGCGCCGGCCCCGCCGGCCTCGCGTGTGCCGCGGAGCTGCGCAGGGCAGGTATCGGGGTCACGATCTACGACGGCAACGAGCGAGCCGGCGGCCTGGGCGACCACGGGATCGTGCCCTGGCGGCTGCCCCGCGAGACGGTCGCGGTCGAGGCCGCCCAGGTGGAGCGGGCCGGGGCACGCTTCCTGCTGGGCTCGGTGGTCGGGCGGGACGTGGAGGCCGAGGCGCTGCTCGCGGGCAACGACGCGGTCGTGGTCGCCGTCGGCCTGGGTCACGGCAAGCGCCTGGGCGTCCCGGGTGAGGACCTCACGGGCGTCGTGGACGCGCTCGAGATCATCCGGCAGGCGATCGACGGACACACCGCAGGCGCTCTCGCCGGCCGGAGGGTGTGCGTGATCGGCGGCGGCAGCACGGCGTTCGATGCCGCGGCCGCGGCGGTCCGCCTCGGCGCCGGGGAGGTCACCCTCTTCTATCGCCGCAGCGCGGTCGAGTGCCCCGCATACCCGCACGCCATCGACCTCGCGCGCTCGCTCGGCGTCGTCATCCGCTGGCTCACGGCACCGGTGGAGATCCACGGCAGTGGCGGGCATGTGCGGAGCGTCGCGTTCGAGGCGATGACGCTCGGCGAGCCGGACGCGTCCGGACGGCGCCGCCCGCAGCCGGTCGAGGACTCGCGGTTCGAGGTTGCGCTGGACACGGTCGTGCGGGCGGTCGGGCAGGAGGGACCGACCGGGGTGGTCGGGGTGCTGGGAGCGCTCGGCGTGCCGGTCCGGGGCGGCGTCGCGGTGGCCGATCCCGCCACGGGACGGACGACCAATCCCAAGGTCTGGGCGATCGGCGACATCACCAGTGGCGGCGCAGAGGTCGTCAACGCGGTCCAGGCCGGCAAGCTGGCGGCGCGCTCGATCGTGGATGCGCTCGGCCTCGGCGGCCCGCGCATCGTCCCGGTGCGCACCACCGACTCCACCGTCCCCGGCGTGGACCTGTTCACCAACATGGCCGGTATCCGGAGCCCGAACCCGTTCTGGCTGGCCAGCTGCCCGATCACCAACAACGGCGAGATGGTGGCCCGGGCGTTCGACGAGGGCTGGGGCGGCGCGGTCTGGAAGACGATCGGAGAACCGATCCGGAACGTCACCGCGCGCCTCGGCACGTTCGAGCACGGCGGCCGCCGCCTGGTGGGCATGAACAACATCGAGCTCATCAGCGACCGCCCGACCGATGTCAACATCGCCGAGATCCGTGAGGTCAAGAAGCGCTACCCCAACCATGCGGTGGTGATCAGCCTGATGGTCGAGGCGAACCGCGAGGCCTGGCACGAGATCCTCGCCAAGTGCAACGACACCGGCGCGGACGGCTACGAGCTCAACTTCGGCTGCCCGCACGGGATGAGCGAGCGCGGCATGGGCGCCGCCGTGGGCCAGGTCCCCGAGTACGTCCAGATGATCACCGAGTGGGTGATGGAGAAGGCCGAGCTGCCGGTCCTCGTCAAGCTGACGCCGAACATCACCGACATCCGGTTCCCGGCCAGGGCGGCCAGGGCCGCCAACGCCGACGGCGTCGCGCTGATCAACACGATCAGCAGCCTGGTCGGCGTCAACCTCGACACGTGGGCGCTCATGCCCGACGTCCGGGGCAAGGGCTCGCACGGCGGCTACGCCGGTCCGGCCGTCAAGCCCATCGCGCTCAACATGGTGTCGCAGGTTGCCTCCGACCCGGACGTCCGGCTCCCGGTCTCCGGCATCGGCGGCATCGAGACCTGGCGTGACGCCGTGGACTTCCTGCTCCTCGGGGCGACCACCGTCCAGGTCGGCACCAGCGTGATGCACTACGGGTTCCGTCTGATCGACGACCTGGTGGACGGCCTGTCCACCTACCTCCGGTCGAAGGGCCTCCACAGCCCGTCGGAGCTGGTGGGCAAGGCACTGCCGACGATCACCGACTGGGGGCACCTGGACCAGGAGTTCCGGCTGCTGGCCAAGATCGACCAGTCAAGCTGCATCCACTGCAACCTGTGCTACGCCGCATGCAACGACGGTGCCCACCAGGCGATCCGCTTCGAGGACGCGGCCGGGACGCTGCGGCTGAGGGTCGAGGACGACTACTGCGTGGGCTGCCGCCTTTGCCAGTACGTGTGCCCGGTCGAGGACTGCATCACGTTCGAGGAGCTGGAGGGCGCGGCCGCCATCCACTGACGGCGCGGTGGCGCGGTTCGGACGAGGGCGAGCTTCAGGGGCCAGGGGAGCCGGGGCAGGCCTGTCAGAATGCGGCCGATCCCCGCGTCCACCAGTGAGACACCCGCCCGTGACCGCAACCAACCTGACGCTGCCACTCTTCCCGACCTCGCGGATCGAGGCCAGCCCGAGGCTGACCCCGTTCCTGAAGTGGCCGGGCGGCAAGTCGCAGGAGCTGCCGGCCATCGCCGCCGTGGCACCCGATCTGGCCGGGCGTCTGATCGATCCGTTCGTTGGCGGCGGATCCGTGCTCCTGGCGACGCCGACGGAGGTGCCAGCCTGGGCCAACGACGCGTGCCCCGAGCTGATCGCGCTGTTCGTCGCGGGTGCGCGGCGAGACGTGGAGGTGCTGGGGGCGATCACTGGCGTTGCCGGTGCCTGGGACGGGCTGGGGACCCTCGGCGGCCTCTACGAGGGTCTCGCCAGGGCGTTCCCGGCCGGCACCGGCGCGGACGTGCGAGGCGAGCTCGACGCCCACCGGGTGGCGCTGCGGGCCGTTTCCGACGATGCCGGCCCCGGGGCCGCGGACCTGTTCCTGGGGCGCGTGGCCGGCGAGCTCCTGGCGAAGTTCGGACGCATGCGGGCGGTGCAGACGAAGCTCGGCCGCGACCTGTCGCGCCCCGATCTCCTCGCCAACATCGAGGGTTCGATCCGGTCGTCGCTGTACATGGCCCTGCGCGCCCGCTACAACGGGGCTCGACTCGCCGGGCGCCTCGACTCGCTCAGGCTCGCGGACTTCTTCTTCCTGCGGGAGTTCACGTACGCCGCGATGTTCCGGTTCAACGGCAAGGGCGAGTTCAACGTGCCGTACGGCGGCGTCAGCTACAACCGCAAGTCGCTCCGTCCCAAGGCGGACGTCCTGTTTGGGGATGCCACGCGCGAGCGGCTCGCCAGCACGACGTTCCGGTCAGGGGATTTCGAGCCTTTCCTCGAAGCAGCGGCGGTCACCGCGGACGACTTCGTGTTCGTCGACCCCCCGTACGACAGCGACTTCAGCGACTACGACAATCGCGCCTTCGGGGCCTGCGACCAGGTCCGGCTGCGGGATGTGCTCGCCTCGCTGCCGGCCAGGGTCATGGTGGTCATGAAGGACACGCCGGCAATCCGGGAGCTCTACCCGCCGGATCG
>Ga0209014_10000918_pt1 | contig 17477 bp, 16 predicted proteins | sample BarGraNGADG00212_FD_184491 | JGI IMG/M metagenome (GOLD analysis project Ga0209014, IMG submission 184491) | Arctic peat soil microbial communities from Barrow, Alaska - Barrow Graham LP Ref core NGADG0002-212 (SPAdes) (version 2) | ecosystem: Environmental > Terrestrial > Soil > Wetlands >...
AGCGAGACGGACGGTACACAGCCTCCGACCCGTCAGCTCTCGCCCCGACGCACGCGCCACTTCGGCGCTGACGAATCGCCAGTCGAACGCCGCGTTGTGCGCCACGAACACCTGTCCCTCCAGGGCGCGAATCACCCGTTCGCATACGTCGCGGAATGGCGCCTTGTCGCGCACCATCTCCCACGAGATGTTCGTCAGCCGTGTGATGAAGGGCGGAATGGACCGCTCCGGATTGACGAGCGTTTCATAGACCTCCTGCACTCGGCCATCGCGCACGGTCACGATCGCGATCTCGGTGATTCGGTCGCCGGTGCCGGGCCGGCCGCCGGTCGTCTCGACGTCCACCACGGCGAACGAGAGCGATGAGAGCAGCGGCTCCTCCTCCACCGCGTGGGCGTGCCACGCAGGCTGCGCCGGTTCGCACAGGCCCCAGTCCCAGTGTGGATCAACGGCCATTACGGATCGTCCCGCTCCACCGGGCACGTCATGCACCGTGGTCCGCCTCCGCCCCGCACAAGCTCCGCACCGTCGAACGTGATGACGGCACGCTGGTCGTCGCTGATGCGAGCGTCGCCCTGCAGATAGTTCGCGCCCGCGACGATCTCGAAACCGGCGCGTTCCATCTCGCGGAGCGTGCCGACGTTGCGCGCATACGAGAGCACGAGGCCCGGGCGCATCGCCACGAAATTGCAGCCCGATGCCCACTGCTCGCGCTCCTGCACCACGCGTCGCTCCCCACCCACGAAGATCGGCGTCATCGGCATTCCGCACGCCTCGAGCGCGCTGAACATGTCATGCTCCTCGCGCAGCGTGCTCTCGCCCTTCCGCCAATGGAGCACACTCAGGCGCTCAGGGCCCACGAAGTGCGGAGGAAAGCAGATGCAGAGTTCCGTGTCGACCTGCGTGAAAATCATGTCGAGATGAATCGCCGAGTTCTCCTTCGGCATCACGACGATGATGATGTCCGTCACCTTCGTCTGCGCGAAGAGCACCGAGGCGAGATGGTCGATCGCGCCTGGGCTCGACCGCTCGCTGAAGCCGATGACCACGAGGTCTTCGCGCAGCGGATGGACGTCCCCGCCCTCGAGGGTGTAATTGAGGCGACGCTCGGTGGAGCCGTCGTAGATGATGCCTTCGTTCTTCAAAAGCGGGTGATAGCTGAAGAGCGCCTTCATGATGAGCTCTTCCGGCCACCTGATTCCGTAGCGCATCGAACCGACGAGCACGTGCCTGCCGACGCTCATCGCCGAGTCACGCGTGAAGAACAGATTCGGCAGTGGAGGAAGCTCGTAGCCGAACTCGTTGAGCGTGCGCGCCAACGGACCAGGCGTCTCCACGCGTCCCTCGATGAGCATCGTCACGAGCTCAGCGGGCGGTAGCGCTTCGATCTCCCGCGCGAGCGGCTCGCTGGGAACAATGTCCATTGTTTCGCGCACGAGTAGCTCGCGGGTCTCGCGATTCTCGAGCACTTCGGCGAGGAGATCCCTGACTTCGTACACCTTGCAGAAGCGCTCCAGGACCGCGGTGAAGCGCCGGTGCTCCTTTCGGGCCTGATCAGCATCCGGAAGGTCGTCGTACAGATAGTCTTCGCGCGTCGCCGGGGTGACGCCGAGCAGCTCGGCGCCGGGAGTATGGACGATGACGGAGCGGAGGCGACCGATCTCCGAGGTAACATGCACAGTCATGACCCGAAGATAACCGGCGGGGCGTCTACCGCCTTCTTGCATGTTTATGCGGCGTGTGATGTTGGCGCGCCGGGGTACCGAGCCCGCTGGTGCCTGATGAAAGAACGCGCTAGCTTGTGAATCAATTCACAAGCCTGACCACGCCGACCACGCATTGAAACGCATCGCGGATTCGACCGTTCGCCGGCTCTCGATCTATCTACGCTTCCTCGAGGAATTCGAGGGGCGTGGCCTGGCCACCGTCTCGAGCGAGGAACTCGCTCGCCGGGGCGGAACCACGTCGGCGCAGGTCAGAAAGGACCTCTCCCTGTTCGGCTCCTTTGGCAAGCGCGGGCTGGGCTACTCGGTGCCGGAGCTGGCCACTGTCCTGCGCGACATCCTGGGATTGGGCAAGGAATGGAGGGTCGTGATCATCGGTGCCGGAAAGATCGGTGCTGCGCTGGCCCAGTATCGGGGATTCCGCCAACGCGGCTTCGTGGTCGTGGCCGCCTACGACACCAATCCCGACAAGATCGGCCGGACGCTCGAAGGCATCGAGATTCGCGACATGACGCACTTCGAGGCGGATGTCGAGAAGAAGCGCCCCGAGATCGCCGTGCTGTCGATTCCGACTGATGACGCACAGCAGGTCCTCGACCGCGTCTCCCGCGCCGGGATCAAGGCCGTCCTCAACTTCGCGCCGGTGCAGCTTCATGCGTCGGGCGACATGACGGTGAAGACCGTCAACATGGCGATGGAGCTGGAAGGGCTGACCTTCGCGCTCACCAACAACAGCTAAAAACCAAGGGGCGCTCGGCGCTACGCGCCTTCGCTCTCGGGGCGCTCGCTTCGCTCGCTCTCGGGTACGGCGAGCGCGCGTAAGAGTGCGGCGAACTGTTGTGGTGAGAGGGTTTCGGGGCGCGCCTCCGGGTCGATGCGCGCTTGTTCCAGCATTGACTCTGCCGTTGCAACGTTCAAGGCACGCAGCGAGCGGAGCACTCGTCGCATCTGCTTCCGGCGCATGCCGAACGCGCCCTGCACGAGCAGACGAAAAGGGCGCTCCTCTTCCGGCAGCAGGAGTGGCTGCGGCAGCGGCGTAATTCTCACCACCGCGCTCTCCACCTTCGGCGGAGGCGCGAACGCGCCGGCGGGCACTCCGAACAGTGTTTCCGCCTTCGCCACCGCGGCGACGTTCACGGTGAGCGCGCCGTATTCCTTCGTTCCCGGCGACGCGCTCAATCGGTCCGCAACTTCCCGTTGCACCAGATAAATTGCCCGCTCGGCGCGCGGCGGCACGAGTGCGTGGAAGAGGATCGGCGTCGTGATGTAGTACGGCACGTTCCCCACCAGGACGTACGGACCGGCGGCGAGCTCTCCGAGCGACACCTCGAGTACGTCGGCCTCGGCGATCAGCACGTTGTTGCGCCGGGCATATCGCTGGCGAAGCATGTCGGCGAGTGCGCGGTCGTATTCGATCGCGATGAGCCGTCCCGCGCGCTCGGCGAGAATATCCGTCAGCGCACCGCGACCTGGCCCGATCTCCAGCACCGTCTCGTTGCCCGTGAGATGCAGCGCGTCCGCGATGCGACCGAGGATGCGACGATCCGTGAGAAAGTGCTGCCCGAGACTCTTTCGCGTTGGAGGGAAGCCGGCGCGGTCGCGCCGAAGCGGGCGCGCGTCGTCAGGCATCGCGCGCTCAGCTCTTGAGGATCACGAGCGTGAGATCGTCGAGGCGCGGCACGTCGCCCGTGTACTGATCGAGCAGCGCGAAGACACGTTCGGCGATCTGCGCCGGCGGCTCGGCGCGGTACTCACGCACGCATGCGATCACTGGCTCCTCGTCGAGGCGCTTGCCCTCGCGGTTGCGCGCATCGGTGATTCCGTCGGTGAAGAGCAGCAGCACGTCGCCGCCCGCATCCCATGGTCGTGCTTTCGAGTCCGGCGCCGCGTCCAGCATGCCGAGCGGGGGACCTCCGGCGACGAGCCGCTCCACGTCGCCGTGGCGCGAGACGATGAAGGCGTGCGGGTGGCCCATGTTGCCGTAGCGAAGCACGCCGTTCTTCCGATCGACGACGGCGTAGAGCGCGCTGACGAACATCTCCGTCGTGCTGAGCTCTTCCTTCAGGCTCACGTACAGCCGGCGCAGCATCTCCGCCGGATCGTCCGTTCCCTGCGCGTGAATCGCCGACGCGCTCATCGTGAGCGCCATGATCAGCGCCGCCCGATAGCCGTGTCCCGAGACGTCGCCGATCATGACGCCAATCCGATCGTTCGAGAGGCGGTAGAGATTGTAGAAGTCTCCACCCACGTCCTCCGCGGGAACCACGCGGGCCGCGACCGTCGCCTCGGGCGCAACGTGTGCCGCGTCGGGGAGCAGCTTCATCTGCAGATCGTGCGCGAGCTGCATCTCCTGCTGGAGCCGCTGCTGGTCGAGCGATTGCCGCACGAGGTTGGCATTCTGAATCGCGGCGCCAATCTGACTCGCGATCGCCGTCACGAGCTTCAGGTCGCCGGCGGTGAATGCCTGCCCCGACCGCCGTTCCGACAGATTGACAACGCCGAGCGGCTCGCTGCCGTGCTGCGCCGTCCAGAGAATCGGCACGGTGAGCATCGCCCCCTTGCGAAAACTGCGCTCGGCGTCGCAGAGCATCTCGCCCGCGTCGACGATCAGGGAGCGCAGCGTGCGGAAGACGTGCGCGCTCACGCTGCATTGATCGTCGAGCGCGATCGGCGCGGTTGCGACGCCTTCGCCGCCGATGCGCGCGATCACCCGCAACGACGACGTCGTGTGGTCGTGTATCAGAATCGACCCGCGATGCGCGCCGACCGTCTCGCTCACTTCCTTCAGAATCGTGGACGCGCCTTCCTCGAGCGACACGGTGCGACCGAGAATCTCGCTGATCGAATAGAGAAGGTTGATCTCCTCGTATCGTTCGGCGAGCTCGTTGGCGGCGTGCTCGACTTCGAGCGTGCTCTGGAGAACCTGCGCGATGACCGGACGAAGCAACTTCAGATACTTGTCGAGCTCCCGCCGTTCGATGGGACAGGGGCCGAGCACGACCCAGGCGGGGCGCGGCCCTCCAACGGGTACGATGAGAACGCGTCCGCGCTCCGTCGGTTCGTCGCGGACGGTACTGGCCGCGGGAAGCCACTCGTCTGGCGGTGCTTCGCCGCGCGCCGTGCCGGCGACGAACTCGAGCGCGGCTCCCTCTTTTTCACGACGCCACACCGCGGCATTGCAGGTAGTGGCCTCGTGGAAGGCTGCGAGGACCTCGCCCAGCCCGCTCACGCGCGTGTGAGTGTGAGACGCACGACGTTGCCGGTGTTCCCGCCCGGATAGGCGTCGAAGCGCTCGACGCCGTCCATCAGCTCTCGCATCAGGAAGAGTCCGCGTCCGTCCTCGCGCTCCACATTGGCGCGATCGGTCGCGTCGCACGTGCTGGCGTCGAGATCGAAGTGCGCGCCCTCGTCGGCAATCTCGACCACGAGCCGTTCGGTGTCGACGTCGGCTCGCACGCGCACGCGCTTGTCGGGGCTCTCGTTGTTCGCGCGCAGGATCGCGTTCGAGAGCGCTTCGCTGAGCGCGACGGGCACGTTGAGCGCGAGCTGGTGCTTGTTGAATGCCAGCTCGGCGCAGGGGTGACGTACGAGTTCGACCACGAGTTCGATGTACGCCACATCGCTCGGAATATCGACGTGCAGGGAGACGCAAAGCCCGAAGTTGGGCGCGGGCGGCAGAATCGCAGCCATGTCGGAGTCAGGAGCGGCGAGAGGGCGCAACGCAGGGTGCCCTGGGACGACGAGGCGCGGCCCGTGTCGAGACGGACCGCGCCGGCGACGTCAGAGCAGGATCAGAAGCTCGACAGGGCGCGTTCGCGCGTGTCGGATATCTGGAAGAGGGTGTCGAGCTTGGTCAGCTCGAAGAGGGTTCGAAGATCGTCGTTCAGGTTGGCGAGCCGGAGCTCCCCGCCCTGTTCGCGAATCTTCTTGGAGAGCGAGACCAGCACGCCGAGCCCCGAGCTATCGATGTAGCCCGTCTGCGCGAAGTCGATCAGAAACTTCTTTTCGCCGCGCTCGAGCTCATCCAGCACCTTCTGCTTGAGCTCCTGGCGATTTCCAACGATCAGCTGACCCTCGACATCGACCACGACGATTTCGCCCTGCTTCTTGATCGAGAAGCTCATGTGCCTGTCTCCTGACGGATCCCGTTCAGTAGTGTGACCGCTGAGTCGTCCGCCTGCAGTGCGGTGATCGCGGCCACATTGAAGATGTCTTCAGCGCTCGCTCCGCGCGAGAGATCGTTGCACGGACGACGCATCCCCTGAAGGATAGGTCCGATCGCGCGCGCCGACGCGAGCCGCTGCACCAGCTTGTAGGCGATGTTCCCCGCATCGAGATCCGGGAAAACCAGCACGTTCGCCTTTCCACCCACCGGACTATCCGGCGCCTTTCGTGCCGCGACGTCCAGCACCAGCGCAGCATCTCCTTGCAATTCTCCGTCCACGGCGAGCTCGGGCGCGGCCCGGCGCACTTCGTCGAGTGCGGCACGGATGCGCGTGACGCTTTCCCCCGCCCCACTCCCCTTGGTGCTGAAGGAAAGAAAGGCAACGCGCGGCTCGTCGCCAACAATGCGCCGGCGATCCCGGGCGGCGGTCAAGGCGATGTCCGCGAGCTGGCTGGCGGTCGGCCGACGCACCACGGCGCAATCGGTGAAGGTCAGGACCTCGCCCTCGGCGCTGCGAAAGGGAGGCACATCCATGTAGAAGGCGCTGGAGATCGTGCGAACGTTCTCGCCCGGACCGATGAGCCAGAGCGCCGCGCGAACCACCTCGGCCGTGGTATGCACGGCGCCAGCCACACAGCCATCGGCGCGTCCCCACCGGACCAGCGCGTCTGCGACGAGCAGCGGCGAGGCGCTGTGTCCCGCGGCTTCCTCCTCGGTCATTCCCTTTGGCGAGCGGATACGATAAATCTCGCCCGCGACCTCGTCCGCCAACGCGCCGGGACGGGTCTCGATGAGCTCGATGCCATCGATCGCGTCCGCCGGTGAACCGACGAGCACCGGCACCACCACGCCGCGTGCCTTGAGCGCCTGCACCGCCTCGCGCGTGCGTGGATCGCTGGCTTCGGGAAAGAGAATCCGGCGCGGGCGCATGGCAGCGCGCTCATGCAGCGAACGGAGAAAGGTCACGTCGAGGCAGCCTTGGCGCGAAGCGCGTCGGCAACCGCGGGATGGACGAGGTCGTCCACATCGCCCCCGAATCGCGCCACCTCGCGAACGAGACTTGCGCTGATGTACGTCGTATCGAGCGAGGGGACCATGAACACCGTCTCGAGCTTGGGCGAGAGATGGCGGTTCATCAACGCCATCTGGTACTCGTATTCGAAATCGCTCACGGCGCGCAGGCCGCGAATGAGCAGCGACGCGCCAACCTCGCGAGCAAAGTCCACGAGCAGTCCGCCAAAGGAGCGCACCTGGATGTGCGCATCATCGCCCACGGACGCGCGAATGAGCTCGACGCGCTCTTCGACGGAAAAGAGCGGAGCCTTGCTCGAGTTGACCGCTAGCGCGACGACGAGCGTATCGACGAACTCGAGGCTGCGATGGATGAGATCCTCGTGCCCGCGCGTGATCGGGTCGAAGCTTCCCGCATAGATGGCAATTCGTGAGGTCGGCACCCGGGAAGAATCAACGACTGCAGGGGAAAGCGCAACGCGCCCGCGCGTCATTCCGACCGGTAGAAGGTGATGGCGGTGCCACCGTACTTCCGTCGCTCGCCGCCGTCGGGCAACCGCTCGAAGGCGCGATGCTCGATGCCGAGCATGCCGGCGAATGGCGTCGCCAGCCACAGTTCGGCCACTTGCGCCGCGAGGCCACGGTCGTACGGCGGATCCGCGAAGGCCACGTCGTAATCGTGCGCGTGGAGCCCCGCGATGAATTTCAGTGCGTCGGCACGATGGACTCGCGCTTCCTCGCCCGCGCCGACGCTCGCCAGATTCTCGCCGATGGCCTCGAGGCTCGGCGCCGCGCTCTCGACGAAGTCGGCGCTCACCGCGCCGCGCGACAGTGCCTCGATGCCGAGCGCGCCCGATCCGGCGAAGAGGTCGAGGACGCGCGCGTCGGCGAGCCACGGGTTGACGATGCTCATCCACGCTTCGCGCACGCGATCCGCGGTGGGCCGGGCGACGTCGCCTCGCGGCGCGACGAGACGACGACCGCGCCACTGCCCAGCGACGATTCGCATTCGCTAGACGACGCGGAAATCGGAGAGCCGTGCCTGCAGCCGCGACACCCCCCGATACTCGTCGCGCTCGAGCCGATACGCGATGTCGAAGGGTCGCGACACGTCGAGCTCGCCCATGCGGGCACCGAGCGACCAGCCGATCGCCTCGATCGGCTCGCGGGTCACGGACTCGATGAGGAGCTTGAGTCCACCGTTTCCGACGCGGCGCGGTGGCGCTGCCAACCGTACCCCGCGCGTGACGAGCATCGGTGACGGGTTGCCCATGCCACAGGGCTCGAGATGGCGAAGGAGCGCCTCGAACTCGGGGGTGATGTCGGCGAGGGCCACTTCCATGTCCACCCGCAGCTCGGGGATGAGGTCGTCCGGCGTCAGCACCGCACGGGCGCCCTCATTGAAGCAGCGCGCGAACTCCTCCACCTGATCGCGTGCGATGGTGACACCAGCGGCCATCCGATGGCCGCCGAAGCGCTTGAGCAAATGGCGGCAGCGTCCGATGCCGCCGTGCAGATCGAACCGCGAGATCGATCGGCCCGACCCCTTGCCTTCTTCGCCATCGAGCCCAATGAGAATGGTCGGCCGGCCGAACTCTTCGACGAGCCGCGACGCGACGATACCAATGACGCCGGGGTGCCAGCCATCCTCGGCGAGGACGATGCCGTAGGTCTCGTCGAGATCGAGCGCGAGAACGCGCTGGCGCGCCTGCTCCAGCACGGCGCGATCGATGTTCTGTCGTTTCTCATTGATATCCTCGAGCTCGCACGCGATTGCGTTCGCCTCGTGCGCGGTCGTCGCCATCAGGAGCTCGACACCGCGGAGCGCCTTACCCAGCCTCCCGACCGCATTCAGTCGCGGTGCGAGAATAAATCCGACGCGGCCGGCGGTGAGTGGCTTCCCGTCAAGTCTCGCCGCGCGGATCAATGCCCGCAGGCCGAGGTTCTGCGTCTCCGCCAGCATCTTGAGCCCGTACCGGGCGAAGACGCGATTCTCGCCTTTCAGCGGCGCGACGTCGGCGATGGTGGCCAGCGCGACGAGATCGAGCATGCCGAACACGTTGTTCTCATTCCCGCCGAGTGCGCGGGTGACGGCGAGCGCCAGCTTGAACGCGACGCCGACCGCGGCGAGATCCTTGTCCGCCGATTCGCATCCCGGCCGCTTCGGATTGAGCACCGCGAAGGCGTTCGGCAGTTCACCGCCAGGCAGATGATGATCGCTGATGATGACGTCGATCCCCAAGGCCTGGAGCGCGGCGACGGGCTGCACCGCACTCGTCCCGCAGTCGCAGGTGACGACGACGGTTGCTCCGGCAGCCTGCGCCGCACGAACGCCGGCGTCGGTGAGATCGTAGCCGTCGATGAGCCGCTGCGGGATGAACGGGACGACGTTCGCCCCGAGTATCTGCAGCGATCGTGTCATCAGCGTCGTCGAGCACATGCCGTCCACGTCGTAGTCGCCGTGGATCAGAATGGTCTCACCATCGCGAACGGCCCTCACGAGACGCTCGACCGCGCGTCCCATGTCGAGCATCTGCTCGGGTGGCAGAAGCTGGTCGAGCCGAGGCCGCAGGTAGCGCTTGGCCGTTTCGGCGGGCGAATGGCCGCGCGTCGCGAGCAGACGACAGATCGCCTCGGGCAGGCGCAGCTCCTCGCGGAGCGCCTGCACCGTGGCCCGATCGGGTGCCACGGGAAGAATCCAACGGGCGCGCGGCCGGGCGACAGGCGTTACAGCGGTCATTCTCTCAACCTACGAGACGCGCCGCACCGGTTCAACGGTCAGCGCGACGTCATTCCGCCGCATACAGGAGCATACCGCACCCTTCGCACATCTCGAGCGCGCCCGACGCCGCCATCGCGGCACGACGCTGCGTGGGGATCGCGGTGTCGCAGGCGCTGCACGACTTGTCGCGAAGCGGGAACACCGACTCGCTGCGCTTGCGAACGCGCACGCGATCGTACTTGGACAGAATGGCGCGCGGGACGGCCCGCGCCGTGACTTCGCGCTTCTCGCGCGCCTCGGCGATCTCGCTGTCGATGCCTTGACGCTCAGTCTCCAACTCGGTGCGCGTAACAGCCTGGCGAGTCTCCACCTCAGCGAGGCCACTTTCGAGGTCAGCGACGTGGTGGCGCAGCTCGTTGATCCGTCCCTGAATCTGCACCGCATCGCGCTCGGCGTCGTCCACCATGCGCTTGGTCTGCTCGAGCTGCACGATGGCCGCATTGGCTTCCTTCGGCGACGTCACGCTCTCATAGGCGCGCTGGCTGCGCTCCACGAGGGCGCGATTCGCGTCGACGTGGAGGTTCGCCTCGCGATGCCTCGCTTCCTCCGCGGCGATGGACGCACTCGCGCGGTCGATCTGTCCGGCTACCTTGCCACGCTCCTTTTCCAACGCGGCGAGGCGAGGAGCGAGCGACGCAAGCCGGTCTTCGAGCACGTAGAGCTGGAGATCGTCGGCCTGCACGGCAAGCAGAGACTTGACGTCAGGATGCATAAGAAACGGTGGTCGTTGAATCGGTTGATCGGGAACGACTTTGACTGCTTTTGCGCGGATGGCCATCATGAATCATAGCCACCGGAAGACCTTCTCACCGAAATTTCTTCCACCACTGGCCGCCCAGGCGACGCAACTCCTCCGTCAGGCTCATCTTCTCTTTCGTCAGCTCGTCCTTCTGGCTGTCGGAGGCGATGGGCATCTCGCGGTCGATCTCGGACATGCGCTCGGTGAGATTGCGCTCGTGCATGGCCGAGAGGCTGCCAGTCACCGTCTCGTCCGCGTGGTCGAGACCGCCGGTTTCCTCGAGCAGCTCCTGCATGACAACCACCGCGTCGCCATCGAGATGCTCGGCGAACACATCGGGACCGGCGTCCGCACCGTGGGCGACCATCGCCGCGAAGATCCGCCTCATCTCGGGATCGCGAAAGCTCTCCTCTCCGGCACGCTCGACCACCTGCTCGAAATAGGCAGGACGATGCAACAGCACGCGCACGAGCTCGCGCTCCGCACTCGCCGCGCGCTCACCGGCGACGCGACGCGTGTCGCGCTGGCGAACCCGCGGTTGCTCCGCGCGCGGCACGGGGCCTCGCGGCTGCCCCTGGTCCGCGTCGTCGCTCGGCGCGGGCGAACGTGCTGTCGTACGACCGGACCGTGCGCGCGCCGGTGCATTCAGCTCGCGCTCGAGCAGCTCTCGCGTGACGCCGGCAGCGGTCGCGGCATGACCGAGGTACATGTCGCGTGTGAGCGGATCGCTCGTCGCCCGCAACGTGGGCAGCAGGCGGTCGAGCGCCTGTCGCTTCTTGCGCAGATCGGCGAACCAGCCGCCACGCTCGAGCAGCTGGATCTTCCGCTCGAAGACGTCGATCGAGATCGAGATCTGTGCCTCGAGCCCGCGCGCGCCATTCGTGCGCACGAACGTGTCCGGATCCTCACCCTCGGGCAGCGTCACTACCTGCACCGCTGCGCCCTGCGCGAGCAGCTCGTCGCCCGAGCGAAAGGTCGCCTTGAGGCCAGCCTTGTCCGAATCATACAGGAGATAGACGCGCTCGGTGTACCGGCGGATCAGCTTCGCCTGCTCGTCCGTGAGCGCGGTGCCCATGGGCGCGACGACACTCTCGATTCCCGCGCCGATCAGCCGCACGACATCGAAGTAGCCTTCGACGACGAGCATGCGCTCGTCGCGCCGCGCCGCCTGCTTCGCCCAGTTCAGCCCGTAGAGCAGCTTGCCCTTGCTGAACACAGGCGACTCGGCAGAGTTCAGGTACTTCGGCTCTCCCGCGCCGAGCAGTCGTCCCCCAAATCCAACAACACGACTGGACACATCATAAATCGGGAAGATCAGTCTGTCGCGAAACCGAGGACGAGGCTCGCTAGTGCCATCGGGCGTATGCAGCAGGCCTACCTCAATGAGCCGGTCGTCGTCGAAGCCGAGCGTGTTCAGGTGGGCGCGCATCAGCCCGATTTCGCGAGGCGCGAACCCGAGGCCGACCTTATCGGCGAGCTCGCGACTGACACCACGCTCTTCGATGTACGCGCGCGCCGACTTGCCAAGATCGTCCTCCCAGAGGATGCTCCGGAAGTAGTCGGCCGCCGCGCCGTTCACCTCCCACAGCGGCTCGCGCGTGTCCTTCTCGTCCGAGCGCCGCGACTGCGTCTCCACCACCTCGATGCCCGACTTCTCGGCGACCATCTTCACCGCCGTCGGCCAGTCGACGCCGAGCCGCTTCGTGAGAAAGGTGAAGACGTCGCCGCCCTCGTGACAGACGAAGCAGTAGTAGATCGCCTTCTTCGGCGAGACGGAGAAATTGCGATGCGTGCCCTGGTGAAAGGGACAGGGGCCACGATAGTCGGTGCCTTGCCGCTTGAGCTCCACGTACTCGCCAATGACGCCGACGATGTCGGCGCTCTCGCGAACGCGCTCGACCGTCTCGTCCGGAATCATGCGAACACCGCGACCGTCACGCCGGCGCCACCTTCATTCCAACCGGCCATGTGGAACTCCCGCACGCGGGTGTCCTTCCGCAGCATCTCGTCCACGACCTGACGCAGCGCGCCAGTTCCCTTGCCGTGAATGATGCGCAGATTCTTGAGGTCGGCGCGGATGGCACTGTCCAACGCCTGTAGCACGACGCCTTCCGCTTCATCGGCGCGCAGACCGAGCAGATTCACCTCCGTACTCGCGAACACCTCCGGCGCGTCGCCGACGTAGCTCACCGCCGTCTCGGCGGGCCGCTCGGTCTTGCGAAGCGTCGCGATGCTTACCGTGAGCTTCATCGATCCGACGACGATCGATGCATCCTTCCCGCGCAGCTCGAGCACGCGTCCAATCTTTCCGTCGAGCGTGCCGACCTCCACCGCGTCGCCCGCGGCGATCGGCGTGCGGTCCGCCGGTCGCACCGTACCGCGCTTCCGCTGCGCCGAACGCTCTTCGGCGTCGAGGCGATCGAGCACGTTGGCTTGCTTCGCGGCGAGCTCCTCCGCCCGTCGGCGCGCCTCGCGACCCATCTCATCGATGGCGCTATCGGCTGCTTCAGCTCCCTTCTTCTTCAACGCCTTGATCGTCCTGTCGATCTCCGCGCGTGCCTCGAGCACGTATTTCCGCGCCTCCTGGCGACTCGCCTTCTCGACGGCTCGTTCGCGCTCGCGCACGGTGTGCTCGCGCTTCACCACTGTCGCGATGCGATCGCGCGCGTCGTCGAGCATGACTGTCGCATCGCGCTCGCGCACCGCCAGCTCCTCCTCCTTCGTCTCGAGACGCTCGAGCAGCGCCGCCATGTCGCGCTCGCCCTGCGGCAGACGCTCTTCCGCACGCGCGACGATCTCCGCGGGAAGGTTCAACCGGCGCGCGATGCTGATGCCGTACGACCGTCCGGGAATTCCCTTGATGAGCCGGTATGTCGGTGCGAGTTGCACGGCGTCGAACTGCAGCGACGCGTTGACGACGCCGGGCACCTGCGTGGCGAGCTCCTTGAGCTGGCCAAGATGGGTCGATGCGAGCGTCGTCGTGCCGCGTGCCGTCAGCGTCTCGAGAATCGCCCAGCCGAGGGCCCCACCCTCCTGCGGATCGGTTCCCGAGCCCAACTCGTCGATGAGGACGAGCGAGTCCGCCGTCGCCAGACGGAGAATCTCCGAAAGATTCCTGAGATGCGCAGAGAACGTCGAGAGACTGGCCTCGATCGACTGTTCGTCGCCGATGTCGGCGAGCACGTCATCGAACACCGGGATCCGGCTCTCGGAACCAACGGGCGCGGGAATGCCCGCCTGCGACATCATCGACACGAGACCAAGTGCCTTGAGCAGCACGGTCTTTCCACCGGTGTTCGGTCCGGACACGAGCAGCGTGCGCTCGCCGGGAAACATCGCAAGATCGAAGGGTACGACGTCCGCGCCCTTCGCGAGCAGCAACGGATGACGTCCGTCATGGATGGCGAATCCGTCGCGGGCAGGCACGAGATCGGCCGGCGTGCACGCGAACTGAATCGCGTATCGCGCGCGCGCATGCAGCGAATCCAGCTCGGCCAGCGCATCGAGCGACTCGGCGAGTCCTTCGCGATGCGGACGAATGTGGTCGGTGAGTTCGGCCAGAATCCGCTCCACCTCCTCCTGCTCCTCCGCCTCCAGCTCGCGAATACGATTTCCATACTCGACCGCGGCGGGCGGCTCCACGAACATCAGTCCGCCGGTGCCAGAGGTGCCATGCACAATTCCGCCAACACCCTTCACGCCTTCCCGGCGCACCGGGATCACATAACGGCCGTCTCGTATGGTGACGGACATGTCGGGCGCACGATGATGCGACTCGAGGCTGCCCATCACGCGCTCGAGAATGCGAATGAGCTCGCCGTGCGACGCACGCAGCTCTCGCCGAATGCGCCGCAGCGCCGTTGACGCATCATCCTTCACGACGCCGTCGTCGCCAAGCGCGCGCTCGATCTGCTCCTCCTGCGCCTTTGCGACGACCATGCGCTCAGCGAAGCTGCCGAGCACCGCGCGGATCACCGCAGGTCGGCGGTCGTCGCGGAGCGCATCGCGCGTCCGACGCGCCGAGCGCAGAAGAATTGCCCCGGCGACAAGCTCCTGACCATTCCACACACTGCCCATCACGCGCAACCGCTGAATGGGGCCGGACAGCTCGGGCACCGGTTCGGGCCGCCACACTGGCTCGCTGCCGAGCAGCGACCGGACCGCACCGATGCGACGATGCTCACCCTCGAGCCACGCGAGGTCCGAGCTGGGCGTCAGCGCCCGAACGCGCGCCGCACCCGGGGCCGAGGCCGCGCGCTCGGCGACCAGCTCGAGCAGGCGCGGAAACTCGAGGATGCCGAGGGCGTGAGCGTTCACCCCTGCATGCTCAATTCGAAGAGGCATCAGAGAGGTCAAGTTACCGGGCGGGGGAAGCAACCAGCAAGCGACTGAAGTTTGCAAGTTGTGAGTCGGAGAGTCACTTGCAGTTTGTGGTTCAAGTTCGCGAGTGCCGAGTAGAGTTCGACTGCGCAAACGCAGCTAAACTACAACTGCGCACTGCGTGAAACTTCAACCACCAACTGAAGTTTACAGTCCGACTCGCCACTCAAAACTCGAACTCACCCCGGTGGCCACCTCAGCTTTCTCCCGCCCAGCAAGTGCAGATGTACGTGAAGGACCGTCTGCCCCGCATCTGCTCCGCAGTTGACGACCGTTCGATATCCGCCCTCCACGATTCCCTCCGCGCGCGCGATCGTCGCGGCGGCGAGCTGCATCTCTCCGAGCATGCGTGCGTCCGTTGCCGCATCAAGCGTCGCCACGTGCGTGCGCGGCACCACGAGCACGTGCGTCGGCGCCTTTGGGTGGATGTCCCGGAATGCGATGACGTGCTCGTTCTCGAGCACGATCTTCGCCGGAATCTCCTTGCGGACGATTCGACAGAACAGACAGCTCTCGGACATCGACCTTTACCGTAGGTGTGAGCGCACGATCGCGAGTGCGGCGATGCCCGCCGTCTCGAAGCGAAGAACGTTGCCACCGAGCGACACCGTGCGCCATCCGGCACGAATGAACTGCACGCGCTCCTCTTCCTCCAGTCCGCCCTCCGGACCCAGAGCGAGTCGCACGGGAACATCGAGGGCGTGCATGACCTCGCCGATCGATTCGCCCTCCGCGTCGAGCAGCAGGCGGTCTCCCTCGCGCGAGACGGCGTCCGCCGCAAGCGCCACGTCGAGCGTCCTATCGTGATGAAGCTCAGGTAGCCACGCGCTGCCGCATTGCTCCAACGCGCTGATCATGCGCAGACGAAGCTTTTCGCGAAAGGTTTCGCCCTCGCCGCGCAGGGACACCGAACGCGAGCGGCCGTAGACGACCGGTCGCCACGATGAGACCCCCAGCTCCACCGATTTCTCCGCCAGCATGAGCATGCGGTCTCGATCCCCGATCGGCGCCCACAGATCGACGCGAGCTGGCGCAGTGACGTCTTCGATCGATGTTGTGTCGATTTCGACGACGAGCCGCCGCTTGAGCAGCACAACGATCGCGCCAATCGCGCGACGCCCGTCTCCACTCGAGAGACGCACGATGTGCCCGACCGCGAGCCGTTTCACTTGCGCATGATGCGCGGCGCCCTCGTCGAGCTCCACGCGTTCGCGCCACGCACCAGGCGCGTAGAAAGTCCCTACCGGCGCGCGATCCTCGCGCTCCACCACAGGCCCTCCGCGTCCTCTCCCGTCACATTCCACCCGCCATCGTCAAGCACGCCAAGCATCATCTCGCGCTCGTCGAGCAGCATGCCGCTCAGAATCGCTTCGCCACCGGGCGTGAGCGACGCCGCGATCATCGGTAGCATCTCCACGAGCACCGAAGAGATGATGTTCGCGAGCACGACACGCACGGGCGCCACGAGCGGCAGCAGTACCGTCGCGTCGCCCTCGAAGATCGTGATGCGATCGGCAACGCCATTTCGCTCGACATTCTCTCGAGCATTCTCGATGGAATCGTGGTCGATCTCGATCGCCGTCACGTGCGACGCGCCGAGCTTTGCCGCGGCGATCGAGAGCACGGCACTGCCGCTGCCGAGATCCGCCACGCGATCGCCACGCCGAATCACGGCAGGGAGCAGACGCACGACACCGCGCGTCGTCTGATGCTCGCCAGTGCCGAACGCCATCTGCGGCTCGATGACGATGGTGCGCGCGGGATCGCGTCCGTGAGCCAACCACGGCGGCACGATGGACAGCGTGCCCAGGTCGTGCGCACCGACGCCCTTCTTCCACTCCTCCGCCCAGTCAACCGCCGGAATGAGGGTGATCCCGATCTCCGCGGACGGGTCGGCGGCGAGCACTGCCGCTCGCACCATCTCGCCATCGACGTCGCCAGGAAAGTGTGTGACGAGCTCGTCGCCCGCCTCGTGCACACCTTGAGAGCCGACGTCGAAGAGCGCAGCCATTGCTTGTTCCCGCGCCGCGCCCGGCCGGACGCGCACGGCAAGCCAGTTCATGCGCCGAGCGCCTCTTTCATCTTCGTCCAGAGCCCTTTGCCACGATCCGCTGGCACGTTGCGCTGAATCTCGCCGAGGCGGGCGACCAGCTGCTCTTCTTCGTCGCTGAGCTTGTCCGGGGTCCAGAGCTGGACGCGCACATTCAGGCCTCCCGCGCCGGCCGCATTCACGCGCGGCAGACCCCGGCCGCGCAGATGGAACATCTGTCCGCTCTGCGTTGCCGGAGGAATGGTGAGCGCAATGGTGCTCGTCGCCGTGGGAACCTGCAGTGCCGCGCCCATCACGAGCTGCGGGTACGTGACGAGCACTTCGGTGTAGAGATCGTCACCGTCGCGCTCGAAGCGCGGGTCGTCAGCGACCTCGAAGATGACGTGCACGTCGCCACGCGCACCCTTCCGCGCGCCAACGTTGCCGACCCCGCGCAACGTCATGTACTGCCCGGTCGCAACGCCCGCGGGCACCGATACCTTGATCGACTTGTCGGAGCGCATGCGCCCGTCGCCCTTGCACTTTTTGCACGGCGTCTCGATGACCTGCCCCTCGCCCTTGCAGGTGGGACACGGTGTGACGGCGACGAACTGCCCGAAGAACGAGCGTTGCGCGCGACGCACCTC
>Ga0209014_10000919_pt1 | contig 17468 bp, 16 predicted proteins | sample BarGraNGADG00212_FD_184491 | JGI IMG/M metagenome (GOLD analysis project Ga0209014, IMG submission 184491) | Arctic peat soil microbial communities from Barrow, Alaska - Barrow Graham LP Ref core NGADG0002-212 (SPAdes) (version 2) | ecosystem: Environmental > Terrestrial > Soil > Wetlands >...
AACTACTATCCCACGTCGCAGCAGCCGGTGCCGACGCCGCAGGTGCGCAGCTCGCTCACGGGTGACCTCTATCTCAACCTGATGGCGTTCAGGGAGGATGGGTCGAACGCGACGGTCAAGGTCATCTGGGAACCGCTCGTTTCGTGGATCTGGCTTGGCGGCTTCGTGATCGTCTTCGGGGCCATCATCGGCATGCTGCCCACGCGGAAGCGCCCGGCGGCAGCGGCCAGCGCCCTCGCGGCCCGCTCCCTCGCGGCCGGGCAATTGGCCACGGAGCTGCAGCCATGAACTGGAAGCGCGCGACCATAGCCGCGGCGACGGCCGCGCCCGTCATCGGGTTGCTGGCGTGGGGAATGACGCGCGATCCGAACAACATTCCGTCGCCCCTGCCCGGACGCGAGGCACCCGCCTTTCAGCTGGCCGTGTTCGCGCCGGGGCAGGGCGAACTGCGGCGCCCCATGGGCGACACGGTGCGACTGGCGAGCCTGCGAGGGCAGGTGGTGGTGCTGAATTTCTGGGCGTCGTGGTGCCTCGCGTGCCGCGACGAGCACAGCCTGCTGTCGATGGTCGCGCAGGAATACATCGGCAAGCCGGTGACGTTCCTCGGCGTCCTCTACAACGATGTGCCGGACAAGGGGAGAGCGTGGATTGCCGAAATGGGCGGGCAGTCGTACCCGTCGGTAGACGATCCCGGGGCGCGCGTGGCCATAGACTATGGCCTGTACGGCGTGCCCGAGACGTTCTTCCTGGACGTGAACGGCCGGGTGGCGTACAAGAACACCGGGCCTGTGACGCCGACGGTGCTGCGGCGAAAGATCGACTCCCTGATGGTTGCGGGCGCGGCGGCCGGCGCGGCGAAAGGCGCCGGCGATAGTGCCAAGGCCGATGCGGCGGGTAAGGACGTGAAGGCGAGGACGGGACGATGACACGATTTCGCGGATTCGGGCGCGCGGTGCAGGCGCCGGCCCTGGCAGCGTTGCTGGTGGCGACGGTGGCCGTGACGGCCGCAGCAGCCCAGGCGCCGGCACTCCCGGCTGCTCCCAAGGGAGCGCCGCAGGATTCCGGTGCGTTGCGCGTGCAGGTGCTGGGGTCGCTCAGCGAAGCGCAGAAGAACGACCCGGTGCTCGAGGACAAGACCAAGGCAGTGGCGTCGGAGCTTCGCTGTCCCGTTTGCCAGGGGCTCTCCATCCAGGACTCGCCGTCCGAGTTGTCGCAGCAGATGCGCACCGTGGTCAAGGAGCGTCTGGCGAAGGGCGAGAGCGAACAGCAGGTGAAGGACTACTTCATCTCCAAGTACGGTGAGTGGATCCTGCTCGAGCCCGCGGCCCACGGATTCAACCTGCTGGTGTACGCCCTGCCGGCGCTGCTCGTCGTCGGGGGAGCGGGCCTGATCGTACTGCTGGTGAAGCGATGGACGGCGGCGCCCGGTGAGGCGTCGGAGGGCGTGGAATCACCCACACGGACCGAAGGGGAATCGACAGACTAGGGTGAAGGCATCTGTAGGGGAACGGGGCGGTGAGGTGTCAAACCTCATCGCCCCGTCGTTGCTGGCTAGTGGGTCGATGCCCTACGCAAAAATACAGATTGGCCTTATTGATCGTGATGTTCCTCGGTCGACATTGCGATGCAGCAGTGGGTCGTGCCCACTGACGCAGTGCGCTGGACGGGCTCCCGCAGCCTGGTCTTACGAAGGTGCGGTCCACCCGATGGCTTTTATGGTCCCGCCGAGGATACCTACGATATGCAACGCTCACACACCCTTCTGCTCTCGACGCTGGCCGTTGCGGCCGCCGCGCTCGCCCTTTCCGGATGCACGGACGAGAAGATCGTCTATCGCGACGGGACCAACTTCGCGGCGCCGAAGGCGGCGGCGGCGAACTTCGTCGGCTATTCCGACGCCACCAACAAGAAGACGGTCTGCGGGTCCTGCCACGCCGAGATCCAGGCGAGCTGGGTCGACACCAAGCACGCCGTTGCGTGGAGCGACCTGGTCGCCAGCGGTTCGCAGGCGGGGTACTGCAATGGTTGCCACACGACCGGCGCCTACGGCAATCTCGCCACCGCGGGTGGCTTTGCGGGTGACAGCACCACCGCGCGGTACCACGACGTGCAGTGCGAGTCCTGCCACGGCGCCGGCCTGACGCACATCAGCAGCCCGACGAGCGGCAACCGCCCGCTGGCGTCCATCAAGGCCGACACGGGACTGGCCAACGGCTGCGGCGAGTGCCACAGCGGCTCGCACGACCCGTTCCTCGAGGAGTGGAAGGTCAGCGGACACTCGAAGACGTTCGCGACCTCGCACAGCAGCACCGATCCCAGCTGCCAGGCCTGCCACACGGCGCAGGGATTCCTGACCACGCAGGCCAACGTCACGCACAACTACGTCGAGAAGAACGGCGCGATGCTCGACGTCACCTGCGCGGCGTGCCATGACCCGCACGGCTCCGCCAACTCGGCCCAGCTGCGCTTCCCGATCAACACGACGAACCTCGACAACAACCTCTGCACGAAGTGCCACCGCCGCAACGGGACGTCGGCCGAGGTCACCACGCGCAACAGCGTGCACTCGCCGGAAGGCCCGACGCTCTTCGGCACCGCCGGCTGGATTCCGGCCAGCATGGTCAACGGGGGCGCGATCGTCAGCTCGCATGGCGACGCCACGAAGAACCCGGGCCTGTGCGCGACCTGCCACGTGTCGAAGTATGAGGGCACCGACCCGCTCACCAAGACCACGGTCTTCAGCACCGGGCACCGGTTCCTCGCCACGCCGTGCGTCGGCGCCAACGGACTGCCGACGGTCGCCCAGGACTGCGAGATCGCGACGCAGAGCTTCCGCTCCTGCGTGAGCGGCGGCTGCCACGGTTCCGAGACGCTGGCCCGCAACGCCACGGTGACGGCGGAGGCGCGCGTGACGCTGCTGGTGGGCGAAGCCAACCGCCTCATCACGCTCATCAAGGCGGGCCCGAAGGCGGCGGACTGCACCTTCGCAACCACCAAGGCGTACAGCGTCTGCAACGGGGTGCAGTTCAACATCAGCCTGACGTCCAAGGCGGGCGGCATCATCCACAACCCGTTCCTCCTCGAGCAGTTGATGATCGCCTCGATCAACCAGCTGAAGTCGGACTACGGCGTGGTCGCCGCCGCGGGCATCGACCTCACGCCGCAACTCCAGAAGGCGGCCAAGGGCTTCGCCGGGGGCAGGTAGGGTTATTGCCCCGGCAGCAGATGCAGCGTGACGACGCGCGGGGCTGGTAGATCGATGCTCGGTCTGCCAGCCCCTCGTCCATACGACCCACGGATATCTCCACGCGGAGACGCGCGATGATTCGGATCTGGTTGAATGACCGGGCGCCGCTCCGGCTGACGCGGCTCGTGCCGGTGCTCTCGCTGGCTGCCCTGGCGGGCGTGGCGTGGGTGCCCGCGCACGCCGACGCGCCGCGCCGTGCCGCGCTCCGCCAGGCGACCCAGGCGCCGAGGGCCAGCATTGCGGAGGCGGCAAAGCCCCGCCTCGGCGACACGCCCGGCTTCAGCCACGCGCGACACATCACCATCAAGTGCGCCAACTGCCACACCTTCTCCGCCTCGAGCCGCGTGATGAAGCTCAAGGTGCCGGACGATTGCCGGGCATGTCATCACGCGGCCGACGCCCGGGCGGGCGCGTGCGCCGCCTGCCACGCGGCCGCCGAGCTGAACCACGGCGTCGCGGCGCGGGTCCGGTTCGACGTATCGGCCCGCAAGTCTGGTCCGGTGACCCGGACGGTCGTCTTCCGGCACGACGTGCACGAGCCGTTCGAGTGCGTCGAGTGCCACGGAACGCCCGTCGCGCCGCGCGCGGCGGACAGCTGCAATGCCTGTCACGACCTGCACCACGATCCGGCGCGGAACTGCCTGGCCTGCCATCCGACGGCCAGCGTCGGGCACGACCGCGCCGTGCATGACGACTGCACCGCCTGTCACACCGCCGCCAGCGCGGCCGAGCTCACCGCGTCGCGGTCGCTGTGCCTCGCCTGTCACCCGAAGCAGGGCACGCACAACGCGGGTCGCGAGTGCGCCGCCTGCCATGCCGTGAACCTCTCGTCCCGCGCCAGGAAAGGAGGCGGACGATGAGAGTCCGCAGCAGCATCGCCATCGCGCTCGCGACGGCATTCGCCACCGCCGTTCCCGCCCAGGGCGTGCGCATTTCGGGCGTCACGTCGGTCCAGAGCATCGACGTGCGGCCGCTGGTGAACGACAGCGTGGCGGCCGCCACCGTGTCGGGCACCGAGGCGTGGCGCACGCTCCCCTCGGGCATTCCCGCATTCTGTGGCGTCGACGAGTACTGCCGCTGGAAGCGCTCGGGAAGCCGCGTCAACCTCGTGCCCGTCCTGCAGGACCTCTCCGTGGCGGCGTGGGGCCTCGGGCAGGGCATCAGCGTCCAGGCCCAGGTGCGCGCGCGCTCCCAGCTGACGAGCGGCGACATCACCTGGCCGCGCGCCGACGATCACTTCGACGTCCTCATGGCCTACGTCGAGGCGGACCGGGGCATCGGTCGCCTGCGCCTCGGCCGCCAGTGGACGTCGAGCGGACTCGGCGTCTTCGACTTCGACGGCCTGTCGTTCCGCCGCGAGCAGGGCCACGGCATGCTCGAGGTCTTCGGCGGCTGGAGCCTGCTCGCCGGCACCGATGAACGCACGAACAGCGCGCTCTTCGGCGCGGTGGACGACCTCCCCGCGGACGATGCCGGGCTCCTCTTCGGCGCGCGCGGGCGGTACCGTCCCACCGCCAATTCGTCGGTGGCCGGCGTCTACCAGCGCACGATGGCGGCCAACCGGTCGCAGCTCTACTCGGAACGGGCCGCGCTCGACGCGTCGGTCCGCCTGGGGCTGGCGACGCTCGACGCGAGCCTCGTGAACAACATCGCGTCGGGCGAGTGGGAAGAGGTCCGCCTGCGCGCCGCGACGACGTCCGCACGGCCGTGGTCGCTGATGGCCGAGGCGCGACGCCACCTGCCGTTCTTCGAGTTGTGGACCATCTGGGGCGCCTTCTCGCCGGTGGGCTACGACGAGGCGAGGACCGTGCTGACGTATCGCGCGCCGCGCGGCTCGGCCACGGCCGGCCTGCATGGGGGCTATCGCAAGTACCGCGAGACCGACGCCGGCCTCGACCTGCGCACGAACGGCTGGCGGGCCGGCGCCGACGTGAGCTGGCAGCCGCGCGCGCATTGGAGCGCGGGAGCGAACTACGACGTGGACGTGGGCTTCGGCGCCTCCAGCAGTGACGCGACGGCGAGCCTGCGATGGCTTGCCTCCAGCGACGCGTTCCTCGGCGTGCAGGGCTCCGCCCTGCAAAACATCTACGAGTTCCGCGTGGGCACGGGACGCGTGGTCGGCCTTGCCGCCGACGGCGCCATCCGGCTGACCCCGGACGTGCGCCTCTCGTTCGACGCAGGCCTGTACCGGAACACCGGCTCCAATGGTCTCGCCGTCACCGACTGGAGCCAGCGTCGTGCCTCCCTCCGCCTCGAATGGACGGCGGGCGGCGATCCGGGCGCGCGTGGGAGGGCCACACCATGATCACGCACCTGACGTCCCGGGTCCTTCGCGTCGCCGGCGCGCTGCTCTTTCCGTTCGTCCTGGCTGCGCAGGGCACGACGGGCTTTCCGCACGCCGATCACGCCCCGCTCTTCCCGAGCTGCACCGGATGCCATGCCGGCGTGGTCGCCGGCGATCCGGCCACGGCGTTTCCCGGCGCCGCGCAATGCCGGGCGTGCCACGACGGGAAGGAACACGAGGTCGTGGCGTTTGCCGGGCGTTCCACGCGGAGTTCCGGCACGTTGCGCTTCTCGCACACCGTGCACATCGCGAAGGCGGCCGCCGGCAACGACACGGTCACCTGTGCCTCGTGCCACGCGCGCCAGGCCGGTGCCGCGTGGATGGATATCGCCCGCGCCACGCCCGAGCGGTGCATCGGCTGCCACCAACACCGTGCCACGGCGCACCTGGCTGACGGCAACGCGTGTGCCACGTGCCACCGGCCCCTCACCGACGTCACTGGGCTGACGGACGCCGACATCGCGCGCCTTCCCAAGCCGCCGTCGCACGCGCGCACCGATTTCCTCACGGCGCACGCGCCGGGGTCCGACCGCGCGTCCGCGTCGTGCGCCACGTGCCATGCGCGTGAGAGCTGTGCGCGCTGCCACGCCAACTCCGCGCGCGTCCCGGTGATCTCGGCGCTCAAGAGCGACGCGCGGGTGGCCAGGCTCGTCGCCGGCAAGGCGCCGACCTACCCGACGCCGGCCGATCACGAACGCAACGGGTATGCGGAGGCGCATGGCCGGGCCGCGCTCGAGAACGTGGCGCGTTGCGCGAACTGCCATGCACAAGCGAGCTGCCAGACCTGCCACACGGGCACCGGTGCCCGCAAGCAGATAGCGCTGCTGCCCTCGGCACGCGAGGCCGCGGGGCGCGGCGTGCAGCTGCGGCGTCCCGTGGATCAGGCGTCGCCGCTGTCGAGCGTCATTCCGGCGACGAGGACGCCAGCCGCCACCAGCTGGGTGCCGGCGCCGCACGCCGGTGATTCCGCCCGCCGCACCGTGCGAGTGCACCGCGACGGCTTTGTCCGGACGCACGGGGAGGGGGCCGCGGCGGATCCCACCAGTTGCCAGGGATGCCATGCCCAGCGGTTCTGCGCCGACTGCCACAAGGGCGAGAAGGTGACCCGCCGGTACCATCAGGCCAACTTCGTTTCGCGGCACAGCACGGCCGCCTATGGCCGCGGCACCGACTGCTCCACCTGTCACAGCACCGAGGTATTCTGTCGCAGCTGTCACAACTCGATGGGCGTCGGCACGGGCCGGGGCGGCATTCGCGGCGTGGGCTTCCACAATGCCCAGCCGCAGTGGATGTTCCAGCACGGGCGGGCAGCGCGCCAGGACCTCGGAAATTGCGTAAGTTGTCACCAGCAGCGCGACTGCCAGCAGTGCCACTCGCAGTTGGGGTGGCGCATCAATCCGCACGGCCCGGGTTTCGACGCCGAGCGGTTGGGCGGGAAGAACAAGGCGATGTGCCTGCGGTGTCACTTCAAGGATCCGCTCCTCGGCCGGTAGGGCGGAGCTGGGGCCTTCTCTTACGGAAGCAGCTCATCATGCTCAAGCGGGGAGTCCTTCGAGGTGCTTCGTTGGCCATGCTGGTGCTGGCGGCCGTTGGAACGGTTGCGTGCGGCGGAAAGCAGGAGGGCGGCGGCAAAGTGCCGCTCGGCGGCGCGCCGACGGCGGGAGCGATGGCTGGCCCCGGCGCGGTCGAGCCCGTGATCACCGCGGAATCCCAGGCGCTGCTGGAGATGGGCAACGCCGCCGAGGCCGAGCTGAGAAGGCTCAACCCCGAGCCACCGCCGGCGAGTCCGGCGTCGCCGCAGTCGCCGGCGGGCGCCATCAAGAACTGACGCGGCCGGTTGATGCTCGACCCCATCGAACTTCTCGCGCGCGACGACAAGTGGTACCTGGGCGCCGGCGACGGCACCCTGTTTGCGCCGACGTTCCCGGCCTGGCTGGACACGCCCGGCTACTGGGACGAAGCCACCGTCTACCAGTACGCGTTCGCCCCGCTGTTCACGATCACGGTGCTCGACGCCGACGGGCGGGAAATCGCGATCCGCGCCACGGCGCGGCGCTGGACTCCCGCCGACCTCACGGTCACGTACAAGCTGGACGCGGGGATCACCGCCACCGAAGTGCGCACCGTCCACCCGGGAGGCGTCTTCGTTTCGGAGTGGCGGTTCGCGTCCTTCGCCCCCGTGCGGATACACCTGGTGGCGTGGACGGCACAGGACGGCGCCGCCGTTCCAATGGGCGAGGCTGACTGGAAGGGTGCCGTGCGCTTTCCCCGCGTGCTCAGCGACCGGCGCGAGCAGCCGCTGCGCGTGCGCGCCGAGCTGGCCTGCGTGGGTGAAGCCACCAGTTGGGCCGCCTACCGCAGCGAGAAGAGCGCGCCTCAGCCCTATTGGCGTTTCACGCCCTTCGTGGAGAAGTGGCGCGCCGGCGCGCTGCCGCGCGAGGTGCGCGACGAGGGCATCTCGCCGGAGGGACTGTTCTACGCTGCCGTGCACCGCGCCGTGGACATCGAGTACCAGGGCGCGTCGGCCGTCTTCGCCATGAAGATCACGGCGGATGATGACGCGCTGCGCGTCGGCGAGGCGCCGCGCCCGGTGCGTCCGACGCACGGCACGATCGCCGGTGCCAGCCGGCGCCGCTGGCACGCCTGGTTCGAGCGCGTGCCGCAGCTGCGCTGTTCCGACCCGTACATCGAGAGTTACTACTGGTACCGCTGGTACGGCCTGCACCTCAACGCCACCGCCGGGGGGCACGGCAACCACCGCTGGCCGTCGATGTGCGAGGGCATCGGGTTCTTCCACCAGCCCATCTCGTACTCGGCGCAGTGCCACGTGCGCGAACTGCGCTGGCTTGACGATCCGGCGCATGCGCGCGGCGTGTTGCGCACGTTCTTCGGCAACCAGAAGGCCGACGGTTCGCTGCACGGCCGGGTCTACGCCAACCACCGCATCGGCACGGACTACTATCACGCCGACTGGGGGGGCGCGCTGATGGCGCTGGAGGCGGCCTGGCCCAATGATGCCTTCATCGCCGAGCTCTACCCGGCGATGGCGCGCTTCGCCGGGTGGCTGGTGCGCACGCGCGACGCCGAAGGCAGCGGCATGTTCGATGTCGTCGACCAGTACGAGACGGGGCAGGAGTACATGAGCCGCTACCAGGCGGTGGATCCCGACGCCGACCGGCACGGATGGGAGAATCGCATCCGGCTGAAGGGAATCGACGTCACGGTATACGCGTACGTGCTGTTTCGCGCCCTCGAGCGCTTCGCGACACGCGGCGGCGGCAAGGCGTCGCGGTGGAAGGGGCTCGCCACGGCCACGCGCGATGCCGTGCGCGAGGAGATGTGGGACGCCGAGTCGGGGATGTTCTCCGACGTGCGCCCCGGCGGCGGGGGACGCACCGGCGTGAAGGCGGCCGTCTGCTTCTACCCGTACTTCACCGACATCGTCGATGAGTCCCACGTGAAGGGCCTCAAACAGTCGCTGCTCAACCCGAGGCTGTTCTGGAGCGACTTTCCCGTGCCGTCGTCGAGCCTCGACGATCCGCTGTTCAACGCGGAGGCCGAATGGAAGGGGAAGCGGCACGCCTGCCCGTGGAATGGGCGAACGTGGCCGATGACCAACAGCCACATGGTGGAGGCGCTGGCGGCCGCATCGCGCCTTGGCGCACCTTCGCTGCGCAAGCACGCCGGTGACCTCATCAAGCGGTTCGTGCGCATGATGTTCCATGATGGCGACCTGCGACGGCCCAACTGTTTCGAGCACTACAACCCGTTCACCGGACAGGCGTCGGTGTACCGCGGCATCGACGACTACCAGCACTCGTGGGTTGCCGACCTCATCCTGCAGTACGTGGCCGGCGTGCAGCCGCACGAGGGCGGCGTTATCATCGATCCGTTCCCGTGCGGTCTCGAGCAGCTCACGCTTTCCGGCGTCCGGGTCCGTGGCCGCACGATCGAAGTGCGCATCGTGGGCAACCGCTTCACGGTGATCAGCGGCGGCGACCGGTTCGAGTCGGCCCTCGGCGAGGCCGTGGAACTGCCGGACTAGCAGATGCCAGGTGCTAGGAGCTAGATGCTAGATGCCAGGTGCGAGATCGTGCACCTGGCGCCTCGCACCTGACATCAAAGAACATCACTCCCTGATCGCCTTTACCTCGAACCTCCTTGGTCCCGGAAGCTCCATCTTTTCGGTCATCTTGTCCTGCTCCGCACCGTGGCGTAGCTTCGCATTTCAGAATCCCAACCGACCACAGTGACCGACCTTCCCGCCGCCCAGGCAACGACCCCCCGCGCGCTCGACGCGCTTGCCGATATCATTGCGGAGTTCAACGCCAACCGGCCGCTCGAGACGAGCATCGCCGTGGCGCTCGACACCCTGCGGCGGGGCCTCGACGCCAGCGAATGCTCCCTGTGGCTTCACACGGCGGATGGCCTGGTGCGCACGTGGGCGGCGGGCGACGCGCAGGCCACGGAGGCGGCGGTGGATGCCGCGCTGCTGGACGGCCGCGGAGCCGGCGGCGTGCTTGCCGTAAAGGTCACGGCCGGTGACCGGCGCGTGGGTGCCCTGGTGCTGCGCCTCGCCCGCGCGCTCGTGGCCGAGGAGAGCATGCTCATCGCGTCGGTGGCCAACCTGCTGGCGCCGGAACTCGCGCACGCCGAGCGCTCGCGCCAGCTCGAGGTGGAGGTGGCGGCGCGCACGGTGGAAATCGACCGCGAGCGCCGCTTCACCGAGAAGATCATCGACTCGCTGCCGCTGGCGGTGTACGTGATCGACCGCGAGTACCGCATCCAGGCCTGGAACCGCAAGCGCGAAACGGGCATGCAGGGCGTCTCGCGCGACGAAGCCATCGGCCGCACGATCTTCGAGATCCTGCATCGCCAGCCGTACGAGATGCTGCGTCGCGAGTTCGATGAAGTCTTCGCCACCGGGCGCGTGCAGGAATACCAGATGGAGGGGTCGGCCAGCGGCGAACAGCGCACGTACCGCATCACCAAGATCCCCATGCGGCTGGGCGATTCGGCCGTCACGCACGTCATCACCATCGGCGAGGACGTGACGGAGTGGCAGGTGGGCCAGCAACGGTACGCGCAGGCCGAGAAGCTGGCGGCGGTCGGCACGCTGGCGGCGGGCGTGATGCACGAGATCAACAACCCGCTGGCGACCATCGCGGCTTGCGGCGACGGCCTGGGCTACCGGTTGAAGGACCTGGTAAAGAACGGCACCGAGATCAAGAAGGACCTCTTCGACTACCTCGAGATCATCGACAACGAGGTGCTGCGCTGCACGCGGATCGTCGACCAGCTGCTCGACTTCAGCCGCCCCAAGCAGCTGGCCAAGACGCGCGTGGACCTCAACGAGGTGATCGAGAAGACCCTCTTCCTGATGAAGCATCACGCCGGCTTCAAGAAGATGACGCTCGACCAGGAGATCGACGCCTCGCTGCCGGTGGTGCCGCTCGGCAATGCCGAGCAACTGGTGCAGGTGCTGATGGCGCTGATGATCAATGCCGTCGACGCGTCCGACGGTCACGGCACGATTGGGCTGCGCACGCGCACGGGGCCATCGGGCAGCGACGGCGCCATCATCGAGGTCATCGACGCCGGGCACGGCATCCCGCGTTCCGAGCTGTCGAAGATCTTCGAGCCGTTCTACACGACCAAGGCGGCCGGGCGCGGCACCGGCCTCGGCCTCGCCATCTGCTACGGCATCGTGCAGGATCACCGCGGCCGCATCGAGGTGGACAGCGTGGTCGGCAAGGGGAGCACGTTCCGCGTGCTCCTGCCGACGATCGAATGGTGATCGCGCAGCCACCGGTCCGGGTGCTGCTGGCGGGCGACGAGGCAGGCCTCGGCGAGGTGCTCGAGCAGTATCTCGTTTCGCGCGGGCATCGCGTCACGAAGGTCGCCGACGGGCGCGTGGCGCTGCGCGCGCTGCGCAGCCAGCCGTTCGACGTGGCGCTGCTGAGCATCGAGCTGCGCGAACTCGATGGCCTCGAAGTGCTGCGGCAGGCGCACAAGGAGCCGACGCCGCCCGAGTGCATCATCTTCAGCGGCAACGGCACGCTGGACATGACGAGCGCCGCGATGCGCCTCGGCGCGTACGACGTGATGGCGCGACCGTACCAGCCGGCGGCCATCGAGGCGCTGGTGCGCCGCGCGTGGGAGAAGCGCCGGCTCACGGTGGACAATCGGCGCCTCGCCTCGCGGCTGTCAAAGCTCGACGCCGCGCCGGAGATTCGCACGATGCATCCGCCGTTGCAGGCGGTCCTGGCGCTGGCCGGCCGCGCGGCGGCGTCGCACGCGACGCTCCTCATCCAGGGGGAGCCCGGGACCGGCAAGGGGGCGCTCGCCCGCGTTCTGCACCATATGTCAGCGCGCGCGGCGGGGCCGTTTCTCGAGATGGCACCCGCCATCGTGGCGCCGGCGCGGCAGGCCACCGAGCTGTTCGGACTGGAGCGCGGCACCCGTGGCCACGCCAGTGCCGGCCTGGTGGAACAGGCGGCCGGTGGCACGCTGTTCATTGCGGAGGTCACGCAGTTGGATTCCGGCGTGCAGGCCACGCTGGGAGAGGCGGTGACGCGTGCCCGGTACCGGCGCGTGGGCGGAACGCGCAAGCTCGACTTCGACGCCCGCCTCGTCGCTTCCTCGTCGCTCGACGTCACGCGCGAGGCGCGCGCCGGACGCGTGCGCGCCGAGCTGGCGGCGGCGCTCTCCACCGTCGTCATCTCGCTGCCTCCCCTGCGCGACCGGATCGTGGATCTTCCGGCGCTGGCCCAGGGGTTCCTGCGCGATTTTTCGGGGCACCAGTCGGCGGGGCTCTCGGCCGACGCCATCGACGCGCTCGGGCGCTATCATTGGCCGGGCAACCTGCAGGAGTTGCGCAACGTGCTGGAACGGGGCCTCCTGCTGTCGCGTGGTGGCGTGGTGGAAGCGCGTCACCTCGCGCTTCCCGTGGCCGAGCCGGCGAGGCATGGTGGTGAGCGGAGTGGCGTGCTGCCGCTCGCCGAGCTGGAACGGCAGCATATTGCAGCCACGCTTGAGCACACCGGATGGCACCAGGGGCGGGCCGCCGAATTGCTGGGGATTTCGGTGAAGACGCTCTATCGCAAGATTCGGGAATACGGTTTTCAGCGCCCGGGGGCGCGTGCCTAGATGAAAGTCCTGGTCATCGAAGACGATCCGACCGTCGGCCCGTTCGTGAAGCGCGGCCTCGAGCAGCAGCGGTGGAGCGTGGACCTCGTGGCCGACGGCATCGAAGGGGAGCGGCTGGCGCGCACGCAGCCCTACGACGTCGTGGTGCTCGACATGCGGCTGCCGGGCAAGCAGGGACTGGACATCCTGCGCGACCTGCGTTCGTGGGGCTTCGAGCGCCCGGTGCTGGTGCTGACGGCGCAGGACGCGGTGGACGCCAAGGTCACGACGCTGCGCGCCGGCGCCGACGACTACGTCACCAAACCGTTCGCCTTCGAGGAACTGCTGGCCCGCGTGGAAGCGCTGGCGCGGCGGCCGCGCGCCATGGCCACCCCGGTGCTGACGATCGGCCCGCTCACGCTCGACCTCGACGCGCGCGAGCTGCGCCGCAGCGGCAAGCTCATCGAGCTGACGCCCAAGGAGTTCCTCGTGCTCGAGTACCTCATGCGGCACGCCGGTCGGGTGATGAGCCGCACGCTGATCACGGAGTACGCCTGGGGATATCACTTCGACCCGGGGACGAACATCGTCGACGTCGTGATCAACCACCTGCGCAAGAAGATCGACGCCAAGGCCGAGAAGAAGCTGATCACCACGGTGCGCGGGGTCGGCTACGTGGTCAAGGACTAGGCCGGAGCGCCCATGGCGTCCATCCGCACACGCGTCACGGCGGCGTACGCGCTGGCCCTTGGCGGGACCATGCTGGCCTTCTCGGCCGGCCTCTGGACGTCGCGGCGGTCGGCGGTGCTGCTCGAGCTGCAGCGGAACGTGTCGATGTTGGCCGACTTCGGCCATCTGGTCATCACGCAGGCCGGCACGCAGAACACGCCGGTGGTGGTCACCACCGACTCGCTGCGCGGCCCCGAGCTTCAGCCGCTGGTGCGCGCCCGTCTGGACGCGGTGCCGGGGTTCCTGGTGGTCAGCGACTCGCTGCGCCCCCTCTACGCCTCCGCGGCCGTGCGGGGCCTCTCGCCCGAAGACATCGCGGAACTCGTGTCGGCCACGTTGCGGCTCTCGCCGGAAGCACCAGTCGCCAAGGTGCAGCTGACGCGGGACCAGCTGCTGATGGTGGCGCGCTTCGAGGACGGCCAGGCGGGGCCGGTGCGCCGGGTGGTGGCGGCCGCCTCGCTGCGCGAGGCGGCGTTCTTCAGCAGCGAGCAGTTCGACGTCTTCGTACTCATTGCGCCGCTCGTGCTGGTGCTCAGCGCGTCGATGGCTTTCCTCATCACGGGTCGCGCGATGCGGCCGGTGGACGTGCTCATCCACGACGTGTCGGCCATCACGGATGGCCGGTCGCTGCACAAGCGGCTCCCCGTCTCCGAGAGCGATGACGAGCTGGCGCGCCTCGCGGCGACCCTCAATGCCATGATCGCGCGCCTCGAGCAGTCGTTCACCGCCTTGCGGCGGTTCACGGCCGATGCCAGCCACGAGCTCAAGACGCCGCTGACGGTGCTGCGCGCCGACATCGAACGCGCCATGGCGTCGGGGCCACGGTCCACCGACGGGGCGGTGGCGCTCGAGGAAGCGCTGCAGGAGACGGCGCGCATGGCCGACCTCGTGGAATCACTGCTCACGCTCGCCCGCTCCGACGAAGGGCGGTTCGATCTGCATCGCGAGCCGGTGCCGCTCGATCCGCTCGTCCGCGATGTGGCCGAGACCGCGCAGATCCTCGGCGAGGCCGCCGGGCTCCGGGTCAGCCTGAGCTCCCCGGACCCGGTCACCGTGATGGGCGATCCGTTGCGCCTGCGCCAGCTCTTCCTCAACCTGGTCACCAACGCGGTGAAGTACACGGGCAAGGGAGGCAAGGTCGAACTGTCGCTCGTGCGCCGCGGCGATACGGTGGAGTTCGCGGTGGCTGATACGGGCATCGGCATTGCCGGCGCCGATCTGCCGTACGTGTTCGACCGCTTCTGGCGAGCCGACCGGGCCCGCTCGCGCTCGTTGCAGCGCAGTGGCGTGGGACTGGGCCTGTCCATCAGCCAATGGATCGCCCACGCCCACGGCGGGTCGATCATCGTGGCGTCGCGTCTCGGGCGCGGATCCACGTTCACCGTGACGCTGCCGGTGCCAGGGCCCGAAACCGAGGCGCCCGCTCCATTCAATTCGTAACACCGCGTTAAGCGAAACTTAATGTTAGTGCGGTTACCCTCGTAATCGAGCGACGGTACACTCCCATCACGAGCCGCCGTAACGTTTCACCGTAGTCACCAACGGGGTGCGTAGTGTTCAATAACCTGCTCGAGTCGAAGGCGGTAAAGCCGAAGACGGTCGGTGGGTCGTTCGCCAGTTTTTCGCTGCACGCGCTTCTCCTCTGGGGGGCGATCGTGGCGACGGCCAACGCCGGCCAGAAGATGAAGGAGGCGAAGGACGAGGCGATCGACTTCGTCGAAGTGAAGAAGGATGAGCCGAAGCCGGACAAGCCGCCGCCGCAGGAACAGATTGCCGCGCCGGTCATCAAGGGCTTCCAGGTGCTGACGGCGCCCATCAACATTCCGGACGTCATTCCGGCGATCGACCTGTCGAGGTCGGTCACGAACGAGAGTGACTTCACGGGCAAGGGCGTGCAGGGTGGTCGGGCAAGCGGGTCGGTCACCGGCATCGCTCCCACTGACCAGTCGCAGACGTATTTCGAGTTCCAGGTGGAGAAGCCGGTGGTCTCGGCGCCCGGATCGTCGGCGCCGCGGTACCCGGAAATCCTCAAGTCGGCCGGCGTGGAGGGCGAAGTGCTCGCCCAGTTCGTCGTCGACACCACGGGGCGCGCCGAGAACGGATCGTTCAAGGTGCTCAAGACCTCACACGAGCTCTTCGCCCTGGCCGTCAAGAATGCCCTCCCCGGGATGCGGTTCCTCCCGGCCGAGGTTGGCGGCAAGAAGGTGAAGCAGCTCGTCCAGCAGCCGTTCGTGTTCGCCATCCAGAAGTAACCTGGTACCACACCCAGAACCCGCAGGAGCGAAGATTCTATGCAATTGTCCCTGATCGATCTCTACCAGACGATGGGTGCCTTTGCCAAGGGCATCGTGTACACGCTGATGATCATGTCCGTGTGGTCGCTGTCCATCGCGGTGCAGAAGTGGTGGTACCTGCGCAGCGCGCAGTCGCAGACCCGCAAGTTCGCCCCGGAATTCTCGCAGTTCCTCGAGGAAGACAACCTCATTGAGGCGATCAAGCTCGCCGAGAGCTACAAGAAGTCCCACGTGGCCGTGGTCCTCGGCGGCGCACTGGAAGAGATCCGGCCGCTCATTCAGGACGGGTCGGTGACGGTGGCCGACATCAACTCGGCGGAACGCGCGGTCGAGCGTGAGATGCTCATGCAGCTCGTATTGATGAAGCGCGGCCTGGCCATGCTGGCCACGACGGGCGCCACGGCGCCGTTCGTCGGCCTGCTGGGCACCACGATGGGCGTCGTGAACGCCTTCCAGGGCATGGCGGCCGGCGGCGGCGGCGGCATCAGCGGGATCGCAGCCGGCATCTCCGAGGCCCTCATCACGACGGCGTTCGGCCTGCTCGTGGCCATCCCGGCGGTGTGGTTGTTCAACTACTTCCAGACCAAGATCGACAACATCACGGCCGAAATGACGTATTCGTCGAAGGAGATGATCGACTACCTCATCAAGGGCGTGTCGGGTGAGTTCGGCCGTTCGCGCTTCACCCGCGAGTTCAACACCGCGGCGCAGAATGCCGGCAAGTCCCCCGTCTGACCTGACCATCCACTAGAAGGAGGACGGTTATGGCCATGTCAGTGACTGGGGGAGGCGACGTCAAGGCGACGCCGAACGTCACGCCGATGATCGACGTGATGCTCGTGCTCCTCATCATCTTCATGCTTGTCATTCCGGCCATCAATGCGGGCTTCAATGCAATCCCGCCCCAGGGCCAGAACCTGGGGGCGCATCCCGAGGAGGATGCGGACCAGGTGCTGGGCATTGACTCCGAAGGCAAGTATTACCTGAACAAGAAGCCCATCAAGAACGAGGACCTTGGGACGCTGCTCGGCCGGATCTACGAGGCGCGCACCGTGGACAAGATCCTGTACCTGAAGGCGCACAACGAACTGAAGTACGAGAAAGTGATCGACGCGCTCGATATCGCCGCCAAGTCCGGCGTGCGGGTGACCGGCCTGATCACCGACCAGGTGCCAGGGACCAAGTCGCTCATCGCCTCGGACAACATTGGTGGTGCAATGATCCAGAAGGGAGGCAAGGCACCATGAGCATGTCCGCAGGAGAAGGCAAGGGCGGCCTCAACGCCGAGCCCAACCTTACGCCGATGATCGACGTGTTGCTGGTGCTCCTCGTGATCTTCATGCTCATCATCCCGATGAGCCGGAAGGCGCTGGACGTTCAGCTCCCCGATCCGACGCCGCTGAACAGCAAGCAGAAGCCGAACCCGGACCAGATCGTGCTCGAGGTGCTTCCGGGCGGCACGTTCGCGATAAACAAGGAACCGCACACGAGGGACGATCTCTACAAGCGGCTCAAGGAGATCTACGATCCGCGCCCCGACAAGATCATCTTCGTCAAGGGCGATCCGCAGGTCCTGTACAAGGACGTCATCTTCGCCATGGACCAGGCGCGCGGTGCCGGCGTCAAGGTGACCGGCGTTCCGCCGAAGGCGCCGACGACCACGCCATAGGGCACGATTCCCCGCGTGGCGGGGTAGCAGACGGCGGGCGAACCCAACAGGGCCAGC
>Ga0209014_10000922_pt1 | contig 17418 bp, 12 predicted proteins | sample BarGraNGADG00212_FD_184491 | JGI IMG/M metagenome (GOLD analysis project Ga0209014, IMG submission 184491) | Arctic peat soil microbial communities from Barrow, Alaska - Barrow Graham LP Ref core NGADG0002-212 (SPAdes) (version 2) | ecosystem: Environmental > Terrestrial > Soil > Wetlands >...
AAACATTAAAAATGTCTTTTAGAGAAGATTGAAAATATAAATGGCTCAAGTGGCAAAAACTTAAGAAATCTACGGAGTTTCAGTAATGACTTCTTCAGAAAAATAAAAAGACCAAAAAAAGAAGAAATGAAAATAAGATTAACAGCAGTTATAATATCTTGTTTCTTATTCATAACAAGTGGAGAATATTTGGGAGCCCAAAGTAAAGTGTGGACTGTCAATGAATGTATACAATATGCACTTGATAAGAATATTCAAGTGCAGAAAGCCCAGGTCAGCAATGATATTAGTGAAATAAATCTGAATTATGCAAAATCGGCATGGTATCCTTCATTAAGCGGATCAGCAAGAGAAAACTTCAATTGGAACAATCAACTCAACACCACAACCGGCTCAACTGTTTACAAAGGAACTAATGGTACAAATATTTCCATCAATTCAGGAATGACCATTTATAATGGGAATAAGATTAGAAATAATGTTAAGAAATCTGAAATTGACAATGAAGCTGACAAATACAATACAGACGTTATTAAAGAGGCAGTAAGCCTCAACGTATTGAATGCATACCTGCAGGTCCTATATGCAGAGGAACAGGTTAAGAACAGCAATAACCAGATTACTTCCACCTCAGAACAATTGAATCTCGCCGGCGAAAGATTGAAATTGGGTGCAATTGCTAACTCAGACTATCTGCAGGTAAAATCACAAATAGCCACCGAAAAACAGACTCTTGCTATAGCTCAAAGCCAACTTGCCATTAACAGGATTACTCTGATGCAGTTGATGGAGCTTCACGAAACCAAAGACTTTGAGATAGAACATCCTAATCTTGACAGCCTTGTCAATCAGAAACGGGTTCCTGATCCAACAGAAGTATATCAAATTTCCCTTGGGATAAAACCCGAGGTTAAAAATGCAGAGCTCCTTAAAAAAAGTTCACAAATCAGTGTTGATATAGAAAAGGCTAATTATTACCCCAATATTTCCATGAATGCAGGTTTGTCAACATTATATTCGAGTTCTCAGACAGGATCCTCGTTTGGGAATCAATTCAATAACAATGCCAGTCCTGCAATAGGACTTTCTGCTTCGATTCCAATCTATCTGAACAAGCAGGTAAGAACCAATGTCGCAATCGCGAAGAAAAATACAAATAATGCAGAATTTGATGAGTTGAATGTAAAAAATCAACTCCGGAAAGCTATTGAGCAGGCATGCCAGGATGTTACATCATCTCAGATTGAGTACGAAGCAAGCACTGAGGCATATCAGGCTGTAAAGGAATCATTTGATGTCGCTTCTGAGAAGTATAATCAAGGTATAATGAATTCAGTTGATTTTCTTATACAGAAAACCAGTTTCATTTCTTCAGAAAGTAATTATCTTCAATCTAAATATAAATTGATTTTCAGTTATAAAGTACTTGATTTTTATTCAGGGTTACCCCTGTCATTCACCAATAAGTAATAATTATAAATAAAACCGAACAGTAATGAAAAGAAGAAAAAATATCAAAAAAGCAGTTTATGTCATAATTACTTCATTAGTGTTTTTTGTGGCCCCTTCCTGCCATAAAGGAGAAAAAGCGTACTCTTTTGAGACTGCGATTGTTACGAAGGGTTCGATTATAAATACGATTACTGCCACAGGCACCATTCAGGCTGATACTACAGTCTTAATCGGTACGCAGGTTTCGGGCGTGATAAAAAAAATATACGTTGATTTCAACTCTCATGTCAAAAAGGGACAATTGTTGGCTGAACTTGACAAAACACCTTTGCAAACCCAGGTTCAACAGGCACAGGCTTCTCTTGATGATTCGAAAAGTGAAGTGGAATATCAGCAGGCCTCTTATGAAAGGTTCAAAGCTTTACTTGACAAAAAGCTTGTAGCGCAAGCTGATTATGACCAGGTTAAATATAGTTATAACAAAGCACTTGCAAACCTGAAGACAGCCCAGGCAGGAATTGACAAAGCTAAAGTGAATCTGGGCTATGCTTCAATATATTCCCCGATAGTAGGAGTTGTTCTGAACAGGGCAGTAGATCAGGGTCAGACAGTTGCAGCCAGCTTTAATACACCGAACCTTTTTACTATTGGCAATGACCTTACACAGATGCAGGTACAAGCCAATGTTGATGAGGCGGATATAGGTCAGCTTAAGACGGCTCAGCCTGTGGATTTTACTGTTGATGCCTATCCAAATGAGATCTTTAAGGGATCTGTCAGACAGATGAGATTACAACCGGTCGTAACTTCAAATGTCGTCACTTATACGGTAATTGTGAACGCACCTAATCCGGAAAAGAAACTCATGCCGGGAATGACTGCTAACATAACAGTGCTTGTTCAGAAGGTCGACAGCGTACTTACAGTTCCCGGAAAAGCATTGAGGTTTACTCCGGATGCTGCTTATATGACAGAATATTTAAAAAAGAATCCTCCGCCAAACAGGAACCAGGGAGCCGGAAGTACAGGTCAGGCCGCTGGCACAGAAAGGCAGAGAAATCCGGGAGAAACCGGTCAGAGTGGTGCAGGTCAGGGAAATGCCGGTCAATATCAGGCTGGCTCCCAGACTGGTAAAAAGTCGGTTATTGTATGGGTAAAAACCGGAGATCTGATCCACCGTGCGCGTATTACAACAGGTGCGATTGACGGAACAAATGCTGAAATAAAATCAGGTCTTAAAGAAGGGGATGAAGTAATCCTTTCAATGAGCCTTGCCAGCAAGTCAACAACTACTGCTGCAGCTGCAGCAACAACAAGCCCATTTATGCCCACAAGGCCAGGCGGAAGAGGAAGATAAAACTGATACGACAATTATGAAGAAGCTTATTGAGATAATAAAACTGAAAAAAGATTATTATGTTGGAGAAGTGACAGTTCATGCCCTCAGGGGAGTTGATATGGTTGTAAATGAAGGTGAGTTTGTGGCTATTATGGGAGCCAGCGGATCAGGAAAATCAACCATGCTTAATATAATAGGATGTCTTGATAAACCTACCGATGGAGAATATATTCTTGATGGAATCAGCATTTCCTCACTTAGTAAAAACGAACTTGCTGCGCTGAGAAACAAGAAACTCGGTTTTGTATTTCAGACATACAATCTTCTCCCACGGACAAATGCATTGGATAATGTTGAATTACCCCTGCTGTACAATAAAAATGTGAAAACCAAGGATAGAATAGAGAGAGCCAAGGCGGCACTTGAATCAGTCGGCCTTGCTGACAGGATGCATCATAAGCCTAACCAACTCTCAGGAGGCCAGCAGCAGAGAGTTGCTATTGCCAGGTCGCTTGTTAATGACCCTGTAGTAATTCTTGCCGATGAGGCTACGGGAAATCTCGATACCCGGACATCTTACGAAATTATGGCTCTTTTTCAGGATCTTAATAATAAAGGAAAAACAATCGTCTTTGTTACTCATGAACCGGATATAGCCAGATGTGCAAGCCGGAACATTATTTTTAAAGATGGTCTCATTTTGAGGGAAAGCATAGTGAAGGATAGAATAAATGCTCTCGAAATGCTTGCCAGTATTCCTATTGAAGCAGATTAGTTTACACAGGAACCATGAATATTAAAAACCTTTTAAAAATTGCAATGAATGCTCTGTTAAGAAATAAACTCAGAGCTTTTCTGACAATGCTTGGTATTATTATAGGTGTTGCATCTGTCATTGCTATGCTTGGAATAGGTCAGGGATCTAAACAAAGTATTCAGCAACAGATAGCCGGAATGGGATTAAATCTTGTTACGGTTGTGCCAGGGTCACAGCAGAGAGGGGGTGTCCAGTTCGGAGCTTCAACCATGCAAAGTCTCAAAGAAACCGATGTTACTGCAATTCTTTCAGAGTGTCCTGCCGTGCTGGTTGCCACCCCGGAAGTGAGGGGAAATGGACAGGCTGTGTTTGGACCGTTAAACTGGCCTACATCTCTTTATGGCGAAAATGAGAGCTACCTCCAGATAAGGGAGCGGTCTGTAATAAACGGCCGAATGTTTACCGACAGAGAACTGACCAGTGCTGCCAAAGTCTGTCTTCTTGGACAGACAGTTGTGACAAATTTATTTGGCCAGGGTGCAGATCCAATCGGGCAGGTCTTAAGATTTAAAAAAATACCGTTCCTTGTTATTGGGGTACTTGATACAAAAGGATTGAATACTTTTGGACAAGATCAGGATGATTTAATACTGGCACCTTATACAACTGTTCAGAAAAGGGTACAGGCAATTACCTGGGTCCAGAGTATCTATACCTCAGCAATTGATTCCAAATCAACTACTCTTGCAGCAACCCAGATAGAAGAAACTTTGCGAAGAACGCATAAAATAAAAGCATCTGATCAGAACGATTTTACAATCAGGAACCAGACAGAATTATTATCTACTTTTAGTTCAGTAAGTAATATCCTGACTGTTTTGCTTGGCGCTATAGCCGGAATTTCACTCCTGGTAGGCGGCATAGGTATCATGAACATCATGTATGTATCTGTTACCGAACGAACCAGGGAGATAGGTCTGCGAATGGCTATAGGTGGAAAAGGATTCGATATCTTATTACAGTTCCTTACCGAGTCAATTTTATTAAGTATAACAGGAGGAATAATCGGTATTCTGCTGGGTATTGCAGCATCTAAAATAATAGGATCAGCTATGTCGTGGCCTGTTGTTGTATTGCCAAGTTCGGAAATTCTTTCATTTGCTGTCTGTACGGTTATCGGAGTATTCTTTGGCTGGTATCCTGCCAGAAAAGCAGCCAGCCTCGATCCTATTGATGCCCTCAGGTACGAATGATAATCTTGTCCTGAAGTCGTGTGGTCTCGCTTTGATCGGACTGATGCTGTCATCATTTCAAATTTGAAGTTAACTCTTTTACTTTGCTGATATCAACTTCAATCTGAGGGTTAAATGCTTCGCTGTTCATATAATTAAGAAGAGAAAGCAGAAGTTGTTTTGATACCAGCCTCTCTGCCGGAAGTTCCTTCAAATCGATACTGCAAACCATTAGTTTCCCTCTATTTGTTTTTGATTCAAAAGCCAGGGCCAGTCGCCGGTTCTCAAACCAGGTGTCGATTGGCTGAATTAATGGTTTGAGATTGACCGGGAAACCATTGAGTATCATTACCTGAGAATGAGAAACGGGATCCCACCATTGCCAGTTTGAGTGAAACTCAGTTGGAAAATCTCTGAATACAGGAAGCGTTGGATCACATAAGATTCCAAGGGTATGAGGTGGTTGATTATTGGTCCAGGCGGTGTTCCAGAAAACAGTTGAGAATCCGATTGCAACCCGCGCACCCTTTTCTTTTCCCACTTTACCATAAACAAGTAACAGCACTGAACCTCCATTTTTAAGTTTCGATTCAGCATTTTTATCGAGCTTATCGGTAATCAAAATATTACCGTTTTTCATTTCCTGCTTTGCCGGGTAAACCCAAAAGTCCCAACGATTCTTATAAGGTGTATTTGTTATCAGTACTTCAAAGGTCAGTCTCTGTGCCTTCTTCAGATCCGACAGATCCATTTGATATAACCCTATTTCTGAACAATTTCCAATTTCAATTCTATCCTTTATAAAAATCTCCTTATGGATTATATCTCCCTTTTCATTAGTGACCTGGCAGATAACTTCGGCTTTTTCTATTGGCTTTTCACCAAAATGTGCTATTTCGACAGAGGCCTTAAAAGTTTCGTTATTGTTATATACAAATTTCTGCATCCTGGCAAGAGGAACTGTCTCATTACAGAACATCCTGAACTCATCAGAAGTAATATATCCCTTGGATTCAAAGAAAGGATTAAGTACTCCTACCAGGGCTGTCCCCTGTCCCGGGAAATCATGCAACTGCAACAGATGGAACCCTGCAAATCCGGGAGTACGCAGAGCTGCCTCAATATCAGCTTTATAACAGAGTGCCTGGAGTTTTCCGGATGCCATCAAAAAAGCTTCTGCCTGATCTCCCATATTATTTTCTGACAGCGATTCCCTGAAAATCTCAAAATTTGTTGGTTTGAGTACACCGGTATACTTTGCTATTTCCTTGAAATCAGGATAAGCACACCATTGTCCAATCTCATGACCGACAGTAGGAATCCGGTATCTCGAAATAATATCATGGTAATCGAACATTGTTTGTGGCGCTACCCGGTTTATTATACTTTTCAATCCTTCACCCCAACCTTGTATCCTCGGTTCAGGAGTAAGATTATAATCATTTTCCGGGATTACCGGCCACCCTGCTGCTGAAGTATATACTCTGCGATTATCTTTAGCTTTCCAGTATGTGAGAAGCTTCCCCAGGTATTCATTCTGATTAATACCGGCAGGTTCATTTCCATAAGCCAGCATACAGAATGATGGGTGATTCCCATAAGCGCTCAGTATTTTGTCACCTTCTTTATAGATATATTCATCGATAATTCCTCCATCACCTATTGAAGTTCCTGAATTGGCCCAGGAGGAACATTCTATCTGAAAATACATCCCAAGTTTGTCTGCGGCAGCGAATGCAGCTTCCGGAGGGCACCATGAATGAAACCTTACTGTATTCAATCCATACTGTTTGAATGTCTGAAGTACTCTCGTCCATGAAGTAATATCTGTCGGAGGGTAACCAGTAAGCGGGAAAATGCAGCATTCAAGAGTACCTCTTAAGAATATCTGCCTGCCGTTAACTTCGAAACGGGTTCCCCTGGTTTTAAAATCACGCATACCGAAATCCTCTGACAAAGTGTCAATTACTTCACCTTTTAACCCTTTCAGATTCACAGAAAGTCTATACATTGATGGCGCAAATTCACTCCAAAGCTGCATCTTACTTCCCATTGGATAGTCAATAACAAGCTGAAGATCAGTTGAATTAGAGTTAGCAGATACAGATACGCTTTTCAATTTATGAGAAATGGGTGAATTAAAACTTTCACCTTTAATAACCAATTCTCCTTTGAAAGGTTCCTTCGATTTGTTAGTTAATGATACAATTATCTTTGCCTTTTTCCCCTGAATATCAGGATAAACTCTAATATCATTTATAAACACTTTTGAGGATGCTTTCAGACTTATATCTCCGACTATCCCATTCCAGTTCGACTGGGTATGGTCGCTTATGCTGTGGGAGTTAATACCGATTGGTATTACTACCCTGTTATCAATACGGATGCTAATAAGATTCTTCCCCGGGATAAGAAAGTCTGTAATATCGAATTGATGAGCAACAGCAAGACTATTCTCTGTGCCTGCTTTTTTACCATTGATATAAACTGTTGATTCCCAATGCGGTCTTTCAAGAAATAACATAATATTCTTCCCATTCCATCCGGATGGAAGTTCAACCTCTTTCTGGTACCAGGCAACCCCTTTATAATACTTAACCGGTTTCAGCCAGAAGGGAATTTTAATATTCCCCGGTTGACGATATCTTTCATATTTTTTTTCGGTGAAATAAGACTTATCGACAATTTCTCCGGTCCAGTCTGTTTTGAGAGTAACATCATCGCCTTTCCCGTTCTCTGCCATTGATCCCGGAAGTCTGACTGTTTCAAAAGCAAGTTCATTATACCATTTATTTACAATTCCATGGTCAAGTGAATCAATTCTGAATTTCCATTCACCCGCAAGGGAAAAGCTTTTTCTGATATCGACTTTCTGACTTGTGCAGCCGGTCATTACCAGTAAAAGGATCAGTAATTTTTTCATTTCACTCATTAATTATATGACTTCTGATGACACTCTGAATTTTTTTAATTTTTTAATAATTCATGTTCAATTTCTTCAAGTGACTTGCCTTTTGTTTCAGGCAATCTTCTTTGAATAAACAGAAAACCGAGTAAACAGATACAGCCATATAGCCAGAAAGTACCTGATGCTTTTAACAACTGGTTTAATAATGGGAATGTATAGGTCAGAATGAAACATGCTGCCCATAATGAAAAGGTTGCAATCGACATTGCAGTTCCACGCATTCTGTTTGGAAAGATTTCTGACAATACTACCCAGGTTACAGGGGCAAGTGACATTGCGTAACATGCGATTGCTGATACAACCATTATCAATAATGGGAGACCCTGAATGTGAAAAAAGTACATTGTTCCCAAAATTGCATAGATACCTGCCAGACCACCTGCACCCAGAAGCATAAGAGCTCTTCGGCCCAGTTTATCTACAGTAAACATGCCGATAAATGTAAATATAAGGTTTACACATCCTGTTATTACAATATTGAACATAATATCCGAAACACTGTATCCCGCATTGGTGAATATCTCCTGGGCATAATTAAAGATTACATTTATCCCGCACCATTGCTGAAAAACTGCCAGTACAATACCCAAAAACAGCAATTTTGATATGCCCGGCTGTTTCAGAAACTTTAATTTTGTTTTTCCCTTTGTCTCACTTATGGTTTGTTCAATGGAAGCAAATTCGGACACTGCATAATCATTCCCTCCGATTTTTGCAAGGATCTTTCGGGCTTTGGAATGGTTTGCAACATTTTGTGCCAGCCACCTGGGACTTTCGGGTACAAACCACATAAGAATGAAAAAGAGACCTGCCGGGACAGTACAGGCATAGAACATCCATCGCCAGCCTGTTTGTCCGTTCCACGATACCATAATATCTGAACTTGTTGCTCCCATAGGAACAGGTTGTGCTATCCTCCAGTTAATGAGCTGGGCTGCAAGAATCCCGATAACAATTGTCAGTTGATTGATTGAAACAAAACGACCCCGTACTTTTCCAGGAGTTATCTCAGCAATATACATTGGAGAAAGGTTTGAGGCCAGCCCAATTCCTACACCACCTAATATCCTGAACAGGACAAATACATTGAAGGAATCAGCATTCCCGGTGCCAAGAGATGCTGCAACAAATAATCCAGCCGCTAGTATCAATAATTTTTTTCGGCCCAGTCTGTCACTTAGCCATCCGGATAATACTGCTCCGATCAAACAGCCTGCCAGGGCACAGCTCATTGCCCATCCTTGCAAAACGGTATTGCCGGCAATTCCGAAGAAAGGTTCATAAAAAGGTTTAGCACCACCTATTACAACCCAATCATATCCGAATAGAAGTCCTCCCATCGCGGATATCAGGGAGATGCTAATCAGGTATTTCCAGTTAAAAGTGGTTGCTTTCATATTTTTAGATGGTGCTCAGAGCTCAGAGCCCTGTGCCCTGTGCTTTATACTTCTTTCAGAGCCTCAAGCATTGCAACAACATTCTCAAAAGGAACATTAGCCTGGATATTATGAATTGTATTAAACACAAAACCACCGTTTCTGTTAAGTATTTCGCATTGCGATTTAACCTGTTCCCTGACCTGCGAGGGGGTTCCAAATGCAAAAGCACCCTGAGTATCTACACCGCCACCCCAGAAAACAAGTTTATCTCCATATTTTTCCTTTAGTTTATGCGAGTCCATACCCGATGCATTAATCTGTACCGGGTTAATGATATCGAAACCTGATTCTATGAAATGACTCAATAATGGTTCAACTGCCCCACATGAATGTTTGAATGTTTTCCAGGTGGTACTCTGATGTATCCAGTTGTTCACCTTTTTATAATAAGGCAACCATACTCTGTCGTAGGTCTCAGTTGAACAGAAAGTTGAATTCTGCGTGCCAAAATCTGTTCCGCAGGTAAATACAACGTCGATTTTATTCCCGATAACTTTATATAATAACTTCAGGTTTTCAATAGCTATATCTGTCTGCCGGTCATATATTTCCTTAATAAAATCCTCTCTGATGAGTGTCGAAATATACCACTCTTCAACACCACGAATTCCTTTTGGATTTTTTAAATTGATAGCAGGAACAAGCGCTATGTCACCGAGAGCAGTACCGCCAAATGTTGCTATTACTGCTTTGCCATTATTTTCAAGCGCTGCGACCTGATCCTTCCAATAAGCAAGCTCAGGTTCAGTGATAAATCCAAATTCTTCAAGATTATCCTCCACCTTAAGATTCGAATCGTCTATAGGTTGCTGTCTGTCGAGAGCATCAAAAAAATAACCACTCTTTGGCATCATACCGCTCGGAGGGACAGAGGTGTCACCCTCGGGATACATCAATATATCACCATTGGCATTATAAGTGTAGTTAAATGAACCGGGGAAAAGCACTTCCTGTCCCCAAAGAGTTTTATGAACCTTCCAATCATCATTCAGGACACCGAACATATTTTTCGCCGAAAACAATCCAATGACATCAATGTCCATCGCTTTGATCAACTCTGCGTCAATCTCACCGAGCATCTGGTAGGGTTCGACAACCTTAACCGGTTTTTTCTCAAGTCCATAGTATTCACGAAGTTTTTCAACAATGAGAATATGAATACCCGTTACACCTGTGGAACCAAAATCCACCACAACCTTGTCAGGTTGTTTATGATTAATTGTATTGAGAAAATTTTGTCTGGAGGTTGATAACATAATTTTTGATTTAAAGCGATTAATTAAGTAAATATCTAAAATCAGGGTGGATTTAATGAAGTTTACTTATTCCAGATCTGTTCGATCTCTTCCAATGATTTTCCCTTTGTTTCAGGTACATAAAAATAAGTAAATAACCATTGCAATAATGACATGACTGTCAGGAATAGGAACGTTTTAGCGCCACCAATGGATGACAGAAAATGAGGAAAAAACAAAACTACCAGAAAATTAAATATCCATTGGGTAAAAGAGGCAAATGCAAGAGCTTTACCACGTATCCGGTTAGGAAATATTTCTGAAACCAGTGTCCAGAAGACGGGGCCTATACAAGAGGCAAAGAAAGCTATAAACGACAGGATGCATATCAAGGTGAATATTCCTTCCATTTTAAAATAAAATGACAAGGCTAACATCAGCAGAGTAATAACCATACCCATCGAACCGATCAGATAAAGAGACCTGCGACCTATCTTATCAATGAACAATATGGCTACGAAAGTGAAAATAAAGTTGATAAGCCCTACCAGTGAGGTCTGGAGCAACGCATTATTTATCTCTACACCGGCAGCAAGAAGTATTTTTGGTGCATAGTCAACTATAGTATTTATTCCGCTGATCTGAACTAATACTGCTAAAAAGAATCCTACTATCATTACTTTCCGTGATGATGGTCTGAATAACTCACTAATAGATACAGTTGTTGAATCTCCTTTAAGTGATTCAGCAATTTCAACTATCTCAGCTTTTGCAAGTGATTCACCGCCAATTCTGGTAAGTACTTTCAAAGATTCTGTTCTTCGTCCGGCTTTAAATAACCAGCGGGGACTTTCGGGAATGAAAAACAAACCCACAAAAAAGAGTACAGAAGGAACAATTCCGGTTGCGAACATCCAGCGCCAGTTATTGTCGATATTATGCAAACCATAATTTATGGTATAGGAACATAATATTCCCAGAACAATAGCAAGTTGATAAATAGCCACCAGCATACCCCGGTTTTTAGGAGGAGCTACTTCTGCCACATACATGGGAGACAATACGGAGGCAGCTCCGACCGCCAGTCCACCAAATAATCGTGCTGATATAAAAATAAAGGATGAAGATGCGAGAGCTGTGAAAGTACATGAAACTGCAAAAAAGAGAGCTGTGAAAATAAGAACTTTTTTACGGCCATATATATCCGAAAGCACACCTGAACCGAAGGCTCCTATGATCGCGCCTACTAATAATGAACTTACACCCCATCCCAATTGCAGCTCATTCCATCCGAAATAAGGTTGAATAAAAGGAACTGCACCTGATATAATTGCAACATCAAAACCAAACATCAAACCCCCCATGGTTGCGATGAGGCAAATAAAATACAGATACAGAGAGTTTCTATTCATCATATTGCGCAGGTATTAAAATATTGCCGGTTATTGACTTAAGGCATTGCCGGCAAACTCCAACCATCTCTGTAGTTATGCCTGATGTATCCTTTAGCGCTTTCCATGGCATTGAATGTTTCATATTTTTTCTCGAAGGTAGGGTGTCCGTCAACGACTTTGAAATCGTCACTTTTCACTATTTTCAATTCCTCTCCCGGAGCAATATTAGTGAATCTCATGTTTACTCCATCCCATGCCAGGGCTTTGTTCAGTCCCTGCAGGCGGATTGCCAGAACGCCTAACATTACCATTTCATTAAAAGGTCCGGAATAGGCAAAATTTGAAGTCCCTTCTGTCCTGTTTTCAGGAGATTCTTTGCATGCACGTATCCAATCCTGCTCATGAGGACCATCGGGATAAAATACTGAACCTCCCGGAATCCTCCTCAGGTAAGGTTTCACGTCCGGGACACGCCCTGAAAGCAAACGGGCATTGTAACCACCGCAACCGCACATAAGGGTATCTTTGGAACCTATAAACAGGCAACCGCCCAATCCGTCAGCCATTAGATTTTCACCGGCAGGAAGCAGGTCGGACAGGTTAGGTAGCAGACCACCATCATACCAGTGTACTTTAACAGCCGGCATTGCAAATTTTGGCATGTTCTCCCTTGCAGGAAATGAAAATTCAACTGTTTCGGCCTGAGGAGCTGACTCTGTATTGATGCTTGTTGAACTGCCTCGTACTTTGTCGGGATAACCCAACTTCAAGGACCTGTAGATTGGGTCCATGACATGACAGGCCATATCGCCAAAGGCTCCGGTACCAAAATCCCACCAGCCTCTCCAGTTCCATGGAGTATATATTTCATTGTATGGTCTCATAGGAGCAGAACCAATAAACAGATCCCAATTGAGAGTTTTAGGCACAGGGGTCACGGCTGTGGGTCTGGGTATGCCCTGGGGCCAGATGGGCCTGTCAGTCCAGGCATGTACCTCCCTGATTTCACCAATCTCATTATTCCATATCCATTCACAGAGCTGACGTACCCCGTCTCCGGAATTTCCCTGATTACCCATCTGTGTGGCAACCTTATGTTTTGCAGCAAGTTTTGTAAGCAATCTGGATTCATAAACAGAGTGAGTAAGCGGCTTCTGGCAATAAACATGTTTTCCCAATGTTAAAGCATGCGCTGCAATTAGTGCGTGGCTATGGTCGGCAGTTGCAACCATCACTCCGTCAATTGATCCTGCCATTTCATCAAACATCTTGCGCCAGTCCCAGTACTTCTTTGCATTTGGAAATTCCTTAAAACAGAGGTCGGCATATTTCCAGTCCACATCACATAATGCAACTATGTTCTCAGCTGACATCCCTTTCAGGTTAACATGACCCTTGCCTCCTATGCCGACACCGGCTATATTGAGCTTATCACTTGGCGCTTTGTGTCCAAACCCGCTCATTACTCTACCGGGAATGATTGTCATCCCGGCAGAAATTAGTCCTGCCTTTTTTAAAAATCCACGTCTGGAATTAACTGAATCTGACATATTTGTAAGTATTTCAAATGTTGTTAAATCTTTTTCAGTTTAATATTTCTGAACCATACTTTGGTCCCATGGTTTTGAAGAGAGATGTGTCCTTCATCATACTTTCCCCAATCAGGGAATGCTGCCCATTTACCGCTATTCCGGAGTTTTTTCCACCCCTCAGAGTTTTTTTCATATTTAACAACTACTACATCATTCAACATCTGTGTTACAAAGTTTCCGTCAACTACAAGAAAAAGATGATTCCATTCCCCGACAGGTTTATATGGTTTTGCCATAGGAGGATACATTGCATAATTTGCTCCATTGATCTGCCAGTCTTCTAACTTATCAGGCCAGTTTTCATGATCAATTATTTGAAATTCAGGACCTGTTTCATATGGGTATTTGTATTTTGGATCTTCTGCAATCTGGAATATCACACCACTATTAGCAGCTTTGGTCATCTTATAGTCAACACTGAATGCAAAATTGCGGTACACTTCATTTGTGAGGATATCCAGGCTTTCTTTTCCCCCTATTGTGACCATTGTAAAGGCTCCATCTTCAATCGTCCAGACTTCCGGAAAACCTTTCATATTATACCCATGCCATCCATCAGCTTTTTTCCCGTCAAATAACAGTTGCCAACCCTTTTCCTTCTCTTTAACTGACAGGGTATTGACGGGTGCATTCTTGTCCAGTTCAGCATAAAGAGCCAGGGGATCTCTTGTGCTTGATTTTGAACTGCAAATGATTACAACAGCAATTATTCCGAGAAAAATCTTAAGCGATAATGTTTTCATTTTTATACTTTTTAGGTTAAATTAAATTATTTATTACCCCGGCAATCAAGGATTTTATTATGAACGCTTTTCATAATGATTTCATTTAAAAATCTGTCAGAGTACTCAGGGGTCCAATTAAATGTGATTTTTTTTGATTTAAAGATAATCAATTATGAATATCAATATATGTGGCATAAATCATTTGTCACGCTAAAAAGAAGCTATTGATATTGAAGCTATTCTGGAAATGGACGAATATTAAGGAGTTAAGCTGCTATATTTATTATTAATTATGACTTTTTTTGAATAATGGAATATATCATTTTTTGAAATAAACGACTTTGATGAATTATATTTGCCGTTTAACAGATTCTTTAATGAAAATTTAAATGCCTTAAAAATGAAAACTGCTTCGATAACAGGCTCAATTATTGTAACTCTGGCCCTTATATTTTACTCAATAGGATTCGCGAAGGAACGAAGAGAAAAACTTGTCACTTCCCGCATTTTATTCTTTTATACGATAGGTATTTTACTTGATATTACGGCAACCATATTTATGATCATCGGATCAAGCAAGGGACTGCTGACAATACATGGATTAATAGGATATTCTTCGCTTCTTGGTATGCTTACAGATACTTTTTTGCTCTGGAAATATAATATAAAACAGGGTCCGGTTAAAGAGGTAAGCAAAAACCTTCATCTTTACTCCCGTATTGCTTATACATGGTGGGTCATCGCATATATAACAGGTGGATTATTGGTAGCATTAAGTAAAATGAGTAGCTGATAAATGCACCTTAATCCCTTACAACACCTGTTAATTCAGCCTTAATATTATTTGGCTCATTGCTGTAATGAAAGTCAACCGATACTTTATTCTTATCAAAGGTGCAGGAAATTGTTTCGGTATGAGGACTCTCGATATAGCGAAGCACCAATTCCAGTGTATTTTCATCTTTCCAGCCGAAACTCCCGGTTACCTTTGCAGGCGGAAGACCTACAAAATGGGCTTTAGCATGTAATAATAAATCAGGCCCCGGTAGGGTTGTTTCACCGGGTATCCATTGTCCGGATCCAAATGAAAAGTTATAATTGGCAGAATTAACCATCATGGAAACCTGGCATATATTGTCTTTAAATTGGAAGTTCATTGTTTCCAGATGTTTATCATTTGGCACGAGAGTAAATGTTTTCCCCGAAATCTGTGAAACAACAGCAGAACCATTCCCTGCTACAGGTAATGGAAGTGCTAAGGATGATAATTTTTGTTTCAGGATTTCTGCAAGAACTGTGTTTTCTGGTAATTTATCCGATTTTATGGCAGGCAGCAAATATTTCCAGACAAGATTTATTTCATCCTGCATATCAGTTGTTTCGGCCGTGATGGCGATTACCGCATCCTGATCGGGCATAACAATTATATACTGTCCATAAGCTCCATCAGCACGGAATGCATTGTGACGGCAACGCCACATCTGGTAGCAATAGCCCTGCAACCATTCACTTGAATCCCTTGCAGCCTGAGAGGCATCGGGGTTCTGGTCAATCTTTTTTGTAGAAGCTTCCTCAACCCATTCGGCCGACAAAACCTGCTTCCCATTCCATTTACCTTTCTGAAGAAAAAGCTGTCCGAACTTAGCCATGTCTTCGGTTTTCAATCTTAAACCCCATCCCCCTGTATTAATTCCCCGGGGATCTACTTCCCAATCCATTCCCTCAATAGCCAAAGGTTGAAATAGCCGTGGCTTCAGGAAATCAATTACTTTTTCTCCTGTAGCTTTTTGGACAATGGCTGATAACATATATGTAGCCAGGGTATTATAAAGAAATTTTGAGCCAGGATCATGAACAACCGGGGTAGTCAGGAATGCTTTTACCCAATTGCTGTCGCTTGATACAATCTTAAAAGTTGGATCAGGTTCCTGTCCTGCCGACATACTTAGCAAATCTTTAACTCTCATACTAGATAAAAACTGACTTATTTTATCAGGGAGTGACTCTGGGAAGAATGAAATAATTTTATCGTTGACTGATAACTTTTTTTCAGTCGCGGCAAGACCGACAGCGGTGGCTGTAAAACTTTTGCTGGTAGAATAAAGCGTGTGTCTGAGTTCTGGTTTGTACGGGTTCCACCATCCCTCGGCTATTACTTTGCCATGTCGCAAAATCATGACGCTATGAAATTCATTCTTGCTCTTTGCGGCTGCGTCAAGGAAATCAATAATTCCCTGTGAAGAAACTCCTTCTTTTTCCGGAATGCTCCGTGGTAGTGATGCAGATGGCTGTTCTTTTTTACATCCAACGAGTAAAAAGACAAACATTAAAAGTGCGAAGCTGAATTTTCTTCCGGTCATTTTCATAGAGAATTGAGTTTATATGTTTAATCTGAATAGAATTATCAATCAATAAATGTACAATATATTTCCATTTTAAAGGCTGGTAAACTTTTAAAATAGATAATAGGTAGATTGCTGACTACCAATTCTTAGACCACAAGGTTCCAAATATAAGTTTTTCTTTCTGATGATTTTTCTCTTGTAAATACTTCATCAAACAGATTACTGGTTCTGTCAAGACTCAAAGAGGACTTATTGTAAACGGTAAATAACAATGCGAGATTTCGGCAAATAAGAATGCAGGTATTCGGTAAATAAGGATGTAAGTATTCAGTAAATAAGAATGCAAGTATTCGGTAAATAAGAATGCAAGTTACCCCTCTTCGTTAAGTTCCCTTTCAATAGAAAAGCTGGAGGTTTAAGAGCAATTTGCCCATGGGCAAATTGCTCTTAAGTAGCCTCAAAGAAATTAATCTGACTTTTGGTATTTAAACCAAACCAGTCAGCTATGAATAAATTTGATCATAAATGGATTATGTATCACGAGTTACATCACAGGCACCGCAACGGTATGACACCACCTCAGATTGCTTCATTCATGGGGATGGATACCCGAACGGTTAAAAAATTGTTAGAAATGAGCGAACAAGAGTATTTAGATTTTCAACAGCATTTATCGACCAGGTCAAAGAAACTTGCACCATATGAGGACTATATCAAGAGTCGGCTGGAACTGTGTCTGGAGGCGTCCTCTGCACAGGTGCACGACTGGTTGAAAGAACATTACCCAAGCTTTCCCAAGGTTAGCATCAAGTCAGTTTACAACTTCGTATTGTATGTTCGCAACAAGCATCAGCTGCTAAAAATCTTTGACACCAGAGAGTACAGCCAGGTAGAACAGCTGCCTTACGGACAGCAGGCTCAGGTTGACTTTGGCGAATAT
>Ga0209014_10000923_pt1 | contig 17409 bp, 15 predicted proteins | sample BarGraNGADG00212_FD_184491 | JGI IMG/M metagenome (GOLD analysis project Ga0209014, IMG submission 184491) | Arctic peat soil microbial communities from Barrow, Alaska - Barrow Graham LP Ref core NGADG0002-212 (SPAdes) (version 2) | ecosystem: Environmental > Terrestrial > Soil > Wetlands >...
ACGATCAACGGCCGAACGGGAAGTCGGGTCGATCCGAGCGATGGGGCGGCTCGAAAGCAGGGCTTCCAGACCCCTACCCAAACGCGGTTTATCAGCCATATAAGGTTATAGTGGTGTTATAATGTCGTGATGATGCCGCGAACTTTCTAAGATCAATCAAAAAGTCCTTCTAGCGTGCTGCGGCCCCAGAGACCGTCCGGTCAATTAGCTCCTTCGCCACGCTCATATAAGCCTGTGCGCCAACCGAGGCGAGATCATACAGGATGATTGGTTTGCCAAAGCTAGGCGCTTCTGCGAGCCTGACATTTCTGGGAACGATGCTCTGAAAGACCTTGGCGCCGAAATACTCGCGCGCATCGGCCGCTACCTGGCGCGACAAGTTCAGTCGCGCGTCGTACATGGTAAGGAGCACGCCGTCAATGCCTAGCGACGGGTTCACGCCCTGCTGTACGAGGTTCACCGTATTGAGCAACTGGCTCAATCCTTCGAGCGCGTAGTATTCGCACTGCAGGGGAATGAGCAGTGAATCTGCGGCGGCCAGCATGTTGAGGGTCACCAGGCCAAGCGATGGCGGGCAATCGATCAGCACAAAGTCGTACGTGCTAGTCACCCGCTCGAGCGCTCGTCGCATGGAAAGTTCGCGATCTTCCTTCCCGACAAGTTCGACCTCTGCACCGGCCAAGTCCGACGTTGCCGGGAGCACGTCCAAGAAGCGGAACTGGACCTCGTGCAGCACGGCATGATCGATGGTGGATGGCTCCAGGAGCACATCGTAGGTGGTCAGGCGAAGCTCGTCACGGGAAAGTCCAATGCCGCTAGTGGCGTTTCCCTGTGGATCGCCGTCCACCAGCAGCACGCGCTGTTCAGCCGCGGCAAGACTGGCTGCCAAGTTCACGGCGGTGGTCGTCTTCCCGACCCCACCCTTCTGGTTTGCGATGGCAATGATTCGCGCCAAGATACGTACGGCTCCACCAAGGGTCCAACTGGAAAGAGAACGAGAGGCCGAATATTGGCCTCCCGTCACTGTAAATGCTAGCCAAAATGTTTCACGTGGAACAATCCGACGCCAAGATCAGCTGAAAAAGCCACGACCTACATTTTCACGGCCCATCGAACCGTCACTGTCTGCGAGATCTTGATTTCCCCGGGATTAACCGGCGTTGGACCTGTGTCGATCGAGGCTCTCGCGCTGCGCAGTTCCATGCCAAACGACACTGGGCTGCTTGGCTGCTGATTTCCTATAATCTCCAGCAGCTCACCAAGTCGATACCCGGCAGCCTTCGCCATCACTTCGGCGTCCAGCCGGGCTGCGATGACGGCCTTGGAGAGTGCCTCGCGCCGTGATTCGGCCTCCTTCGACGAGTAGAACTGGAGTCCGCCAATCCCGGTGGACCCTTTGGCCAGTCCCGCATCCACAAGAATTCCGGTCTGGTCGAGCTTCAAGACTTCCACCCGCACCGAGTTGCGGGCGAGGTATCCGGAGACCTTTGGGGGAAGTCCTTGGCCTGGGTACACCATTTCCGGCGTCACCTGGAGGTAGGCGGTCTGGAGTTGATCGGGAGCAACACCGAGTTGCTGCAGGGTGTCGAGCACGGCGCGTTGCCGGCGACTGTTCTCCGCGGCGGCGGTTGCCGCGGTGGACGCTCGTGTCTCGACGCTGAACAGTACTTGGGCGCGATCGGGCTTGATGTCAACGTCCCCGCGACCAACCGTGACCACCTGAGGAACAGGCGGCGCAGTCTGCTGTGCGGTAACTGGAGCGACGCCGAAGAACGCGCCGAGCAATGAACCGATGATGATGGTACGCATGGGGATGTCCTCGGAGTGCGGAAAGCAAGCTTGTTTAGTATCAAAGCGCTACTAATAAACGGCCACCACGGTACGCATGAGCCGTGGCCTAGGCGAATGATCGTATGGCGATCGCCTCCCTGTCCTTGGCGGTCCCCCATCCGCGCAGCAGTTCCATGTGGGGTGCCATGTCGCACCGGTCCCTGCGTCGGAAGGCCCACCGCGCCCGCTTTGCCGCATAGAACTCCGGCCTAGCGAGCGCCGCGCCACGCCGCGAAAAGGGAATCCCGGCTCAACGGGAGGTATTCGAGCGGGTCATCCGGTTGAGTGCCGGCGCGCCTGAGCAGATATACCCGGCGTTTGGGGAACTGTGCCAGCAGTAGAGAGTCGTGCGCCTGCAGGTCGCGGGCATACACGTTGTTGCCGGTCGTTACGAGTCGAAGCGGCGGAAGGTGCAGGAAGCCCCCGCGGTCGTCAGCAATGCGCTGCAGGCACACCGGCGTGTACTGCACCCCGGAGCGCATATGCTCGGTAAAATCGCTGCCGACCACCGACGCTGAATCAGACGCCACAAGCACCGCAAGACGCGCTTCGGCTGCCGGGCCGCGCACACCCTCGCGTTCCAGCGAGGTAATCTCCCGCTCCAGGTTGCAGGCGTCTACACCGCGATAGATCGCCTCCGTCTTGGGATGCGAAACACCCAGCGCCCAGAGTCGGGCAACCAACTCGGCACCCCAGCTCTCGCGCACGAACACGAGCGCATCGCGCACGCCGGCTTGCTCGGCAGCGTGCGCGTAGTCCACGCGCATAGAAGTGAGTCCCGCCCGATAGCTGGAAATGCGTACGGGGAGGTTGAATACGAGCGCTCCCACGACGCCGAATGCAAGCGCGGCCGAAAGGCCGGCGCGCGCGTGAACCGAGTGCACCCGCTCAGCGAGGGCCCGCGGCAGACGCGCAGTCCAGAGTACGAGCGCCGGCAGCAGTGGCACGACAAAACGGGGGCCAAGGAAGAATCCGTCGTGCCAGTAGAGCAGGTAGAACAGGATGACGAGTGCACTCGACGCCAGGAGATAGCGATCGAGCGCGCTCACGCGCTTCGCAAGCAAGAGCGAAATGACCGGGAGCAACAGCGAAGGAAACGGCGCCTCGAAGAGGTAACTCTGCAGTCGCCACTGGTAGAGCGAGGCGAGCGCCAGTCCCCGCAGCGGCGTGTGCGGCACTCCCCACGGGGCCGCGTGGAATCCGAGTCCGTGCGTGACGCCCCACAGCACCTCGTAGCCGAAGAGCAGCGGGTGCCCGGTTGTCTGCACGTTGACGTACATCATTGCGGCGAACGGAACGGCAATGCCGCATCCAGCAAGAATGTTCTCGAGCCAGCGTTGCGGCGAGCGGCCGGCGCGCACCACGAGCCAGATGGCCGCCGGAAGCGCAAACGCAAAGGCATCGAGCGGACGGATGGTCGCCGCCGCACCCAAGCCGAATCCAACCAAGAGCGCAGGTACAACAGCCTCGCCACGGATTTCACGGATGAACACGGACCACCGCTGAAGGAAACCCGATGGATCCCCTGTGCGTGTCTGTTCCTTTTCTGCGTTCTTCGGTGGCAAGGCAGTGGAATCGACTTGGATCAGATGCACGAGAGCCACGACGGCCACGAGGATCCACAGCAACGCAGTGACGTGATTCATGTGCGAACCGAACATGAAAACACCGAAGGGCGTTACCGCGAAGAGCAGCGTGGCACCCAGCACCCAGCCATCGCCCGCATGGGGTTCCACGGCACGCGCGAGCCGCGAGAATAACCAGACGCAAAGGGCGCCGCATACCGGTCCCACCAACCACGGCGTGCCCACAAGAACGCCGAACCAGAGCATGAACGGTCCGCCCGGCGGGAACTGGGAGTAGACCTTGTCGCCGAGGTCGACGAGGTGAAGGAACGAGAAAAACTCGCGATGCGGCGGCGGCGGAATCCACAGGCGCCATTCGGCGTAGCGTTGCGCCTGCCACAGTTGGGCCATCTCGTCGATGAGCAGCGGACGCCGCGAGAAGACGAACGTCGCCACCAGCATGTACAGTATTAAGGAGCTGAGTGCTACTAATACCAGGCGGGTGTCGAGGCTCCACGGGTGCGACCGGCGCGGCCGAAACGACGGCCAGTGCCCGCGGCTGGAAGCAAGCCAGGCGAGCACGCCGATGCCGAGCGTGAGAAGCGACCCGGTTCCCCAGTCGCGCAACTGCGCTCCCAGCCAGGGCATCTCGAGGCCAGTGTCGAGAAACGCGGCGAAGGGGATGAAACCGAGCACGACGAGCACAGCTGCCGCGGCGCGTGCTGGCCACGCGCCCTGTCCTCGCGACGCCGGCGGCATGCCGTCGTTCACGCGACGCTCGCTGAAGCCGCACCGCGCCGCCGCCGCTCAACCTCGAGCACGAGGTTCTGCAGGTCGGCCGGGCTGACGCCCGACAGGCGCGACGCCATAGCGAGGGATGCCGGGCGACGCTGGGCGAGCTTCTGCCGCGCTTCAAGGGACAGGGATATCATCTCACCGTACGGAAGCTCCAAGGCGAGCGCGAAGTCACCCATGCGGCGAAGCCGCTCCGCGGCCCGGCGCTCCCGCGTGAAATATCCCGCGTACTTGATCTCGAGCTCGGTGGTGATCACGGCTTCACCGATTGGCGCATCGTGCAGTTCGACGGCGATGAACAGGTCGGCGAGGGCAACGTCCTGCCGGCGGGCAAGCTCGATGACCTTCACGGCATGAACGAGCTGTGCCGATCCGGAGCGTTCAAGCAAGGCCCGCACCTGCTCGGGGCGCACGCTGGTATCGGCGGCCAGGCGCGCCGCGCGGTCTTCGTCGTTCAGTCGGGTGTCGATGGAACGGCGCTCGTCGTCGCTGTACAGGCCGAGTGCGATGCCAAGAGGCGCGAGCCGGCGCAGGGCGTTGTCCTGTCGGACCGTGAGGCGGAACTCGGAACGCGAGGTGAAGAGGCGATACGGTTCGTCCACGCCGCGGGTGACGATGTCGTCCACGAGGACGCCTACATAGGAAGTGTTCCGGCCAAAGGCCAGCGGATCGCGCTCCTGCACGGCGAGTGCCGCATTGAGTCCGGCGACAAGCCCCTGCCCCGCAGCTTCCTCGTAGCCGGTGGTGCCGTTGATCTGACCTGCGAGGTACAGGCCGGGAACTTGGCGAACTTCAAGCGTTAGGTCGAGCTGTGTAGGCGGGTAGTAGTCATACTCGATGGCATACCCCGCGCGCGTCATCTGTACCTGCTCGAGTCCCGGAACCGCGCGCAGCATCTGGAGCTGTACCTCGGCCGGCAGTGACGTGGAGAGACCGTTGACGTACAGTTCGGTTGTATCGAGCCCCTCGGGCTCGAGAAACACCTGATGTCGTTCGGCGCCAGCAAAGCGAACGACTTTATCCTCTATGCTCGGGCAGTAACGGGGCCCCCGCGCGTCGATGGACCCGCCGTACATGGCAGAGAGGTCGATGTTGGATGTCACGACCGCCTTGGCAGCTGCGCCGGCATAGGTGATCCAGCAGGGCAACTGCTGCAGCGGAAAAGAAGCTGTACGCTCTACGCTGTACGTTGCACGCCGTCCGCTCCCTATCGTCTGTCGTCTATCGTCTGTCGTCTCGAAGTGCGACCAGGCATAGTTGAAATCCTCGAGCTCGCTGTACTGTGGCGTACACCTCGAATAATCCACACTACGGCCATCAATGCGTGGTGGAGTGCCGGTCTTGAAACGGCGCACTTCGAGGCCAACCTCGGCGAGCTGTTCGGCCAGGTGCGTAGTGGACGACTCACCGGCACGACCGCCGGCCAGCTGCGTGGTGGTGCCGATGTGGATCCTGCCGCGCCCAAACGTTCCTGTGGTTACCACGACGGCACGTGCATTGAAGTGACGCTGGTCGAGGGACTCCACGCCGATTACGCGTCCGTGGTCGAGCATGAGACGGGAAACGGTGCCCTGGATGGCGGTGACGTTGGGATGTGACTCGACCAGCGACCGCACCGCGCGACGATAGAGGCCTCGATCGCACTGGGCGCGGGGAGCCCAGACCGCTGGCCCCTTGCTGCGGTTGAGCATCCGGAATTGGATGGTCGCGTGATCAGTCGCGCGGCCCATGACACCGCCGAGTGCATCGACCTCCCGTACCACGGTGCCCTTGGCCACGCCGCCGATTGCCGGGTTGCACGACATCTGTCCGATGGTCTCGAGCGCGCTCGTGATGAGTGCCACGCGGCAGCCGAGGCGCGCGGCAACCACCGCCGCTTCGGTGCCGGCATGGCCACCGCCGATCACGATGACGTCGAAGGAGGATTCGGTGCGCATGGGAGTTACGAAAGGTACGGTCGCCGGCAGCGAAGCGGCATCGTGTGCGTGGCTGAGGGCATTAGATTGGCGGCATCCCTCTGACGGACCAGCGCATGCCGATTCCCATTGCCCACACCTCCCCAACGCTTCTCATCCGCAAGCGTGCGTTTGAGCAGCACGCGCTGGCGCGCGCCGACTTCGACGTAGCCCTGCACCTGACGGCCGATGAGTTTCGGGTGGAAGGCGACCTCGTGGCAATTGGCCCGGTGTACGATTCCGAGGCTTTGGCAACGGTCATCGCCGAACTCGAGGGGCGCGGACTGGTCTATTTTGACGACTTCTTCGACTTGAGCGGCAACTGGCCCGATTGGCTGCTGGTGTACGCCATGGCGGAGCGCGAACACTTCACGAATTCGGCGCCCAAGTGAACTGGTCGGTGGAGGTCTCCGTGAGAGACTGCCTCAATACCGGCGGGCTACCTGAGGTTCGCCCTGAAGAAGGAAATGGTCATTGGCCAGGCCTGCTTGGCCGCTTCGAGGTTGGCGGGCTGGTCCTGTGCACGCAGGAACCCGTGACCGGCGCCGTCAAAGATTTTGTACGCATAGCTCTTCTTGAGTGCCTGCATCGTCGTGTCGGCCCAGCCGATGGTGGCGTTGACGCGCGCGTCGTTGCCGCCGTAGAGACCGAGGATCGGCGCCTGGATCCTGGGCAGGGAGTCCTTGGCGGGCGAGGTACCGTAATAGACCACGCCACCACCGAAGTTCTTGCCATTGAAGACCGCATGGTTGAACGTCGCCGATCCGCCCCAGCAGTAGCCGACGACGCCGTATTTCTTCGTGGCTGCCGGGAGCGACAAGCCATATTGTGCGGCCGCAAAGACGCCCTTGTTCATCTCGGCAACGGTCACGCTGCGGATGAGCTTGGTGGCCGAGTCGCTCTTGAGCTCGTCGGCCGATGGACCACCACGCATGCGTGACAGCAGGTCGGGAGCGACGGCGATGAAGCCATCGGCAGCGAGTTGATCGGCGACACCGCGCACCCACGTGGACAGGCCGAAGATCTCGTGAATGACGACGACCACAGGTGCCTTCTTCCTGGTTTCCGGGAAGACGATCCAGGCCATCAGTGAGTCGGCGGATCCAGGCTCCCACGCGATCTTCACCCACTCTCCGTGCCGAGTGGAGGCGCCGAGTCGCGCGGCCGCGTCGGCAGCCCCGGCGGGAATGCCGGGGGTGCCCTGCATCTTGGACATTGGGTCGAGAACTGCCGCCCCGGATATTTCGCTCATGACATGGCCGGAATGCGGGTCGGCCATGGAGGCGGTGGCAGCAGCGGGTTGTTGGGCCGGTTCACGCGAGCAGGCAGCGACAAGCGCAGCCAGTGGGAACAAGTAGCGGACACGCATAGAGGGGGGCTCCAGTGGTGTGCGGATTCCAGAAGATGAATGTCGGGCGCCGGGAAACGATGCACCTTCGTGCGTGCATCGTCCAGTGGCTCCTGGCTCTGCGATGTCTTTTGTACGAACACTAGTATGGAAGGAGCGTTCCATTTCCTTCTGGACGAAGACCCGGTGTCTCTTCACGCGGAGGCTCTGTATCGAACGTCCGGGAATTGGAGGATATTAAGCCCAAGAAGTATAGTTTCCTGGTGTTTCCTACCCTGAGGATTTCCATGATCATTCGCGCCCTGTTTGTTGGACTTTGCATTTCCGCGCCACTTGGTGCGCAGACTTTCACCGTAGGATCTACCACGGCAGCTGCTGGCCAGACTGTCTACGGCAGGCTCGACGTCCCTGCCGGCGTCGACTCAGCGACTTTCATTCCCTTCGCTCTCATCCACGGGGTGAAAGCCGGCAAGACGGTGGCCGTCCTGAGTGGTGCGCACGGCACCGAATACGCGAGCATCGTGGCCGCGCAGCGGGTCATTCCACGCATCGACGCCAAGCGGCTGAGTGGCACGGTCATCATAGTGCCGCTCATTAACCGGGCGAGTTTCGAACGGATGCGGGTGCACATGAACCCCGTGGACGAAAAGTCGATGAATGGCAACTACCCGGGAAAGCCCACGGGAACGCAAACGGAGCGCGCGCTCGACCTGATTGCACGCGAGGTGATTCAGAAGGCCGACGTGGTGGTGGACCTGCACAACGGCGACATCGACGAAAACCTGCGCCCGTACTCCTATTGGACGCGGACGGGAAGCGCCGCACTCGACTCGGCGGGTCTGGTCCTCGCCAATGCTTTTGGCCTTGACCACATCATAGTTCGAGATGTCGACCTGACGAACGCGGCCAGCACGCGCAGCGCCAGCGGCTACGCTCAATCGCTAGGCAAGGTGGTGTTGGTAGCGGAAGCCGGACGCTGGGCACGTACGGACGCCGGTGATGTGCGCTCCCTGGAGGACGGGCTGCTGAACGTTTTCACGTCCCTTGGGATGCTGACCAGGGCCACCCCAGCTCCTCCGGCCCCGATGCGCATTATCTGGATGGGGGAGGATGCGCGCGTGCGAGCCGATAGCAACGTGATGTGGGTGGCCACCGTGGACCGCGATACGCGGGTGAAGGCCGGGCAGGTGGTTGGATATACCACTGACTACTGGGGGCGAAAGATCGCCGACGTGAAGTCGCCCAAGGACGGGCTGGTGAGCTTCATCAGGTCAGTACCGAGCGCGTGGTCAGGGTCGACACTGATCACCGTGGCTGACCTGATAGCTGAACCCGGGAAATGGAAGAAGCCGTAACGGCGGCCACCAACGGTCTGTTGGCGATACGGGAAGAGAAATGCCGATGAGCCAGAAGGTCTCGAGTGAACGAAACGCCAATGATACTCACGCTAGAGTAATCAAGCGCCTAGTTTATTTTACTCCTATTGGAGTATTAGCCAGCCAACTGACCACGTGATCTTCCATGAAGAAGCGAGGTGACCATGGAGACCCTTCCGTCCAGCCAACGTGACCTCCCTGTCTTGGAAACTCCAAGTATAAGTAGTCATTGCCTTTAGCAGCTATCTTCGTCTCGTCCAAGACAGACGATGGCAGGAACGGGTCATTGACGGCATTGAAGAGAAGTGTAGGCCGGCGGATATTCGCGATGAACTGCATTGAGCTTGATTTGGTGTAGTAATCCCGGGCATCGACAAATCCGTGCACCGGTCCGGTGACCCAGCCATCAAATTCCCAGAACGTCTTTGCCCGCATCAGTGCATTTCGGTCGCAAAGATCGGGGTAGCGCTCCAGCTTCGCCAACGTCTTTGCCCGCAACCCCTTCATGAAATGGGCAGTGTACAGGGGGCCAAGGCCGCGTTCAAGGTACCGGCTCCCCGCGGCCAGATCATAGGGAACCGAGACGCCAGCGGCACAGGTGACATTGGCGGGGAGTTGATCTCCCTGCTCGCCCAGCCACTTGAGCGCGACGTTACCCCCCAGGGAGACCCCGACTACACGGATATCGATGTCCGGGCTCTGGGTGATGAGCGTGCGGACCACAAAGTCGATGTCGGACGTTTCGCCGGAATGGTACAGCCGACGTGCGGTGTTGATGACTCCGTCGCATGAGCGAAAGAGCATCAAGTCGGCCGACCAGCCACGAGCGCGCGCCTGGGCCAGTAGCCCCTGCGCGTAGTTTGACCGCACCGTTCCCTCGAGGCCATGAAGGACAAGGAGGTGTGGGACACCCGATCCAACGACTCCGGCGCGTGCGAGGGAAATATGGTCGTCGTCGGGAGTAGTCCACCGTTCGATCCGGTCATGGACGGCGGGCTGCCTACGCACCTTCTTGCCCCAGACGGTGGGGAAATGGGCGCCCGGGAGCCACCACGCGTGGCGATAGTCTGACTTGATTTCAGGCATTCTGGACGTTCGCGTCACGAAGAAGCAAAGGGCACGGCGGCGAAAGGGACAATGGAGCGCTTGTTTGTATGGGCGGGTCGCCTTGCTTACCTGTATTATAGTGGCCGCACAGGATCCACTATCCACTCTCTACCATCCCCCATCCACTTTCCCTTGGAAGTCCAGATCTTCGGCATCGCCAAGTCTCCAGCCACCCGCTCAGCCCAGCGGTTCTTCGCCGAGCGTCGGGTGAAGGTGCACTTCGTGGATCTCAAGGAACGCGCAGCGAGCAAGGGTGAACTGCAGCGCTTTGCACAAAAGTTCGGCGTGACCGCGCTGATCGACAAGACAAGCCGCCGCTACGCGGACCTGGGCTTGGGTGCTGCCCGGTTGGATGACGCTCATTGGATGGAGAAGCTGGTGGATGAGCCGTTGTTGCTGGCCATGCCCCTGGTGCGCTGGCAACAGCAACTGACGATCGGTGAGGCGGTGGCCGCCTGGAAGGCGTGGACGGAGGCCGACAAGTGATCTGGATGTGGGGCGGCTTCCTGCTGTTCGTCTTCATGCTGTTGGCGCTGGACCTGGGCGTCTTCAACAAGAAGGCGCGTACGCCGTCCATGAAGGAAGCGCTTGGCTTCACCACGGGCGTCGTCGTGCTGGCGCTGATGTTCACGGCGTTCGTGTGGGTGGCGTACCACAACGGCTGGGAGGGATTGGGGACCCACCTGGACGCAGTGGACAACCAGGAGAATGACGGGCGACTCGCGGCGGTGAAGTTCCTCACCGGCTATGTGATTGAGCTGTCGCTCAGCATGGACAACGTGTTCGTGATCGCGCTGCTGTTTGGGCACCTTCGAATCCCCCTTGTGCTGCAACACCGGGTGCTCTTCTGGGGGATACTAGGTGCGCTGGCAATGCGCGGAGCAATGATCGGTGTTGGGGCCGCATTGGTGGCGCGCTACCACTGGGTACTCTACCTGTTCGGCGCGTTCCTGGTGTACACCGGCGTGCGGATGCTGCTGACCAAGGATGAGGACGATGCCCCCGGTGAAAGCTGGGTGATGGCCCAGCTGCGCAAGCGGTTCCCGATCACCGAGGAGTTTCACGGTACGAGCTTCCTGGTGAACCTGAACGGCCGGACCTTCCTGACACCACTGATGGTCGCCCTGGTCCTCGTAGAGACGACGGACCTGATCTTCGCGGTGGACAGCATTCCGGCGATCTTCGCGATTACGGCCGATCCGTTCCTCGTGTTCACCTCGAACGTGTTTGCCATCCTGTGCCTGCGGTCGCTGTACTTCGGACTGGCCGGCCTGATCGAGAAGTTCCGCTACCTGAAGGTCTCGCTGAGCATGATCCTGACTCTCGTCGGACTGAAGATGCTGGTGGTGCGTTGGCTGCAGGCGTGGATTGGCGAGAGCCTGAACTTCTGGATGCTGGGGCTTGTCGCGGGAATTCTGCTTGTGGGGGCCATGGTCAGCATGATGGCAGACAAGAAGAAGGCGATGCCTTCGTAGCCTCGCCTCTGTCATTCGCGGTGCAAGGACTCAGCGGATCGTCTTCTTCTTCCGCTGAGCCTGCACTTACGGCTGGTCCTTGAGGAGTCAGCACGCAGCGAACCTTCCAGGGGAAAGACCATGCATTGCTGGTACCCTTGATGCCCAGGCACGCGACCGTCATCAGGACAACTGACAGGACGCTCCTTGACCGCATTGCCGCTTCCGGACTCGACTGGCTGATGCTCGATGGCGAGCACGCGAGCGTCGGGCTGTCCGAAATGACGACCATGCTGACGATCATCGGTGACCGCCTTCCGTGCTATGCGCGCGTTCGCACGCTCGACAGCGCGCTGATCAACCATGCGTTGGAAGCAGGGGCGACAGGCGTCATCATCCCCAACGTCGATACCCCGGCGCAGGCGGAGGAATCAGTGCGCTGCGTTCGCACCTCCCGATGGTCGCGAGCCAAGGTGGTGGTACAGGCAGAGTCCGCCCAAGCGGTGCGGAATATCGAGGCCATCGTGCGAACACCGGGCATCGAATGGGTGCTCATTGGTCCACACGACCTGACGCGAAGCTTGGGGACTCCGGAGCGGTTCGATGATCCGGCGTATCTCGAGGCCGTCGCCAGCATTGAGTCGGCATGCCGCGGGGCAGGCGTTCCACTGGGCATCTTTGGAATGACCCCGGAACTGGTAGCGCCATACGAAGCCCGCGGATTCAGCTGGCTGCTGACGGGGATCAACCGGCCTGCCTGAAGGTCACCATTGCCCACGCAAACAGGCTTGTATGTCGGCGAGCAGACGACTGGCGCATCGTTCACTTACGGGATGCGGCCGAGAAGCTGGGCTCTTGGTCCGGCTTCGGTGTTCATACGGGCATCACGTTCGGAAGTACGCTCGGCTTCGTGGTGAACTACGACAAGAACACGCTGGGTGCTTCGGCGGGAGACACTGATCTTGGAAAGTGGCACCCTCTGGCCCGTCTCGGGTTCACTACCCAGCCCGCGTCTCGGCCACCGGATCACGCGTGTCGGTGGGGACAAGTTGGTGCCTGCTTGGCGGACGGTATGCGACAAATCCCAAGAGATGACCCAAAATGTGGGTTAGATTTCAGGATGACCAAATGCACGAGCGATACTCCAGAAGCCGGTTTTTCCGCCCTTGGCCTCGACCCACGCCTGCTCGATGCGCTGACCGCGCTGGGCTACGAGGAACCGACGCCGATCCAGCGTGCGGCGATACCTCCGCTCCGGGCGGGTCGCGATGTGCTCGCGGTGGCAGCCACCGGCACCGGCAAGACCGCCGCATTTGCGCTCCCGCTGCTCCATAACATCGACCCAACCCTGCCGCCGCGATCTCGCCTGGCCGCCCTGGTGCTGGTACCGACGCGCGAACTCGCCATGCAGGTGGCAGAGGCCATTCATCGGTATGGCAAGCCGTTTGGCGCGTCCGTGCTTTCGATTTACGGTGGCGCGCCAATGGAAACGCAGATTCGTTCGCTCAAGCGCGGCGTAGACGTGGTGATTGCGACGCCAGGGCGCGCGCTTGACCATATCCGGCGCAAGACGCTGCATCTCGACCACGTCAAGACGGTCATACTGGACGAAGCCGACGAGATGCTCGATATGGGATTTGCCGATGATCTCGAGGCTATCCTCAGCGCACTTCCGGCCAAGCGACAGACGGCGCTGTTCAGCGCCACGATTCCGGCGCGCATCACCGCGATTGCCAACTCGCATCTCGACAACCCGGAGGTGGTGCGGATTGCGCGGGCGGCCGTGGCGGCAGGCGAAACCGCGAAGGTTCGTCAGGTGGCATACATGGTGCCGCGCGCGCACAAGATGGCGGCGCTCGCGCGCATCCTCGACGTGGAAGCACCGGAGAGCGCCATCGTCTTCTGTCGTACGCGCACCGAAGTGGACCAGCTCACGGAATCACTGGCGGGCCGGGGATATCGCGCCGAGGCACTGCACGGCGGGTTGTCCCAGGACCAGCGTGACCGCGTGATGAAGCGATTTCGCGCCAAGGGAAGCGACCTGCTGATCGCCACCGACGTGGCTGCCCGTGGACTCGACGTGAAGCACGTGACGCACGTGGTGAACTTCGACGTCCCGTGGGAGTCGGATTCGTACGTGCACCGCATTGGCCGCACCGGTCGTGCCGGTCGCGAGGGCGTGGCGATTACGCTGGCCGAGCCACGCGAACATCGCTTGCTGCGCAACATCGAGGCCGCGACGAAACAGAAGATCGAGATTGGCACGGTGCCGACGGTTGCCGACCTGCGGACGCGACAGCTGGAGCAGTTGCGTGACCAGGTGGCTGCCTTGCTGAGCGCCGGGGAGCTCGACCGATACCGTCCGATCATCGAGCAACTCGCCGAAGACTACGACGTCATGGACATCGCGGCGGCCGCCATCCGGCTGGCCGCGCGCAAGGTGGAGAGCGAGAGCGCGCCGGATGAAATCCCGAACATGACCACACACGGAGGTGACCGGGATGCCCATACGCCGCGTCCGGCACGACAGGGGCGTCGCGAGTTCGCCGGCAAAGTGGGTGGCAAGGTGGCCAAGATCTACGTGGGCGCTGGTCGCAAGCTGAAAATCCGCCCGGGCGATATCGTGGGCGCCATCGCCGGCGAAGCCGGACTCGGGCTCGAGGAGATTGGCGCAGTGACGATCGGCGACCGGCATTCGATCGTGGAAGTGCCGGAGGACAAGGTTGAACACATCATTCGCGCGCTGTCGGCGAGCACCATCAAGGGGAAGAAGGTGCGAGTGCGGCGAGATCAGGCGTAGATCAGTGCTTCTCTCACGGAGACCGGAGCAGCACGGAGAGCACGAAGAACGGCAACAACTCTAAAGGGGCTGTGGCGGACAAGACTCTCCGCCATACCCCTCAAGTGTTTTGTCGTTCTCTGTGAATTTCGTGCTCCTCCGGTCTCCGTGAGATACAGCCGCAAATGACAGACGGGGCGCCGGTTGATCAAGTCGGCACCCCGTGCGTTGTCACTTCGGCTCAGTTGTATCCTACGCCATCACCATCGGTGCAGGAAACCAGAGTCCTGCGTCTCGGGCCAAGGCTGGTACCATGCCCGAAGCTGCCGCGAGGGCATCGAGAACGTGTTCCATGGTGAACGGAACAGCGATATCCTCGATGGCGTATCGGATCTCGTCATCCCTCCAATACGCATAGCCGATGCGTAAACGGTTTGCGTTGACTTCGTTAAGCCACGCACAGAGATCCTCGCTGAACGGCACCTCGGAGCACACAGTACCGAGGACCCTTACCACGGGCGGCTCTTCTTCCACCTGGATTCCCAGGGGAACGCCATCCACTCCAACCACGATCATCCCCGTCTCGTCGATCTTAAGTGTGCCCTCCGGCACATAGGGAGCGAGGCCAGCAAGGACTCGCTTGATGAGACTTTGTCGATCGGAACTGGAACGGCGATGCGTCGATGACTTGGACGGCGTCGAAGACCGCTTGGCTCGGGCTGGTTTCCTGCGCATCAACGGCATCGGAATCACCTCCCCGAAGTGGACGCAGGACCACCATGCACTGATTCAGGGAAAACGGGAATAGTGGATCATCCGACACCAGTGTGAGGTAATTCGGCGTGCTCTTGCCGTGCGCCATTTGACTCCAGCATAAGGCGTGCCTCGCGATGTCATCGCGAGCTCCATCGAGGGCTTCCGACAAAAATTCTCAACCTTCTCCTGCGGGAGTCGATACAGCATCACGACAGCGCGCTCAGTCCGCGTGACGAGCGAGGGCAGATTCACGGGTTCCTTTGGCGAATGCGACCCGTTCCCTATGGCTCCGAGTTCTTCCACTCCAACGATTTGCGGTGCCACGAAGCTGAGGTCACCGGCGCCACGCCACGCCGCGCCGGATCGCTGGCGGTAAGCTGACCGTAAGCCCAGGGCCTCGCTGGCGCTGCTGTAGAACTCAAGAAGCCATGTGTTGCCGAGCGTCACAGCCATCGGCGGATATCCATTGTCAAACGTGACGTCGGCGGCCGTCCCAGGCGAACTCCGTTTGATGATCTCGCGCATCTTGGCCTGTGTGCGAGGCAAAAGCGTCTGCCAGTTCACACTACCGCAGCCGGACGCCACGCGAGAGATTCTCGGGAGTCCCTTCCACCGAGCCCACCATGACGACCCGCCGCGACTTCGAAGCCCTGGCTCGCCAGCTTGACGACACCGGCGAGTTCAAGGTGTTGCGCCGGTTCGTTCCCCGTTCGTCCTATGGTGAGGTCGAGGGGGGCGAAGAGGCGCGTACCGCGCTCTTTGTCGACGTGGAGACGACGGGAATGCACTGGATGACCGATCGGATCATCGAGTTTGCCGGCGTGCCGTTTACGTTCGGCAAGGACAGCGGGCGCATCATCAATGTTGGCACTCCCGTCGTGTCGTTGGAAGATCCCGGGCGTCCCATGCCGCCGGAAATCGTGCGCCTGACGCACATCACGGACGAGATGGTCGCGGGCCAGCGCATCGACGACACCGAGGTGAAGACTCTCGCCGACAACGCGCAGCTGGTAATCGCGCACAACGCCAAGTTCGACCGACCATTCCTTGAGGCACGATTTCCCTGCTTCGAAGACAAACACTGGGCGTGTTCGATCAACGACGTGCCTTGGGATGCACATGGCATGGGGTCGGTGAAACTCGGCTGGCTCCTCATGGAGCACGCCGGGCGGTACTTCAGGGCGCACCGCGCCGAAGACGACTGCCTGGCGGCCATCCACATTCTCGCCACGCCGTTTGCCGACGATGGTTCGCTGCCCATGCAGCACTTGCTCGAGGCGAGCCGAAAGCATACGGTCTTGGTGCGCGCCGTCAATTCGCATTTTGACACCAAGGATCTGCTGAAGGCGCGCAACTACCAATGGGACAATGGCACACCGGATCGCGCCAAGGCGTGGCAGAAGGAAATCGCCGAGGAGACGCAGGAAGAGGAGCTTGCTTGGCTTCGGGAAACGATCTACAGGGGCAAGGGTGCACCGGAAACAAGGAAGCTCACGGCACGCACTCGTTATTCCGGGCGCCGCTAACGCAGCGCTCCCATGCCATTCGTGATCCGTTGATCTCCCTCTGCTTGGTTCTCGCTGTGCAGGCGGTCTTTACAACCGCGGGAGCACAGGCGGTGGTTCGTGATACGGCCACGTACGCGTCTCCGGCGCTTCGTGCAATCATCACCGAGGCTTCCCGGCTCAACCGGCGCGTCCCTCCCGGGCTTGACACTTACCGGGCCCAGATGGAAAGCGAGATTGTCATTGGCAGCCAACGCCCAGAACGTGGGGAGTTCCCGGTCTCCGTGGAACAGGTGGCCAGCGAATTGACGTGGAGCAGCACCGGAGTCTTCGAGCAACGGGTCACCGGATACCGCTCCCAGGCAGTGGGAATGCGGTTTGCATCCATCGGCTTCTTCAGGAATGCCTGGGCGGTGCCCTTCCTCTACGGCAACAGGCTGGCGCTGCTGTTCGGGCGGGACTCCAACCCACTTTGGCCGCCGGTGCGGGGCGCGCGCATTGAGCGGTCGACTGTGTATGCCATTCATCCGTTGGCGGAGGACCGTGAACGGGTCTACCGTTATCGCGGGGGCGATACGGTTCAGGTGCTTCGCGTCAACCACCGGGAGGTCCCGATTGTTCGAGTCGACGTCGAACCCCGCGATGATGTGCCCGGCGCCACCGTGCTCTTTACCGGCGAGGTTGACCTGGACGCCGGTCGCAAGCATGTCGTGCGCATGCGTGGTTACTTCGTGTACGTCAGTGGCCGAAAGCCCAGGCCCGATCCGCAGGCCATAGCCTTCGTGGACCTGGTGAACAGTGAAGTGGAATCCGGATACTGGTTGCCGTCGTACCAGCGCTTCGAGACACAGGCGACACCACCATTGATTGGCGACACGCGCGCGGTGTTTCGCATCGTGTCACGATTCCGCAGCTACGAAATCACCGCTCGCGGCGGGG
>Ga0209014_10000925_pt1 | contig 17392 bp, 14 predicted proteins | sample BarGraNGADG00212_FD_184491 | JGI IMG/M metagenome (GOLD analysis project Ga0209014, IMG submission 184491) | Arctic peat soil microbial communities from Barrow, Alaska - Barrow Graham LP Ref core NGADG0002-212 (SPAdes) (version 2) | ecosystem: Environmental > Terrestrial > Soil > Wetlands >...
GGCCGCGTACCACTCGCTCCCGACCGAGATGCCACACCAGCAGGTCTACGACGAGCGGCTCCGGGACGTGGCGACTCGAGCCCAGACCTCGTGCGTGCTCGTAGCCACGTCCCCCGCCGGAGAGCTGCTCGGCGGCGTGACCTACGTGAGCGGACCGGCCGATCCCTATTCCGAGAATCTTGCCGAGGGAGAAGCAGGTATGCGGATGCTCGCCGTGGATCCGGCCCGGCACGGCCGTGGCGTCGGGAACGCCCTGACACGAGCCTGCATCGATCGTGCCCGCGCCGACAGCCGGCAGCGCCTGGTCCTGCACACTGGCGCCTGGATGGCCGCGGCGAAGCACATCTACGAATCCCTCGGCTTCGAGCGCGACGCCGACATCGACTTCTCGCCTGCGCCTGGAATCAAGCTGCTCGGTTACGGGCTCGAGCTGCGTTCCACGCCCTAGCCCGCTGCAGACCCGCACCCGATTCCCGCGACTCGCCGGCCGCCCGACCCGCCGCCTGGTTCAGGCAAGCGCCGCGGCCAGCGCCGCGGGTGCCGTTACCGGCTGGCGGCAGGCGAAGTCGCGGCAGACGAAAGCCGTTGCCCGACCGTCGAGCGCGAACCGCCCGTGCAGCAGCTCCAGCGAGCTGGATCGCGGGTCGCCCACGGCCACGACCAGATGCGGCCGGAAGCCACGGCGAGCGACCGCCAGCAGGGCGCGCGTGTCCGTGCCGTCCGGGTCGCCGACGATCGCTATCTGCGTCACTGCGGCCGATGCGAAGTCGAGAGCTCCGAGCCACGCTCCAAACGCCAGCGGGTGGGGGACGGCAAGTGCCGCGACCTGGCGGATTGCGCGCTCGGCCGCGGCGTGCAGCTCTCCCTGCCCCGTCAGCTCGGCAAGCCGTAGCATGACCTGAGCGGCCGCCGCTCCACCCGAGGGAGTGGCGCCGTCCTGCGTCTCCTTGGGCCGGACGAGCAGCGACTCCGCGTCGTCGGCCGTATCGAACCAGCCGCCGGCCGGGTCGGCAAAGTGGCGTCCGACCCTCGCTATGAGCTCGCGGGCGGCGACGAGCCAACGCTCCTCGAACGTCGCCTCGTACAGGGCCATGAGCCCGTCGGCCAGGTCGGCGTGGTCCTCGAGCACGCCCCGGCCACTCGCCCGGCCGGCACGGAACGATCGAGCCAGCCGGCCGTCGGCGTCCCGGAGCAACCGGAGCGCGGCATTGGCGGCGCGCTCGGCGATCTGTCGATCGATCGGCCGCCCGAGCACGGGTATCGCCTCGGCGAAGGCCGCGATGGCAAGCCCGCTCCAGGCCGCCACGGCCTTGTCGTCGAGCCCGGGTTGGGTTCGGCGCCGGCGAGCTTCGAAGAGAGTCCGACGCGCCCGCGCCAGGCGGGATGCCACTTCGCCAGTCGCCAAGTCGTACGTTGCCCCGAGCGCTGCATCGTTCATGACCCGCGACAGGATCGTCCGTCCCTCCCAGTTGCCGCCACGGGCGACTCCGTAGGCGGAGGCGAAGAGGGCCGCGAGCGCGGGCGGCAAGGCCTCGAGATCGGTCGGTGCGGCTTCGGCCCTCTTCGCCTTCGAGGCATCCGGCGCTCCGTCGGCCCCGAGCGCAGCCTCGATCTCGTCGACCGTCCAGACGTAGGTCGCGCCTTCCACTCCGGCCGTGTCCGCATCCTGGCTGGCCGCGAAGAGTCCCTCGGCCGTGGCCATCTCGCGGGCCAGGTAGTCGAGCGTGCTCTCGGCCACTGCCCGATAGCTCGGCTCGCCGGTCAGCTGATAGGCGTGCAGGTAGACCCTGGCCAGTTGCGCGTTGTCATAGAGCATCTTCTCGAAATGCGGCACGAGCCAGTCGGTGTCGGTGGCGTAGCGGTGGAATCCGCCGCCGAGGTGGTCGTGGATCCCACCGTCCGCCATCGCGTCGAGGGCCCGAACGGCGACTCGCAACGCTCGATCGTCCGACCCGCCGGCTGCGCGCCGGAGGAGGAAGTCGATGACCGCCGGCTGGGGAAACCGAGGCGGGCCGCCCCATCCGCCATGCTCGAAGTCGAAGCTCCCGACCAATCGCTCGACGGCCGCCCGCAGATCGTCCGAGTCATCGGTCGATGCCGACCAGGTCCCGGATGCCGTCGGTGGCAGGCCCGGCGAGCCGGTCCGTCTCGACGGCACGAAGGCCACCGACTGCCCCGCCGCGGCGGCCTGACGCCGCCTGAGCTCTTCCGCCAGCCCGCTCGCCGTCTGCTCGACCCCTGCCCGCCGCTCGCGCCAGGCCTCCGCCACCGCTTCCAAGACCTGACGGAACGAAGCCATGCCGTAGCGGGGCTCGTTCGGGAAGTACGAGCCGCCGAAGAAGGGCCGCCCGTCGGGAGTCAGGAAGAGGCTCATCGGCCAGCCGCCGGCGCCGTTCAGCGCCTGCACCGCGGCCATGTAGACCGCGTCCAGGTCCGGCCGCTCCTCGCGATCGACCTTGATCGACACGAAGCCCGCGTTCAGGAGAGCGGCGGTTTTCTCGTCCTCGAACGACTCGCGCTCCATGACGTGGCACCAGTGGCAGGCCGCGTAACCCACGGACAGGAAGATCGGCCGGTCTTCCGCGGCCGCGCGCGCCAGCGCCTCCTGGCCCCACGGATACCAGTCCACGGGGTTGTGGGCGTGCTGGAGCAGGTATGGGCTCGTTTCGTTGGCTAGGCGGTTCGCATTCGGCGACATCGATGCGATCGTAGGCCCTCGCGGGCAATGAGCCGCCAGGCGCTCGCCCTGCGGCCCGCTGCTCGAACCGTTAGTCGGCCGAACGCAGGCTCGAGCCGATAGGCGCGACGACTTCGAGGGGCGTCGCCTCGACCGATCGCGCTCCGCGACCCCCGCCGGTACGCGGCACGAATCCCCGGAGCACGGCCACGGCCGCGACCCCTGCCGCGGCGAAGGTCACCGCGCCGTTCATGACCAGCGCAGCAGGCGTTCCCCAGAGGCCGCCCACGCCCCCCGTCAAGCCGTTCCCGAAGGGCGTGGAGCCCGTGAAGACGGTCGTGTAGACGCTCATGACGCGGCCCCGCAGGGGGCCCGGAACGGTGACCTGGACCAGCGAGTTAGCGCTGATCGCGGTCGCGACGGCACCCAGACCGGCGAAGAAGACGGCCACCGAAGCCACGGTGAACGAAGCGGTCCCTGCGAGCACGAATTCGGCTACACCAAGCACCAGACCGCCGCCGACGAGGATCCGGAGTTTTGGCCGCTGCAGCGTCGCGACTGCCAGGGCTGCCACGAGAGCCCCCGCGCCCATCGAAGCATACAGGATGCCGAAGCCGGTGGGCCCCGCGTTCAATTCAGCCGCCATGACCGGCAGCAAGACGTTGAAGTTCATGCCGAAAGTCGAGACGAATCCGACCACGCCGATCGCCAGAAGCACTACCGGCGTCTGCCGGACATATCGCAGGCCTTCGCCCAGGTTCGCGCCGACCGCTGACGGGCTCTTCGGTATCGCCAGTCGAGGAGCCGGCTTCAGCTCACTGTCTCGCATGGCCAGCAAGCCGATGACGACGGCGGCGTAGCTCAGCCCGTTGAGGATGAAGCACAAGGCCGTCCCGACGACCGCGATCAAGATGCCGCCGAGAGCGGGACCGACGATGCGCGCACCGTTGAAGACGGCCGAGTTCAGCGCCACTCCGTTGGCGATGTCGTCGGCGCCGACCATCTCGACCACGAACGACTGGCGCGACGGCATGTCGACGGTGTTGACCAGGCCGAGGAGGAACGCCAGGACGAAGACGTGCCAGATGGCCACGACGTGGAAGAAGACGAGCCCGCCCAGGACGAGCGCCAGCAAGCCCGCCGCCGTCTGAGTTCCTATGACCGTCATCCGCTTGGGCCAGATGTCGGCGATGATCCCGCCGAACAAGCCCAGCACGAGCACGGGCAGGAACTGGACCGCGCCCAGCAGGCCCAGGTAGACGATGGCCTGATCCTTCCCGACCAGCGTCACGAGCAGCCAGCCCTGAGCCACCGTCTGCATCCAGGTGCCGGTGACCGATATCAGCTGGCCGAAGAAGAAAAGGCGGAAGTTGCGGTGCTTGAGGGCTCGGCCTGCCGCCGTGAATCGGACCCGGCCTCCCAGGATCATCTCGCGCCCTCGCGCTCCACCGCCGGCCGCGAGTCTCCGTCCGCGGCCTCGAAGGAGCGGTGCTCGCCGCGCATCAGCGAGGCGACCGCGCCCAGGGCGCTGGCCACGACTCCCGCACCGAAGGCGAGGTGGAGCGCGTTCATGAACGGCACCAGGCTGATCCCCTGGCCGCCGATCTGCGTGCCCGAGAAGATGGCCACGAGCACTTTCGGGTCCATGGAGCTCGTCACGAGGCCGATGGCCAGCGCGATCGAGACCACGAAGCCCGATTGCATCAGCATCATCCGAGTACCCGCGCCCACGCCCCGCTTGTTGGGCGGGACGACGCCCATGACGGCACTCGTGTTCGGCGAGTTGAAGATCCCCGAGCCCGCGCCCACAACGAGCTGCCAGAACGCCAGCTGCCAGTAGGGAGTATCGACGGCGAGCGTCATCAGGCCCGCCAGTCCGACGCCGGTGATCACCATGCCGGCCGTGGCGAGCGCTCGCGAGCCGTACCGGTCGGCCAGCACGCCGCTGATCGGCGAGAGAACGATCAGCCCGATCGCCAGCGGCGCGAGCATGATCCCGGCCGTAACCGGGGTTTCGCCCCGAGCGCCCTGCAGATAGAACACGAGCAGGAACAGGACGCCGTTGCGGGCGATCGCGTTGAGGAAGCCCGTCAGGTTGCCCATGGCGAAGAGCCGGTCGCGGAAGAGCGACAGGTCGAGCAGCGGAGCGTGGTGGTGGGCCTCGACCCACAGAAAGATCGGCGTCGCAATGAGAAAGGCGAGGAACCCGCCGACCACCCACCAGGTCGTCCAGCCGTAAACGCCGCCGAACGCGAGCGCCATCATCAGCCCCATCAGGCCGACGAAGTACAGCACCGAGCCGACCCAGTCGATTTCGACCTTTCGATCGAGCCGGACTTGCTCGACCAGGATCAGCCCAGCCGCCAGTATCCCGACGACGCCGATCGGGACGTTGAACCAGAAGATGGTCCGCCAGCCGAACTGCGTCAGCCAGCCGCCGACGATCGGACCCAGGATCGCGCCGGCGCCGATCACCATGGCGTTGATGCCCAGAGCTTTGCCGAGCTCGTATCGGGGAAATGCGTCGGTCACGAGCGCGGTGGCATTGGCCATGAGAAGCGCCCCGCCGACGCCCTGGACCAGGCGCCACAGGATCAGCTGCTTCGCGTCGGGAGCGACGGCGCACAGGATCGATGCCAGGGTGAAGATCACGAAGCCGAGGGTGTAGGACCGCGCCCGGCCGACCATGTCGGCGACGCGGCCCGCGTTGAGCACCAGAACCGTGGCCACGAGCGTGTAGCCGACCACGATCCAGAGCAGGCTGAAGATGTCGGTGTGGAGGTCGCGCAGTATGTCGGGCAGGGCGATGATGAGCGTGCCGGACGTCAGCGACGCCATCAGCGCACCGATGCTGGTCACGACCAGAACCCACCAGCGGTAGCTCTCGTGTTCGGGATTCACGATGTGGCGAACCGGGTTCAGCACGGTTCGTCCGATCCGATCTCGGCGATCCTGGCGACTGTTCGGGCGCGCCGGCCCTGCGTCTCGTCGACCATCGCCTGGAGGCGGCCGATCTTGCGTTCGAGGGTCTCGATCTGGCGTTCGAAGCTCGCCAGGCGCTCGCACAAGAGCCGCTTGCGTTCGGCCGGATCGGTCGAGGCGTGCAGGGCGGCGTGGCCGCGCTCACGCGCCGCTTCGTCCTCGAGCATCTGGGCAATCTCGGCCAGCGAGAACCCGGCGTCGTCGCGGAGACCCTTGATGAAGCGCAGCCGCTCCAGATCCGTCGGGTCGTACAGCCGGTAATCGCCCTCGGATCGAGCGGCGGGCCGGAGCAGACCCATCTCTTCGTAGTACCGCACGGAGCGCGTGGTCAGGCCCACGTCCGCCGCCGCTTCCTGGATGCGCAGAAGCTTTGGGGCTGCCGCTTCGAGTCCTTCAGTGGCGGCGTCGCTCGGCGCTGGATGCGGCGCGGTATTGGGCGCCTTCGTCTCTGTCATGCCCAGATTCTACGGCAACCTTCCCGTTTACGTGAAAGTTAGGGACGCCGTGCGGTGCGGACGGGGCATGCCGCGCGACTGAGCTGTTCGGTCCAGCCGATCCCACGTCGCATGCCGAACCGGTCTGTCGCGCTATCGTTCGATCCCGTGGCCTCAATTCCTTCCCCCCTGACACAGGAAACCCTCGCCGCCGCGGTCCGCGAGCTGGCCGCCCGCGACCCCGATCTGGCCGCCATCGTCGAGCGGTTCGGGCCGCCGCCGCTGTGGGATCGGCCTGCCGGGTTCCCGACGCTCGTGTATATCGTCCTCGAGCAGCAGGTATCCCTCGCCTCCGCCCAGGCCGCGTTCGCGCGCCTTTGCGCGGCCGTGAACCCACTGGTGCCGGAGCGGTTCCTAGAGCTCGACGACGCCCAGCTGCTCGCGATCGGGTTCAGCCGGCAGAAGACACGCTATGCCCGGAATCTCGCCCGCGCGGTCGCCGGCGGCGAAATGGATCTCGAGGGCCTGGCAAGCCTCGCCGACGAAGACGTCGTCCAGTCGCTCGTCGCGCTGCCAGGCATCGGGCCCTGGACGGCCTCGATCTACCTGATGGAAGCCCTTTTGCGACCGGACGTGTGGCCGGCCACGGACATGGCGCTGGTCGCGGCCGTGGCCGAGGTCAAGGGTCTAGAGCGCCGACCCGACGTCGATCGGATGCTGGCGCTCGCCGAACCATGGCGGCCGTGGCGTTCCGTCGCGGCTCGCCTCTTCTGGCACGACTACCTCAGCCGCCGCGGCCGAGGCGCGCCCGGCGTGGCGTCCGTTGCGGCGCCCGTCCTTGCCGGCCTCGATGACGAAATCGTGTAAACGCGCGGGCGCACCTGTGCGTTGATATGGCGGCAGCAGCGAGTGAGAGGGACACGCCGCCGGTGAACGGAAACGACGAAATCGCGCTTGAGCCCTTTGAGGCTTTCTACGCGCGTTCGATCGACCTTGTCTTCCGAGCCGTTCTACTGGCGACCCGCAATCGCGAGCATTCGGAAGACGCCGCCCATGAGGCTTTCGCTCGCGCGCTTCGACAGTGGGACACGGTCGGTCGGCATCCTAACCCCCTCGCCTGGACGATTCGAGTTGCCATCAACGTCAACGCCTCGAGTGGGAGGATCTGGCGTCGCGAGCAGCCCGAGCCACCGGAGGTCGCCGTTGTCGACGAGCTGCCGATGGACCCGTTCTTGATTCGGGCGGTCTGGAGGCTGCCTCGCCGGCAGCGGCAGGTGGTCGGGCTTCGCGTGCTGGCCGACCTGAGCGCGGAGCAGACCGCCGCGGCTCTGGGAATCAGCGAGGGTGCCGTCGGAGCGCACTTGCACCGAGCGCTGGCGACGTTGCGGGAGAACCTCGCTTCGAGCGAGTACGCGGAGGCCCAGGGATGAACGACGAGTTGCTCACCGAGGAGATCAAGCGGGTCTTCGGGCGCTATCGGGCAACGCCTGTGAGCGCGGGGGACCTGGCAGTGGACCACCGCCCCGCGCGGAGAGGGCTAGTCCGGCCTGCGATCCTGCGCCTTGGCGCGAGCGGCGTGTTCGTCGCCGTGTGCCTTGCCACCGTCGCGCTTGTCTTCCAGCCCTTCACCCCGACATCGGAGCCCGCTTCGGTCTTCGCTTCCTGGCGTCGCGTGCCCACCTCGCCGGACCCGGCGATGGCCGGCTGGGCGTCCAGCCACTGCACCAACACGAAGCTGCCTTTGCTCGTCCAGGACCAGCGCGGAAGTGCCAGCCTGTTTGTCTTCCGCGAAGGAACGAGCTTCGTCACGTGCGTGGTGTGGACCGTCGACTCGTCGACCGAGAAGGGCTGGTTCTCCGCAGCGTGCTCGGGCACATTCGACGACTCCGCCCAGCCGATCGAGTTGTCGTCGGAGCTCCAGGCGGAGGCCGCCTACGACGACTCGGTCAACGCGGCGGTGGGCCAGGCTCGCGGGGCTTCATCGGTCGTAATCGTCACGAGAGACGGCCTGGAAATAGAGGCATCGGTTCGCGATGGAGTCTTCGCGGCATGGTGGCCAACGCATGGCCTGATCGCGAACTCGAACATACGTGAGATCAGGTCGTATCGCATGGACGGCACCCTGATCGGGGATCTACCGGTGCCGCAGTCGAGCGCCTCGCCGGTGATGCTCGGGACGCCCGAGCCTTCTCCGAGCGGACCGCCCATCCCGGTCGCGAGCTGACCGAGGCGCACCCGCGTTGCCGCTGCGCCGTGACACGCTAGCTGACACTCGGACCTGCCAGAATTCGATCATGGAAATCGCCCGGCTGGTCCCGCTCCCGTCGCAGTCGACTCGCCAGACGTCCGTTCGGGTCGAAGCGGATCGGCTCATCGTCGAACACCTCGTCCTGGACGACCATGCCCTGGCCGCCTTCGTGGCCGATCGGCCGGCGGACGACCGCGAGGCCCTGATCGAGCGCGCGCTCCGGGTCGGCCTGACGGCCATCCAGAGCGTCGGCGTCACGGTGAACGTGGACGCCGTTCGGGCCGAGTTCCAGGGGCTGCTGGCCCAGACCAACGCCGCGAACGAACGTGCCGCCACCGCGCTCGACCAGATCCTGCGGCAGAACTTCGCCGACGGCGAGGGCCGGCTGCCGCGGACCCTGGAGCGGTTCCTCGGCGACAAAGGTGCGCTACGGGGTTTCGTCGAGGACCTTTTCGACGAAGGGCGGCGCGACAGCGCCATCGGGCGGATGAAGCTGCTCCTGGGCAACTACTTCGAGGGCGACAACTCGCGCCTGGCGCAGCTGCTCGATCCCACCCGGCTCGGGTCCCCGCTGCACCAGTTCCGTGTCGAGATGGCCGAAGGCTTCAACCGCATCGGCGAGCGGCTGGCGGCGCTCGAGGCAGCGGGCACGGCGCGCGCTTCGGAGCGGGCCAAGTCGGCCGCCAAGGGCGCCGACTTCGAAGACGTAGTGGACGAGTTGCTCGGCACGATCGCGCGCGGATCGGGCGACGTCCTGGAGCGGACCGGCACCGAGACCGGCGCCTCGATGGGCTCCAAGAAGGGTGACTTCGTGCTCACGCTGAACTCCGATGCCACCGCCGGCGCCGAGCTGAAGATCGTAGTCGAGTGCAAGGACCGCTACGTCTCGGGGCGCGGCATGCGCGATGAGCTTCGCGACGCCAAGGCCAACCGCGACGCGGCCGTGGCGCTGGTGGTCTTCACCACCGCCCATGCCCCCGCCGGAATTGCCCCGTTCGACATTCGCGCGGGCGACGTCTACTGCGTGATCGATCCCGCCGCACCGGACGCGGCGACTCTCGAGGCGTCGGTCCGGCTGGCTCGGCTGCTCGCCATGCAGACCCTGCGCGAGCACGACGTCCAGCTCGATGCCGCCGCCGTGAAGGCCGCCCTCAACGGTGTTCGTGAGCAGCTCGAGATGATCCGCGCCCTCAAGCAGACGCTCACCTCGATCGGCACGAGCGCCCGCGACGTGCACCTCGGCCTCGACAAGCTGCGCGACGGAATTCTCGTCCGCCTGATGGAGGCCGAGGCGGAACTCCGCCGAAGTTAGCGCTTCGGACTCGCCACGCGGCACACTCGGCCGTCTGACCGCCCGCCGTGCCTGTCCGCCTCCGGCCGGGGCTATCCTCGGGCTTCGCGTCCGCGAACGGACGCGAGAAAGCGAGGTATGCGCGATGGCTAGGGCGATGTGGAAGGGGGCAATCGAGTTCGGCCTGGTCACGATCCCCGTCAAGCTGTATCTGGCGACCGAGTCGAAGGGCGTGAGCTTCCACATGCTTCACGACGAGTGCCACGGCCGGATCCAGATGAAGACCTACTGCCCGACCGACGACATCTTCATCGAGCGCAGCGACACCGTCCGCGGTTTCGAGCTGGCCCCGGACCGCTACGTCGTGGTCACGGACGACGATCTCGCGGCCGTGCCTCTCAAGACGGTGCGGTCGATCCAGATCGAGCAGTTCGTGCCCGTGGCCGAGGACGGCCAGACGACCCGCTTCATCAAGCAGGCCTACTACCTCGAGCCCGAGCCTGTGGCCCGCCGGGCCTTCTTCCTGCTCAAGCAGATCCTCGCCGAACGCGGCCTGCGGGCGATCGCCAAGATCGTCATGAAGGACCGCGAGCAACTGGCTTCTCTCGACCCGTTCGCCTCGACGATGCTCCTTTCGACCCTACACTGGCCCGACGAGATCCGCTCCGTCGGCGATCTCACGCTGCCCGAAGCCGAAGCCCAGATCAAGCCGGCCGAGCGCGTAATGGCTGAACAGTTGGTCGCGGCCATGACCGGCGAGTTCGACCCGGCCGCCTATCGCGACGAATACCGTGAGGCTCTGCTCCAGATCATCGAAGCCAAGGCAGCCGGGGCCGAGATCGCCGAGCCGGTGGCTGCACCGGCAGCCCAGGTCACCGACCTGATGGCTGCTCTCGAGGCGAGCGTCGCCGCGGCCAAAGCCAGCCGAGCGGAACGAAGCGCCGAACCCGAACCGATCGGCGCCTCTAGGAAGGGCGCGCGCCGGACCGCGGCTGCTGCGCGAAAGCCGGAAGCGCAGGAAGCCCCTGCCGAGCTGGTGCCTGCCCGCCGCCGCAAGTCCGCCTGATCCGGTCGCGGCTGTCCCGAGGCCGCACACGGCAACCGCTGTCCCGATAAGCTGACGGGCGTGGCTGCTCACTTCTGGCCCCTTTTCGACCTGAGACTCCGAACGCCGCGCCTCGAGCTGCGGCTCCCGACCGACGACGACCTGATCGCCCTGATCAAGGTAGCCCGCGGAGGCGTGACCGAGGAAGGCCGGACTGCCTTCATGGTGCCCTGGCACGAACTTCCCTCGCCGGCCCTCGAACGCCAGTTCCTGCTCCATTGCTGGAGCGTGCGCGGCAACTGGAGTCCCAACCGCTGGTCGCTCGGTTTAGCGGCGATCTTCGATGGGCAACCGATCGGGCTCCAGGACATCCTGGCGAGCGATTTTGCAGTTAGGCGCGTCGTCAGCAGCGGCAGCTGGCTCGGGCTCGGCTATCAGGGGCACGGCCTCGGCACGGAGATGCGCGCGGCGGTGCTGGCCCTCGCCTTCGACGGGCTGGGTGCGAGCATCGCGGAGTCGGGCTATTTCGAGGGAAACGAGGCATCGGCGAGGGTCTCCGAGAAGCTCGGCTATGTGGCCAACGGCGACGAAACTTACGCGGTCGCCGGCAAGGCGGTCGTCGAGCACAAGGTCCGCGTGACGCCTGAGACCTGGCGCCGCGACGTTGTTCCGGTCGCGATCGAAGGCCTGGAGCCATGCCTGAAGCTCTTCGGCATCGGCGAGCTCGGGCCTGACGAGTGGGCCCAGTTCTAGCCGGCGCGAGTCCACCGGTGCGGTAGGTGCGTCCCAAACTTGTGCGTTTCATTCGGTCAGTGGATGACATCGGCACCGGCGGCGGTGATGATGCGTCGGTGAATAACGGTGCGGCAGGTCAGGACGAGCGCGGCGAGGTCGATCTCGCGGTGCTATCGAATCGCGAGCGGGAGGTTCTCGACCTCGCACTGGCGGGACTCACTGCCAAAGCCATCGCCGATCGGCTCACGCTCAGTCAGGCCACGATCCGTAGCCACCTCTCACGCGTCTACGGGAAGGGTGGGCGTCGGCGGTCGGGTCGAATTGCTCGCGAATCTGAACAGCCAGCAGTCACGCCCGGCGAGCCCGCCACCGGTGCCGCCGGTTCAACCCGCACCACCGCGCCGAGCGCGAGCGTGGCCACTGGCGGCGGCCCTTGCGGTGGTGATCTTGACGGTCATTGCCGGAGCGTCGTTCCTATGGCTGCGGCCCGATCTGCCGCCTTCAACGGACCTCGCGACGGTCTCGCGGCTCGTCGATCAACGACAGGCGACAAGCCTGGATCTCCGCGGCGAAACCCTCTTTGTGACTACCGCGGACGGACGCCACTACCGCGTTGCCGGCGTGGGTCAGGCCACGTTCGACGCGATGGCGTCCCAGGCGAAAGCCAACACCGGAACCACTGTTGAGTTCAGCATCGCGAGCGGCGACGCTCCGACTCCGGCCTCCGTCGCGGTGCTCGTCTCGGCCTTCGGACCGCTGATCTTGCTGCTCGTCGTCTCACTCGTGGTCTTCCGCCGGGTCCGTCGGCCGCCGCAGCTCAGGTCCGCTCCTTAGTTCTCGGCGTGCGCTGGACGGCCCGCCAGAACCGGCCGTCGCCGAGCCGGCCGTTCAGGCCGAGGCGGGCGGGAGCACCGGAGCGAGCGCACCTGAAGGTGCGTGAACGAGGAGCGCAGCGCCCAACGAAGGCCTGGACGGCCCGCGAGGCGACTACCTTTCGCCCGCTCTCCGTCCAACCAGCCACCAGGCGAAGGGGAACATCCCCGCCGCAATCGCCAGCTTGACCGCATCGCCGATCACGAAGGGCGTAAAGCCCACCGCGATCGCCGACTGCGCGGAAAGATGCGCGGAGATTGCCAGCCAGGGGACGCCGATGGCGTAGATCACCACCTCGCCCAGGATCATGGCCCCGATGGCGCCGCCGATATGGCGATCCCAGCCCATCTCGGCCAACCAGCCGACGAGGGCCCCGGCGAAGAGGAAGCTGACCAGATAGCCGCCCCGCGCGCCGATCGCCACGCCACCCGAACCGAACCCGGCGATCTCGGTGATGCCCGAATGATGGCCCGCGTACACCGGCAGGAAGAAGCCCAGCGCCACATAGAGGGCCACCGACAGGAGCCCCCGCCTCAAGCCCAGCGCCCCGCCGACGACGAGGACGGAGAGCGTCTGGCCCGTGATCGGAACCGGGTTGTTCGGCAGCCAGACCGTCAGGTTGGCGGTGAGAGCGATGAAGACGGCCCCGATCGAGATCAGGGCAATGTGGCGGAGCCTCGAGCTCATCCGCTCGCCTACGCGAACCGGGACGAGGAAGTCGCCGATGGTGATGCCCTTCTCGGCGAGGGGGAGTCGATTCAGATGTCGAGTCGCGAGCATGCTTGGTCTTTCCTGTGGTGGCGAAGCCATGGCCTGGACCTCCTCCGGCCCAAGAGCAGCGAGTGTAACAAACGAGGCGGCTTCAACGGGCGCAGGACGAACCGAGCCTCACCTCACTCGTATTTGACGGCCCGAACGATCGAAAGCCGACTGGCCAACCCAGCCGGATATATGGATGCCGTGACGCTGATCAGCACGCCGAAGACGACGGCCAGGCCGATCGACGCCCACGGCGGATCGACGACCAGACCGAAGCTTCCGCTCGACCACACGACCAGCAACGCCCCCAGGCCGACTCCGATCAGGGCGCCGACCAGCGCGCCGGCTATGCCGAGAATTCCGGCTTCGAGCACGACCATGCCCCAGACCTGGCGGCTCGTCATGCCCGCGGCGCGGAGGACGCCGATCTCACGCACCCGCTCGAGGACGCTCATGGAGAAGGTATTCACCATGCCGAGCCCGGCGATCAGGACTGCCGTGAGGGCCAGCGCATCGAGAAGGCGGAAGATTCGATCGAGCGCGTCGCCGACGGTCCCCTGGATGCGCGTGAGATCCGCGGGTTCGAGGGCGTACTGGGTCGCCAGCGAGTCGACGGCTGCGCCGGCGGTCGACTCTCGACCGGACTCGTAGCGGACGGCGAAGAAATCGGCCCCGACGACTCCGAACGAGCCGGCGTCGGCCCAGCCGATGAGGATGGCTTCCTGCGATTCGCTCGGAATCGAATGGGCAACGATACCCACCACCCGGAGCCGCGTGTCCGCGGGCCCCGTGGCGAACGAAAGCGTGTCGCCAACTCGTATCCCGCTATCCTGCGCCAGCGATTCGGGGACGATCACGCTGCCGCCCGCATCGAGCGCGGTAAGGGCGGTGTCCGGGTCGCCGCCGCCGGCGACGAACACGAGGCGGCCGTCGCCGAGGTAATCCTTGCCGACGATCGCGGCCGCTTCCTGGCGGAGGCCCTGAAAGGGCACCCCGAACAACCCGATCGGCGAAACCGACTTGACGCCCGGGACAGCGGCCAGCTGATCGGGAATCGCCCCCGTCGGAGACACCGGCCGAATCGAAGTCAGAAGCTCGCTGCCCGGGATGGTCTCGACCAGCCACGAAGCGCCGATCTTGCGCACTCCCTGGGCGGCCGTGCCCAGGGCCACGACCATCGCCAGGCCGACGACGAGAGCGCCAGCGGTCAGCGCGGTCCGGCTGCGGTCGCGAGCGAGCGAGCTTCGGGCGAGGCGCTCCTCGCTGCGGAAGATCCGGAACGGGATCCCGGCAATTCGCAAGACGGGTCCCAGGATCAGCGGCACGATGAGCACAGCCCCGAGCAGGATGCCGTAGACGACGAGCGGCCCCCACACCCCCGAGCCGGCGGCGGACAGCGGGCTGCTCGCGGCCTGACTCGCCGAGCCCCTGGGCCAGACCGCCAGAGCCAGGATCGCGAGGACCCCGAAGACGAGAGCCAGCCAGCGAAGCCGGGCCGAGCCGGCGGCCGCGCTGCTGGGACCGCGGCGCACGGCCTCCACGGGCGAGATTCGACCTGCCCGCCAGGCCGGTTCGAGCGAAGCCGCAAGCGTGACCATGATGCCGATCAGGAGCGCGATCAGGGCCAGACCGACCGAGACATCCGGCGCGCCCAGTGCCACCGGCCCGGTGGAGCTGACCCACGACAGAGTCACAGCGGCCATGGCAACGCCTAGTGCGACTCCAATGACAGAACCGGCCACCCCCAGCCCGAGGGCCTGCAGCAGGACGAAGCTCATGACCTGCGAGCGGGTCGTGCCCGCGGCCCGGAGCAGACCAACCTCGCGAGATCTCTCGCCGACCGTCATCGACAGCGTGTTGAAGATCAGGAACGCTCCGGCAAACAGGACCACGGCCGCCACCAGGAGCAGCGTGCTGCGGAAGCCATCAGTCTCGGAGTTCAGCGACGCCGCCAGGTCCGACGGCCGCGAGAGGAGGTATGGCTCGCTGGTGATGCTGGCTTCGAGCTGGCCCATCAACTCGTCGGTCGTGGTTCCCGGGCGGGTGCCCAGGTCGACGCGGGTCACGCCTGTCGAGTCGAACAGGCTCTGCGCCGCCGCCAGTGGAACGAAGACGAGGCGACCGTTCGCGTCGGGGAGCGGTCCGTCGCCGGACACGATCCCGACGATCTCGAATGCCACGGGCCCGGACTTTCCCCCGTTGACTGTGATCGAGTCGCCGACACGGACATCTTCCGCTGAGGCCAGCGTTTGGGTGACGAGGGCTTCTTTGCCCACCCCGGCGCCGAGAAACAGCCCGGCGGTGAGAGGCAGGTCGTGCAGCTCCGGTTCCGCCACCGGGTCGATGCCGAGCACCGTGACAGGCGCCGGGAGTCCCGCCGAGGAGGCACGGTTCGGGTTCGCCGCCAGGTAGGTCTTGCGCTCCAACGCGGGGGCGGCGATCTGGACGCCGGCCACGCCGGAGATCGCCTTCACGGCCGCGGGGGAGAGCCCCTGTTCCTCGAGCGCATCCACCCGCACCGCGGCATGCCCGATTTCGTCGGCCGCGGCCCGGTTCACGGCCGCGTCCATGGTCGCTCCGGCGGACAGCGAGGCGAACAGGACGGCCACGCCCAGGGCGATGCCGGCCGCGGTCAGGAAGCTCCGCAGCGGCCTGGCTCGGAGACTTCGCCAGGCGAGCGACGAGAAGCGCCGCACCGCCTACAGGCCCAGTTGGGCGAGTCGAGTAATCAGCGGCCGCGCGTCTCTGTCGGTGCGACGGCCAAGCTCGATCTCGTCGCGAATGCGGCCGTCGCTGATCACCAGCACGCGATCGGCGTGGGCGGCCGCTCGGGCGTCGTGCGTCACCAGCACGATCGTCTGGCCCATCTCGTCGCACGAGCGCCACAACTCGTCGAGGATCTCGCCGCCGGTCGCGTAGTCGAGATTGCCGGTCGGCTCGTCGGCCAGCAGGATCGCGGGCTTTCCCAGCAGGGCGCGGGCGAGGGCGACGCGCTGCTGCTCGCCTGCGGAAAGCTGATCCGGATGGTTGCGCTCGCGGCCGAGGAGATCGACAAGCTCGAGGACCTCGTGGATCTGCTTTGCGGCCTCACCCCGGCGCGGGTCGATGCCGGCGATAGTGAAAGGCAGGGCCACGTTCTCGTAGACGTCGAGAAGCGGGATCAGGTTGAAGAACTGGAACACGAAGCCGGTCTTCTCTCGCCGCAGGCGTGTGGCGTCGGCGTCGCCGAGCCGGCTGACGACCTCGCCGTCGAGGACGACCTCGCCGCTAGTGGGCCTGTCGAGGCCTCCGAGAAGCTGGAGGAGCGTGCTCTTGCCGGAGCCGGAGGGTCCCATCAGGGCCACGAATTCGCCCCGGCGTACCTGGAGCGAAACGCCTTTCAGTGCCTCGACGTCGCGCGCACCGAGGCGATAGGTCTTCGTGAGGTTTCGGGCTTCGAGGATTATCCCGCTCTGCCTGGCTTCGGGGTTCTGAGAGAGGCGAGGAAGCGTCGACACGGCGAAAGTGTATCCGGTCGGCGACCTACGAACGCAGGACCCCGCCGAACAGCGCCTCGAAGAGGGAGTCCAGCAGGCCACCCGCGGGGGCTTTCTCTCGCACTCGCAGACCAGACGTGCCGTTACCGATCACAGCTCCCGCGGCCGGGGCCGTGGGCTGCGTTGCGCCTTGGCCGCCCGAGAGGCTCGCTTGGGCAGTCGGTTCGAGCGACGGGGTCGACGCCGGGGTCTCGGACGGCTGCTCGGTCGGAGTCGGCTCGCTCGTGGCGGTGGGAGCCTCGGTCGGAGTCGGCGTCGGATTGGGCGTCGGAATCGCCGCCGGTTTGGGCGTCGCGCGGACGGTCGGCCTCGCCGTCGGTTTGGGCGTGGCCGGGGCCGCGGGCTGGACCGTCGCGTTGGGCGTCGCGCGGACGGTCGGCCTCGCCGTCGGTTCGGGCGTGGCCGGGGCCGCGGGCTGAACCGTCGCGTTGGGCGTGGCCGGGGCGGTAGGCTTCGCGGTCGGAACAGGCGTGGGCTTGGGCGCGGCAGCGCACGTCATCGAGAACAGGACCGCGTACAACTTGTTGCCGTTGGCAGCCTTGTACGCCGCGACACCCATATGATTCCAGTCGCCCATGATGTTCTCCCGATGCGAGGGTGAACCCATGAACCCGGTTTCGATGGTGGCAGTCGCGACGTCGTCGTCGTAGGTGCTCAGCCCGATGTTCTCGCCGGCGACTTTGAAGCAGTAGCCGTCCTGCTGCATGTAGAAGAAGACCATGTTGTTGCCCGGCGGGATCTGATGGGAGAAGTAATCCCGGTCGCCCATGTCCTGCGCCCGCCACTCGGCCTTGGTGTGGAGATAGGTGTCG
>Ga0209014_10000927_pt1 | contig 17390 bp, 17 predicted proteins | sample BarGraNGADG00212_FD_184491 | JGI IMG/M metagenome (GOLD analysis project Ga0209014, IMG submission 184491) | Arctic peat soil microbial communities from Barrow, Alaska - Barrow Graham LP Ref core NGADG0002-212 (SPAdes) (version 2) | ecosystem: Environmental > Terrestrial > Soil > Wetlands >...
GGACTGCCGGCGGACAAGCGCACGTCGGTGCAGGACCGGTTCCTGCGCGACGACGTGCACGTCGTCGTGGCGACCGTCGCGTTCGGCATGGGGATCGACAAGCCCGACGTGCGCTTCGTCGTGCACTACGACATGCCGAAGAACATCGAGGGCTACTACCAGGAGACCGGCCGCGCCGGGCGCGACGGCCTGCCCGCGGAGGCGCTGTGCCTGTTCGGGCTCCAGGACGCCGTGCTGTGTCGCAGTCTCATCGAGAGCGGCAACAACCCCGAGCAGGTGCGCATCGAGCTGCACAAGCTCTCGGCGATGATCGCGTTCGCTGAGGCGACCACGTGCCGGCGTCGCGTGCTGCTCGGCTACTTCGGGGAGCGACGCGACGAGGACTGCGGCAACTGCGACGTCTGTCTTGACCCGCCTCAGCTCTACGACGCGACGATCGACGCCCAGAAGGCGCTCTCGGCCGTCGTGCGGACGGAGCAGCGCTTCGGTGCCGGGCACGTGATCGACGTGCTGCGAGGCGCCGATACCGAGAAGATCAGGCAGTGGGGGCACGACCAACTGAGTGTGTTCGGCATCGGCGCGGACAAGTCGCGCGACGAGTGGACGAGCGTCATCCGGCAGCTGATCCACCACGGATACCTGCGGCAGGACATCGCCGCGTACTCCGCGCTCAAGCTGCTCAGCGAGGCCCGCGGCGTACTGCGCGGCGAGGTGCAGCTGGCGTTCGCTCGCCCCCGCGTGAAGATCGCCGCTGAGGCCAAGCGCGGCACGCGCGGCAAGCGCTTGGTGGCATTCGACGGAAGCGCGGCCGGTCCGGTCGACGAGGACCTGTTCGAAAGGCTACGCGACCTGCGTCGGGTCTTGGCGGCCGAGCAGGAGGTGCCGGCCTACGTCGTCTTCGGCGATCGCTCGCTGGCAGACATGGCCGCCCGTAGGCCGGCGACGCGCGACGAGTTCCTGGCCTGCCACGGCGTCGGAGCGGCGAAGCTCGAGCGCTACGCGGAGGCATTCCTCGAGGCGATCGCCGCGGGGTAGGCCGGGGCCGGTCTCAGCGCGCGGGCGTCCCCCCGAGCCCCACTGCGCGGCCCAGTCGCTCACGGCGTCGGGAGGCGGGTTCCAGCGCCCTGCCTTTCGGGGTCTACGCGCTCGACAAGGTCATCGGTCTCCAGGCCGGCGAGCTGCGGGAAGCGTTTCGGGAATATAAGGAAGGCACCTTCGTGAAGGTGGGGTCGTTGCCCGAACGGTGACCCGCCCCAGCGCAATCATGCACCGGGGCCGCCGATCGTCACGGCGACCCCGGTACGCAGACGACAAGGGAGTCACGATGACCGAGCACGCCGCCTGGCCGGCTCTTCCGTATGAGGAGTGGGCGCCCACCAAGAAGACCCTGCAGATGTGCGCGCAGATGCTCGGCAAGACAAGGCTGTCGCTGTCGCCGCCGCGGCCCGAGTGGCTGAACACCTGCCTGCTGTTGGACGCCCGCGGCTTCACGACCGGGCCGATGCCCGCGGACACCCGCGTGGTCACCATGGGCATCGACGTCTTCGATGGGACTCTCTGGATCCGCGCGAGCGACGGCCGACAGGCCGACGTGCCTCTGTCCCCCGGTCGCTGCGTGGCCGACATCTGGGCGGACTTCCGCTTCGCGCTCGCCGATCTCGATATCGCCGTGGACATCTGGGAGAAGCCTCAGGAGATCGCGGACACCACGGCCTTCTCCGAGAACCGCCACGACTGCACCATCGACCTCGGCCACGCGCAGCGCTTCCACCGCGTCCTGGCGTCGCTCAACGGAGTCTTCGAGGAGTTCCGCTCGCAGTTCTTCGGGCGGAGCAGCGTCCAGTTCTGGTGGGGAGCGTTCGACTTCGCCGTGCTGCTGTTCAACGGGAAGCACGCGCCGGCGCCCGACGACCGCGGCTACATCATGCGCTACGACCTCGACGCCGAGCACATGAACGCGGGCTTCTGGCCCGGGGACGACAACGCGCCGGCCGCGGGCTTCTACGCGTACCTCGTCCCGCGGCCCGACGGCTGCGAGACCGCCCCGATAGAGCCCGAGCACGCCGGCTGGGTCGAGGCGATGGGCGAGTGGATGATGTCCTACGACACCGTCCGCCAGTGTGACGACCCCGGACGGGCGGTCCTCGACTTCCTGACCAGCGTGTACCGGGTCGCTATCACCAAGGGCGGCTGGGACGCCGAGCAGTTCGCGTACTCCACGCCGCCTGCGCCGAAGCGCGCCTGAGCGGTCCCCCGAGAAGGAGAGACGACATGCCCGAGTGCCAGCACATGCGCACGGCTCCCGTTCCCGAGCCCGAGGGCCGGACCGAGGGCTGCGAGGAGTGCCTGAAGATCGGGCAGTCCTGGGTGCACCTGCGCAAGTGCATCATCTGCGGTCACATCGGCTGCTGCGACCAGTCGATCGGCAAGCACGCGACGAAGCACGCCCACGCGACGGGGCACCCGGTCATCCGGTCCGCAGAGCCCGGCGAGGACTGGAAGTACTGCTATCTCGACGGCGAGTGGGCCGAGTAGCATCGGTCCGATCGAGATTCGAGAAGGGTGCGCCATGTCCGATGTGAAGGTCCTGCCCATCCCCGTGAGGATGGGGCCTATGACGGTCATGGTGTACGCCTTGATCGGCGACCGGGTCGTCATCGTCGACACGGGCGTCGGCGGACAGGCCGAGCGGATCCTGGAGCGCATAGCCGAGGAGGGCCACGCGCCCGGCGACGTCTCGCTGATCCTGCTGACCCACGGCCACGGTGATCACGCGGGCAGTGCCGCCGTGTTGCGCGAGGCGACCGGCGCACCGATCGCCCTCGGCGCGGGCGACGAGGAGAAGTGCGTGGCGGGCGTCGATCGCGAGATGCGGGCGCGCGGGCTGGTGGGCAGGACGCTGCTCGACATGATGCGACGCCGACAGGCGAGGAACGGCCGCACCGCCGGTCCCGAGGCCGACATCGTCATCCGGGGCGAGTTCCCGCTGGACGGATTCGGCGTCGACGCGGTCGCGGTCCCGATGCCAGGGCACACCCGCGGATCGCTCGCGATCTTCACGGCGAGTGGCGACGCTCTCGTCGGGGACCTGTTGGGTGGGGGAGGTCGGACACGGAGCGAACCGAAGCGCGGCGTCTTCGTATGCGACGAGGACGCGATGACCGCGAGCATCCGGGGCGTCATCGCGCGCGGGCCCCGCCTGACCTACACGGGACACGACGAGCAGCCGTTCACCCTCGAGCAGTTGAAGTCGGCCTTCGGGGAGGGCTGAGCCGAGAGGACCGTCTCAGCCGACGTCGATCATCCGAAGGTCCCGAAGGACGCAGCGCATCATCTTCTCCCACAGCGCTATGGCCGCCGCGACATTCGCGCGGTCGGGGTCGAGGCTGTGCTGCACCGAGAGCCCGTCGACGAGCGCGATCATGAGCGTCGCAAGTGACGCAAGTTCGGCGTGCGCGGGGTCGTCCTGCGCTGAGAGCACGTCGAGAACGGTCGCCCGGTAGTCCGCGTAGAGGTCGGCCACACGCGAGCGCAAGGAACCGTCGCGCATGGCGTGCGGCAGGATCTCCGTGAGCGCCACGAAGCTGTCGGTGTCGTCAACGATGCGCTTCTCCCCGTCCATGAGCGCCCTCAGCCGTTGTTCGCCCATGGGATAGCGGTGCGTCTCGGAGATGATGCTCCGGTTGGCTTCGTGAACGAGGGAATCGACGAGCGCGACGACGAGCCCCTCCTTGTTGCCGAAGTGATAGCCGATGCTCGCCTTCGACTCGTCCGCCTCCGCGGCGATCGCCGAGAGGCTGAGCGCGGTGAAACCATCGCGCACCAGGATCCGCCGCGCGGCGTCGAGGAGATTGCGCGCGGTGGGAGGGAGTGACTCGATCGGGTCGTCGACGCGCAGGGCGCGCGCCTTGTCCCGCGTCCGCGGACGGCCCGGGCCCCTCTTCGGAACGTCACTCATCGATTGCCTCCATCGTCTGACTTGACAGCAGAAGTATACCGCGTCATGGTGGATTTGTCCGACCGGACAAATAAATACATTGACGCGGCAACGCGGACGCTGGACCGGCGCGAGGGAGACAGATGGAGAAGCAGACGATCGTGGTGGCTCTCGGCGGCAACGCGCTGCTCCGGCGCTCGGACCCGATGACCGCGGAGGCGCAGCGCAAGAACGTCAAGATCGCGGCGAAGGCACTCGCTCCGCTCGCGGAGGTCCACAACCTGGTCATCGCGCATGGCAACGGTCCGCAGGTCGGCCTCCTCGCTCTGCAGGCCGCCGCGTACAAGGGGGTCGAGGCCTATCCGCTGGACGTCCTCGGCGCGCAGACGCAGGGAATGATCGCCTACATGGTCGAGCAGGAGCTCGGCAACCTGCTCCCGTTCGAGAAGCCGATCGCGACGGTCCTCACGATGACCGAGGTGGATGCCGACGATCCGGCGTTCGGAGACCCGACGAAGTTCGTCGGCCCCTGCTACGAGAGGGACGAGGCCGACCGTCTCGCGGCCGCGAAGGGCTGGGTCGTCAAGCAGGACGGCGCCGCGTGGCGCCGCGTGGTCGCGTCGCCCGAGCCGAAGCAGATCTTCGAGATCGCGCCGATCAAGTGGCTGCTCGAGAAGGGCACGGTCGTCATCTGCACCGGCGGTGGCGGGATCCCCACCGTCTACCTGTCGGACGGGGCGCGGACGCTCGTGGGCATCGAGGCGGTCATCGACAAGGACCTGGCCGCGCAACTGCTGGCGCGCGAACTCGGCGCCGACCTGCTCGTTCTGGCGACCGACGCCGACGGCGTCTATGCGGACTGGGGAACGCCCGATCAGAAGCTCCTGCGCGAGGTCACTCCCGATGAGCTCGGGGCGTACGAGTTCCCTGCGGGCTCGATGGGGCCGAAGGTCGAGGCGGCCATCCGGTTCGCCCGGGCGACGGGGAAGCGCGCAGCGATCGGCAACCTCAACGACATCGCGCGGATCGTGACGGGAGAGGCGGGCACGAGTGTCGTGGCCCCGCCCGTGAACGAGGTGCGCAGCTAGGCTCGACAGCCCTCGACGACAACGCCGGGGCGAACGCCGCCGGCGCGCACATACGGATGACCGCTTGCCGGTCCCGAACAGAAGGAGCTCGACATGGACATCGCGACACTGCCGCCGCTGAAATACCTGAGGGGGCGCCACTACCTCACGGACCTCGACTACACGCGCAAGGAGCTCGAGGACCTGCTCGTTCTGGCGGTCCACCTGAAGAAGCTGCGCAGCGAGATGCGACTGACGCCGTTCCTCCCCGGGCGACACCTCGCGATGATCTTCGAAGCCTCCTCGACGCGCACGCGCGTCAGCTTCGAGAACGGCTTCGCAGAGCTCGGCGGAAACGCGATCTACCTGCGCCCCGGCGAGATCCACCTGCCGGGCCGCGAGACGGTGGCCGACACGGCCGCGGTGCTCTCACGCATGAACGACGGCATCGAGATCCGCTCCAACAAGAACGAGACGATCGAGGAGCTCGCGCGCCACGCGACCGTCCCGGTCTTCAACGGCATGGACCACGACCGCCACCCCGCGCAGTCGATGAGCGACGCGTTCACCATCCTCGAGCGCATGGGCAAGCTGGAGGGCGTCACGTTCGCCTATCTCGGCGACGCGGCGCACCCCTGCAACTCGCTCGCGACGACGCTCACCAAGCTGGGCGTCAACGTCCGGATCGGGAACGCGCCCGGCTATGAGATGGCACCGGCGCTCCAGGAGACTGCGCGTCGCAACGCGGCCGAGAACGGCGGTTCCTTCCTGCTCACGAACGACCCGCTCGAGGCCGTCGCGGACGCGGACTTTGTCTACACTGACTGCTGGTGGTGGACGGGCCAGGAGGCCGAGTACGACGACCGCATCGAGGCGTTCACGCCCTTCCAGGTGAACGCGGACCTGTGGTCCCACACCAAGCCCGGCGCCAAGTTCATGCACTGCCTGCCCGCGATGCGCGGCGAGGAGGTCACGGACGAGATGGCCGATTCCGAGGCATCCATCATCTTCCCGCAGGCCGAGAACCGGCTGCACTTCCAGAAGGCGCTGATGCTCGCCCTGATCGGCCTCGACGAGATGCCATCGGATCCGAGGCTCCATCCGATCGCGATGGCGCTTCTGTCGTAACGGGGACTTCATCATCCGAGCAAGAGGGAAGGGGATCGGTCATGTCAGACATGGCTCAGACCGGTAAGGAGTCGAGCTCTCCGAAGAAGGCATTCGGGCTGCTCTCCATGGTGTTGTTCTCCGTTTCGGCCATCCTGGTCGCCGATACCGTCGGCGCTTCGGCGGCGATCGGCGTCTCAGGGCTCACGTTCTGGCTCATCCTTGGCGTCGCGTTCTTCATCCCGTACGGCTTTGTGACCGCCGAGCTCGGCTCGGCGTGGCCGGACGAGGGCGGTATCTACGTGTGGGTCCGCGAGGCCTTCGGCCCGCTGTGGGGCACCGTCACCGCCTGGCTCTACTGGGTGAACGTCGCCCTCTGGGCGCCCAGTGTGTTCGTCCTGTTCACCGGCACGCTCAAGGCGACGTTCATGCCGAATCTGAGCGGCATGGCCGAGATGGCCATCGTGCTCGTGATGATCTGGCTCATGGTCCTCGTGGGCATCCTGCCGATGCGGCTCTCCAAATGGATCCCCAACCTGAGCGCCGCGCTCAAGGTGATCGTCCTGCTCGTTCTGGGCATCGGCGGACTCGCCTACATGCTCAAGAACGGATCGGCGAACTCGTTCGCACTCTCCGCGTTCATCCCGACCTTCAACATGGACTCGCTCGGCTTCATGCCGGTCATCATCTACAGCCTCATGGGCTTCGAGCTGATGAGTTCGGCGGGCGACGCGATCCGCGACCCGAAGCGCGATGTGCCGAAGATGATCCTGCTCGCCGGCGGAGCGATCCTGTTCGTCTACATGTTCTCGACCTTCGGCATCCTGGCTGCGATCCCGCTGAAGGACGTCAGCATCGTCACCGGCATCGCCGACGCGCTGAAGATCTCGTTCGACAGCATGCTGTCGGGATGGGGCTGGTTGTACTCGGCGATCATCGTGGGCCTGCTGTTCACCTTCTTCGGCAACATGGTCACCTGGTCGATCGGCGCGAACCACTCGATCGCCGCCACGGGCATGGACAAGACCGCGCCTGGCGTCTTCGGCCACGAGAGCAAGCGGTTCGGCACCCCGGACTACGCGTTCTACCTGATGGGCGCGATCGCCACCGTCGTCACGGTGGTCAACTACACGCTGTTCGCCAGCAACGAGAGCATCTTCTGGACGATCTTCGCGCTCTCCTCGGTCGTCTTCCTGCTCCCGTACCTGCTCATGTTCCCGGCGCTCGTCGTGCTGCGGAAGAAGTTCCCCGAGCAGCACCGCCCGTACAAGGTGCCGCTGGGCGACGCAGGCGCCTGGATCTGGACCATCCTGTGCGAGGCGGGGATCGTGCTGACCCTGTTCCTGTTCTTCTACGCGGTTCCCGAGGGCACGCCCAAGGCGCTGTACTGGGGCATCACCGGGATTGGGACGCTCGCGTCGATCGCGGTGGGCGTCTGGCTCTACTACCACGCGAAGAACAAGACGGCGAGGGCCGTCGCCTGACCCCGCAGCCATCTCCGTCCGGCCCCGGTGCGCGGGAGCGTCCGGGGCCGGACGGGGCCGAAGGAGGACCACGATGCCGAAGACCCTCGACAGCACGCCCCGCGCCGATGGGTTCCACATGCCCGCCGAATGGGAGCCGCACCAGCGCACGTGGATGCTCTGGCCGCAGCGCCCCGACAATTGGAGGAACGGAGCGAAGCCCGCGCAGCGCGCGTGGGCAGAGGTCGCCGGCCTGATCGCGCGGTTCGAGCCGGTCACCGTCGGGGCGAACCCCGACCAGTTCGAGAACGCCCGCGCGATGCTGCCGGACCACGTCGGAGTGGTCGAGATGTCCAACAACGACTCATGGATGCGTGACATCGGCCCCTCGTTCGTCGTCAACGGCTCGGGCGACGTCCGCATGGTCCACTGGCGCTTCAACGCGTGGGGGGGCCTGTTCGACGGCCTCTACTTCCCGTGGGACAAGGACGCGCTCGTCCCTCGCAAGATGGCCGGGATCGAGGGCGTCGACCGCTATCCCGCGCCGCTCGTCATGGAGGGCGGGTCCATCCACGTGGACGGTGAGGGCACGGTCATCACCACCGAGGAGTGCCTCCTGAGCCGCGGGCGCAATCCCGAGCTCTCGCGTGAGCAGATCGAGGCATACCTGGGCGAGTACCTGAACATCCAGAAGGTGATCTGGCTGAAGCGCGGCATCGATCCGGAGGAGACGAATGGGCATGTCGACGACGTCGCATGCTTCGTGCGTCCGGGGGTCGTGCTGGCCGGCATCGTGGACGACCCGACCGATTGGCGCTACGAGATCCTGGCCGAGAACTTGGAGATCCTCAGGAACTCGACGGACGCCGCGGGTCGGCCGCTCGACGTGCACACGATCCCGATGCCCGGTCCGCAGTACCTGACCGCCGAGGAGGCGGCCGGCCTCGACGTGGTCGAAGGCACGTTGCCCCGCGAAGCAGGTGACGAGATCCCGGCGTCCTATGTCAACTTCTATCTGTGCAACGGCGGGCTCGTCGTGCCGGTGTTCGGCGACGGCCACGATGACGAGGCGATCGAGACCCTGCGGGAACTCTTCCCGGACCGGGAGGTCGTCACGTTCCCGGGCCGCGAGATCGTTCTCGGTGGCGGCAACGTCCACTGCATCACGCAACAGCAGCCGAGAGGCTAGCGGGAGTGCGGGCACGTCGAAGGGCGTGTCGGCCCGCTGGATCGGCCGAGTGAAAGACAGCCCCGAACCGCCGGGAAGGTGGTCGGGGCTGTCGTGCGTGTGAGCTATCGCGCGGTCGCAGCCTCGGCCGTCAGCCTTCCGAGCAGCGCGCGAACATCGGCGGCGCCGAACGCCCTGCCGTGCGCGGGCATGAAGCGCTTGGCGCCTGCGTCGAGCAGCTTGCGCATGCTCACGAGCGCGCCGGCGGGGTCGGCGGCCATCGCGGGAGGAGAGACGCGGGTGGTCATGTGGCCCGCCCCGATGATGAGGTCACCCGCGAACGTCGTCCCGTCGTCGAGGACCAGCGAGATGCACCACTGGCTGTGCCCCGGCGTGTAGAGGAGCGCTCCGGCGAGTCCGAAGCGGTCGAGTCGCTCGCCGTCGGCCGGGAGCACCGTAGGGACGATGGGCGGGAGTCTGAGCAGCGGCAGCGCGGTCGTCGCCAGCCACTGCACTGCCTTCGTCCAGGTCTGCGTCGGCCGGGAGAAGGCGCGTCCGCCTGTCGCGAGCGCCGCGCGCGAGGTGGGGTGGGCGGCGATCTCGAAGTCGGTGTGGGTGAGGAGCGCCGGAACGGCTCCCACGTGATCGATGTGCGGGTGCGTCAGGACGACGAGCCCGAGGTCCTCGATCTCTCGGCCTATGCTGCGGATCTTGTGCAGCACGAGGGGCTCGAACCAACGGAAGCCGCTGTCGATGAGGAAGAGGGCGGAGGGGGTCTCGACAAGGTAGCTCGAGAACGCGATGCCTTGGATGCGATGGACCTTCACGGTCGGATGAGGAGCAACCGCCGTGCCCTTCGGCGATGGTTCCAGGGTCCGTGAGCGGCTGCGGCGCCAGACGGCGCCAGCCGCTCACCGCAGCACTCACACGCCCGGTGCGGTAGTCTATGCCGCGAAGGGCACGGGTGCCGCATCAGCCCGCGCCGCGGTTGCGTGCCCTGACGTCTGGGGAGGCCATGGAGCGATCGTCACACGCAGGGACGCCGAGCGTCACCGTGGTCGTCCCCGTTCTTGACGAGGCGAACCGGCTGCCCGGCCTCCTGGACTGCCTCGACAGGCAGAGCCTGCGTCCCGTCGAGGTCGTGATCGCCGACGGCGGCTCGACCGATGGAACGCGCGAGATCGCGCGTTCGCGTGGCGCGCGTGTGGTCACCGGCGGCAGGCCCGCTCACGGACGCAACGCCGGGGCGCGCGAGGCGACCGGAGACCTGATCCTGTTCCTCGACGCCGACTGTGAGCCTTCGCAACGCTTCATCGAACTCGCCGTCGAGGAGTTCGTCGCGCGCGGCCTCTCCGTCACCGGCGCGCGCGTCTCGCCGATCGAGCGCAGCCCCGACTACATCGTGGCCTGCTGGACCGCGGGCCTCTACCTCAGGACCATGCAGTACGTGGCTCCGCACGCGGCGGGCGCCTGCATGCTCGTGCGTCGCGACGTCCATGAGGGGATCGGCGGCTTCGACGAGAGTCTTCTGCTCGCCGAGGACCACGACTACGTCCGCCGCGCGTCGAAATGCGGCAAGTTCCGGATACTGAACCGCGTCGCGCTGCCCGTCTCGATGCGCCGCGTCGAACAGGAGGGGCGCATCCGCCTCGGTCTGAAGTACGCCTACTGCGAGTTCAGGACGCTGGCCGGGCTCCAGATCCGCGAGATGCCGTTCGAGTACGAGTTCGCCTCGTACGACGACGTGCCCGTGAACAAGGCCGTCGAGAAGGTCCGCGCGTCGCGATCGCCGAATGCGGGGCACTTCCTGCCGCGTGGGTTGCGTCGATTCGCCCGGACACTGGAGGAGCCCTCGACCGAGCTGCAGGCGGACGCGATCGGCGTCGCCGTCACCTCCGTCTTCGGAAGCGGTGCTGCGTCCGCGGCGCTGGCCGCCGCGGGGGCCGCGCCGAGCGCCTACCTCCCCCTGGCCGGAGTGGCCGTCGCAGCCGCCGGACTCTCGGCGTACGAGGCCGGCCGGAAGTTCCGCTACGAGCATCACTTCGGCGACTTCTTCATGGCGTCGATCGCCGTGGCGAGCGCCGACATCATCGGCGATGACGGGACGGTGCTGGCGGCCAGAGGTGTCGACGAGATCTGGGAGCTGCATGCGATCAGCGGCTTCGGCAGGATGTCGCAGCTCAGCCTGCAGGGGCGTGAGGGCCGTCTGACGATCGTGCTCGAGACCCTAGAGGGCCTTCGGTGCATGCTGGACGACGTGGGCATCGAGCTCTACGAAGGCGCGAAGATCGTCACCGCGCGGTCGGACCTCGTGGGCATCCTGCTCAAGATGGGTTTCGAAGAGGTGTCCGATCCTCCGCCCTTCGACCTGGCGAACCGGATCGACAAGCGCATGCTCACACGTGTTCTGGAGCGGCGCACCCGCCGCGACGGCGCGGCGGGCCTCGAGGGCTACCGGTTGGCCGTGATGCCGACGCATCTGTTCCTCGGGCCGGACTTCCGGGCAGCGCTCGACGCGCAGATCACCCGAGTGCGGTCGAGCCGGGAACACGTCAGGGCGAAGGCGGCACTCGACTCGGCGTGATCCGGGTCAGGCGACGGGCGCGCCCTCCCGGGCAGCGCTGCGCCGCTTCGATTCGCGGATCACGGCGCTCTGACGCACGGCCGGGACGCAAAGGCCGACGACGAAGGCCAGCGCAGCCATGACGATCAGAGTGTCGTCGGGCAGGTCGGCAAGCAGGCCCATGACCGCGACGACCGCCCCGAGCACGATGCCGAGCGCGCCGCCGGCGAACACGACCGTCAGCGCATCTCCGATCACGACCGATCGGCGCTGCCGCGGCGTCATGTCGGCCCACTCGCGGTAGAGATCGACGCGCGTCACGAGCCCGCACTTCGGGCAGCGCACGAGCGGATCCCCGAGCCGGACGACGCCCTTGAGTTCTCGCGCCACCGTGTGTCCGTTCGGGCACTGGAACACGGTCCATTCCCGACGCACGTAGGGGAAGAAGTACATCGAGGAACCCCCGATCGTGACGAGCCGCCCTCCGCGGCCACGGGTCGCGGAGTATATCTCCCAGAGGGAGGCGTCTCATGCGGTACCCCCGGCTCGTTCGGTGCGCGGATCGGCCTTCGGATGCTTGTGGGGCTCGTGGTCGGCGCGGTCGCGTGGTATCCGGTGGGTCGCGTGCTGTTCGATGCGTCCACCGGGCTCCTCGGTCCCGTCGAGCGGGGCCTTCCCGAGATCGTGCGGTTCCTCGTGATGGCGTCGCTCGCATTCGAGGCGGCCGCCCTCCTGGCCATCATCGTCCTCGTCGTGATGGCGCGCTCCGGCGGTTCGGTCGGGGGCGCGATCCTCGGCATGCTCGTCCCGGGTCTGGTCTTGACCGGCGTGGCGCTCGTTCTTCCGCCGGACCAGACGACGGGGATCATCGCGCTCGTGTCGCCAATCGTCGCCTGCTTCTGCTCCGCGCTCGGAGCCGCATGGCGCGAGTTCGTCCCTTCCCGCGAGCCGGCAGCCTCCTGAGGGCCGCTGCCTCCGCTATGGTGTGACGGTACGTTGCGGAGTCGGCGAGGAGGCACCATGTCGGAGACGGTCGGTCGGCTGCACGTGATCGCGGGCTGCATGAGCAGCGGCAAGACCGGCGAGCTCATCCGACTGCTTTCGAGGCACGCGGTGACCGGTGACTCCATCGTGATCTACAAGCACATCGTCGACTCGCGCGACGGGAGCATGGCCCGCTCGCGCCTCGGGACCGAGATGGAGGCGCTCGTCGTGGCGGAGGCGCGCTGCATCGACGGCGAGACGTGCCATGTGGTCGCCATCGAGGAAGGCCAGTTCTTCGGCGAGGAGCTCGTCGGAGTGGTGCGACGCCTGCTGCGCGACGGCCACATGGTCTACGTCACGGGCCTGAACCAGGACTTTCGGGGCGAGCCGTTCGGGGTGATGCCCACGCTGATGGCGCTCGCAGACGAGGTCTCCCTGCTCACCGCGATCTGCCAGAAGTGTCACGGCGTCGGGACGCGCACCCAGCGCATCATCGACGGGTCCCCCGCGCCGTGGGACTCGCCCCTCATCCTGGTCGGGGGGGCGGACTGCTACGAAGCGCGCTGTCCCGACTGTCACGAAGTCCCGGGGCGCCCGCAGGACTGAGCCCTTCGCCGGTTATCCCGCCGCCCGTGCGGCGCAGACACCTCACGATGGAGACCGGCCGCGCAGGTGGCCGCGGTGCTGCCCGTCGGGCGGCGCCCGACCTCCCGGCTGCGACGGACGCGGCTGCGGCGCGCGGGAGGGGAAGGCGCATGAGCCTGTTGACCGGGTTGTTCGATCGCGGCAGGGTCAGGTTCGTCCGGAAGTACAGCGAGACGAAGACCGTGCCGCAGACGGGCCAGCCGGGGATCGTCACCTACGAGGTCTACAAGGCCCACACCGCGCAGGACGCCCGCGAGTTCCTCGATGGGAAGTCCGTGACCGAGCGCCTCCGCTACATCGTCTTGGACTCTCCCGAGGGCAACTGGGGCAAGGACATCGAGAGGCTGTACAAGGAGTAGGGCGATGAACCTCTTCACCAAGCGCGCCACGCGCCGCAACTCGGGTCTCGAGACCGTGGGGATCATCACGCGCCTTCCGGGCAGTCTCGACTTCGAGGCGGTGCGGAACAGGTCCGCTACCACGGTGGTGGCCGGCATCCGCTGCGGGGAGTGCGACGGCGACTGGGACGACGTGTTCCCCCGAAGGGCAAGAAGGAAGCGGTCTGCCCCCACTGCGGGGCGCTGAACCGCATCTACAGCGAGTGGATGATTGCCTGACCCTTGGTCGCCAAAGGTGGCCGCCGGCTGGTTCCCGCACTGTCGTATCATGGTCTATCGGCTGGGGGGCGATTTCGTCGCATCTCCGCCGCGTGTGCAGCGTCGAGGTGCGACGGGGGATCGATGCCCAGGGTCTTCAGAGGACTTCGCGGCCGGCTTCTCGCGATCATGTTGCTTGCCCTCCTTCCGGCTACCGCGCTGCTCGTCGTGTACGCGACAGGCCAGAACCGGATCTCCGAGCAGCGTGCCCGCGAGGACGTGCAGCGCCTCGTCGAGGCGGACGCCCGCTCCCTGCAGGACCTGATCAACGAGGCGCGGGCGACCCTGGTCGCGTACTCCTCCTCACAGGCGGTTCAGCGCCGGGACTGGAAGACCGCCCAGTCCACCGCCGAGCGCATCAAGAGCGAACAGCCCGAGTACCTCAACATGGGCGTCGTGGCTCCGAACGGGCGGGTGGTGGTCTCCGCGCTGGCCACGTCGGGTACCGTCAACGTCGGCGACCGCTCGTACTTCCAGCGTGCGATGCAGTACCGGCGTTTCGCGGTCGGGGACTATCAGGCCGGGCGCATATCCAGCCTTCCCTCCATCAACGTCGCACTGCCGGTGCTCGACCCGGCCGGGGCGGTGCGTGACGTGGCCTTCGTGTCCTTGGGAGTGGACCAGATCAGGGCCAGGATGGCCGCGGCTCCGACCCCCTCGTCGTTCCGCGAGTACCTGGTCGACGCGGGTGGCCAGGTCATCGTCCGCGAGCCCGACCTGCGTGGCGCGGCGGGCAGTTCGCTCGCGAGTACGCCGCTCATGGCCGCCATCCAAAGAGACTCGCGCGGGATCGTCTCGTCTCGGGACGCGGACGGCGCGACGCTGGAGTACGCCTATATGCCGGTCTTCCAAGAGCCCGGAGGCGGCCTCTATCTCGCCATCGGCTTCTCACCGAGCGAGCTGTTCGCTCCCGAGGCCGGCATCTTCGCGACGACGCTCGGCGGATTCGCCCTCGTGGCGCTGGCGGCGCTCGCGGCTTCGTGGATCGCCGGGACGAGGTGGGTCTATCGCCCGACCCGGAAGTTGCGGGAGGCCGCCACCCAGATCGGCCGGGGCAGGCTCTCCGCGCGGGCGGACCTGCACTCGGGCACGGACGAGTTCGCCGATCTCGGGCGGCAGTTCAACTTCATGGCGGAGACGATCGAGCGGCGCGTCGCGTTCAGCCATGCGCTCGCGGAGGTCAACCGACTGGCCCACTCGACACTCGAGTTCGACGAGGTCATGCAGCGGATCATCTCCGTGACGTGTGACGCCGTGGGCGCCGAGACGGCGGCCCTCGCCATGAGGGAGAACGGGCTGTGGTGCACGAAGTACAGCTACAACTTCCCGCAGGAGATCATCGGGGTGGTCCTCACCGACGAACAGGCGCCCCACGCGCTGATGGCGATGAAGTCGGGTCATCCGGTGGCTATCGACGACGTGTACAACGATCCGCAGGCCAACCACGAGGTGATGGAGTCGTATGGCATCCGCTCGGTCCTGACCATGCCGCTGATCATGCAGGACGAGGTCATCGGGGTGGTGTTCATGAACTACCATTCCCACGCCGTCGAGTTCAGCCGCGCGCAGGTCGAGTTCGCGGAGAGTGTCGCTTCGACGGTCGCACTCGCACTTCACAATGCGCGTCTGTACCAAGGGGAGCACCGGATCGCCGAGGCGCTGCAGCAGTCGCTGCTTGCGCTCCCGGTGACGATCCCGCACCTGCGGTTCGCGCACATCTACCGCTCCGCGACGGAGGCTGCGCGCGTCGGAGGCGACTTCTACGACCTGTTCGAGATCGAGGGCGACCTGGTCGGCGTGACGGTGGGAGACGTGTCGGGCAAGGGCCTGGACGCGGCCGTGCTGACCTCCGTCGTCAAGAACACCATCAGGGCGCATGCGATGGACGCCGACAAGACGCCCGCGCAGGTGATGGCCGTCGCCAACAAGGTCCTGTTCCGCGAGTCCGATCCCGAGATGTTCGCGACGGTGTTCTTCGGGGTCCTCGATACCGCGACCGGTCGGCTGGTGTACTGCAATGCGGCCCATGCGACCGGTGCAGTGGGCCGTCCGGGGACCCCGATGACCGCGCTGTACTCCAACTCGACCCTTGTGGGCGCGTTCCCCGACGTCGTGTTCGTGGACTCGGTCGCGACGATGGACCGCGACGACCTTCTCTTCCTCTACACCGACGGGCTCACCGAGGCGCGCGGGGACGGCGGGATGTTCGGCACGGAGCGGGTGTTCTCGATACTCGAAGGGCTGGAGAGCGGCGATCCATGGATCGCCGCCGCCCGCGTCGTCCAAGAGGCGGGCGCTTTCGCAGGCGGGCACCTCTCCGATGACCTCGCCATACTCGCGGTGGAGCTGACCGACCGCTAGGAGACCGACATGCGCGTATCGGCGTTGTGCGGATCGCTCAGGCAGGGTAGCTACAACCAGGCGCTGCTCGACACCGCCGTCGAGCGCGCGCCCGGACACGGGCTCGAGATCGTCCAAGCGTCCATCGAGGGATTCCCGATGTTCAGCCAGGACGCCGAGGCCGAAGCACCTCCCGAGGTGCTCGCAGCAAAGGAGATCATCCAGTCCTCGCAGTGCCTGCTGCTGGTCACGCCGGAGCACAACTACGGCGTCCCCGGCGTGCTGAAGAACGCCGTCGACTGGCTGTCGCGTCCATTCGGCGACCCGACGCTCCGCGGTCGGCCGCTCGCGCTCGCGGGCGCCAGCACGGGCTACATGGGCACCATGCGTGCGCAGCTGGCCTGGCGCCAGATGTGGCACTTCTTCCGCGCGCCCGTCTTCAGCGACGCCGAGCTCACGGTCTCGTTCGCCGCGTCGAGGTTCAGCGACGGCAGGCTGACCGACGAGGAGATGCTCGCCCAGCTCGACCGGTACCTGGACGCCCTCCACGACTGGCTGGAACGCTGCGAGTGACGCTGACGTCGGGTGCGGGGCGGCGGCGGTCGGCTTCTAGGCGGGGGCATGGCTCGGTCCGGGAGCGCGCTGATGCATCGGACGGGTCAGGGGACGAGCAGCACCTTCATCATGCCCGGTCGCGCTGCGGCCTCCATCGCGTCGACCGCGCGCTCGAGCGGGAAGCGTTCGGCGATCAGCGGGAGCGGATCGATCTCGCCGCGCTCGAGCAGGCGCAAGGCCGGCGCGAAGGGTCCGCAGCGTGAGCCGACGATCGTGATCTCGTCGACGACGAAGGGCGCGAGAGCGAGCGTCACCTCGCCTCGGTAGGTCGACTTGAGCACCAGCGTCCCGCGCGGGCGCAGGGCTCGCGCTGCGAGATCGAAGCCGGAGGGCGAGCCGGTGGCCTCGACGACGATGTCCCAGCGACGTGCCTCGACGTCTTCCGCGGCGACGCTTGCGATCCCGCGGGCCCCGAGCAGCGCTTTCTGGTGGTCGTGCTTCGCGACCACGCGGAGGTGCGCGCCGGTGAGCGCCAGCACCTGTGCCACCAGCTGACCGAGCCGTCCGGCGCCGACCAATAGGACGCGATCGGTCGGCAGGACATGGACCCGCTGAAGGATCTCCACGGCCGCCGCGATGGGCTCGGTGAACACCGCTGCGTCATCGGAGACGGAGTCGGGCACCCGGTGCAGGTTACGGAGAGGGAGCCGGAGGTACTCGGCGTGCGCGCCGTCTCGGCCGGTGATGCCGAGCACGCTCCGATCCTCGCAGTGGGTGGGCCGTCCCGCGCGGCACGCCTCGCAGATGCCGCAGTCGACGTTGATCTCGCCCACGACGCGGGCGCCGATCCACGTGGGATCGGGAGACTCGACCACGTCGCCGACGAACTCATGGCCGATGACGCC
>Ga0209014_10000928_pt1 | contig 17386 bp, 17 predicted proteins | sample BarGraNGADG00212_FD_184491 | JGI IMG/M metagenome (GOLD analysis project Ga0209014, IMG submission 184491) | Arctic peat soil microbial communities from Barrow, Alaska - Barrow Graham LP Ref core NGADG0002-212 (SPAdes) (version 2) | ecosystem: Environmental > Terrestrial > Soil > Wetlands >...
TCGACCGCGCGCTCGAATTTCAACGATTACTTCGGCGGCAAGATGACTACAGGGTCGCTTTTCATTCAGCGTGAGCTCGCACAGACCCTGCTCCGCATCAGCACCGATGGTGGTCCGGAATTCTATAACGGCAAGACCGCGGACCTCCTGGTCGCCCAGATGGGCAAGACCGGCGGCATCATCACCAAGACGGACCTGCAGAAATACAACGCCATCTGGCGTGACCCCGTCACGGTCAACTGGAAAGGCCTCACTGTGTACACGGCCCCGCCGCCGAGCTCGGGAGGCATCGGCATCGGCCAGCTCCTCAAGATGAAGACCGATCTGGCTACACAGTTCGCCAGCGCTCCGCTCAACTCTGCGCAGTACGTGCACCTGACGGCGGAAATGGAAAAGCGCATCTTCGCGGATCGCGCACAGTACCTGGGCGACTCGGATTTCTTCCAAGTGCCGATGGCGGCGCTGCTTGCTGACGACTACAATGCGAAACGGGCAGCCGAGGTAAATCCGCTTTTGCCGACACCGTTGGCCAATGTGCAACCAGGATTGGGGCTGACTCCGATTCCACCGACGGCCAAGACCGCGATCGAAAAGCCGGAGACCAACCATTTTTCAGTGGTGGACAAGTGGGGTAACGCCGTCGCCAATACCTATACGATAAACGGCGGCTATGGCAGCGGAGTGGTGGTCGAGGGCGCCGGGTTCCTGCTCAACGACGAGATGGACGATTTTGCGGCCAAACCGGGCGTCCCCAATATTTACGGCGTCGTGGGCGGTGATGTAAATGCGGTCGCGCCGTACAAGCGTCCGCTGTCGTCGATGAGTCCGACGATCGTGACCGACAAAGACGGCAACGTGTTGCTGGTTCTCGGTACTCCAGGCGGTTCGCGCATTTTTAACGCTGTTTATCAGGTGCTGGTCGATGTTTACGACTATAACTTGCCGTTGTATCAAGCGCAGGCGAATCCTCGCTTCCATCATCAATTGCTGCCTGACAATGTCATCTACTACGAGGCAAGCAAGTTTCCTCAAGCTGTCACCGATGACCTGACGGCTCGTGGTTGGATAATGACGAACGGCTTAGGGGGAGGCGACAACATCCAAGCCATTCAGATTGTGGGTAATCGGCCGGTAGCTGTTTCCGATCCTAGAAATACCTACGGTTATTCCTTGGTAGTCCCGAAGTAGGCCGGGCATCGTCTAGGGAGAGTCCGGCTTTGTCGCCCTCTCCACCGCAATTGTCGTGGAGAGGGCGACTGATTGAGCGTCCGGATGCCGCCGTCAGTGGCGGTACGACTCCGATCTGTACGTCACGACGAGCAGCAGCGGCCTCATCGGCGCCCAGACCCAGCGGGTGAACATCAATCCTCCGGGCCTGGCAAATCGAACCAATATGCTCTTCTGGAAAGACAAGCGCGCGGAATAGCAAAACATCTCCGTTGTGAGATGGGGTTTCTTGTCCGCAAATAAAACGTTATCTGTCGGGCGCCTGTGGCAAACTCGATGAGGGGAATGACGACAGTAAGTTGGCAATTTCCCACTATATTCCATCGGGATGTTATCCGCTCATGAGGATAAGAACTGGTTCATGTTTGCCATGATCACATACCCCGGACAGGTGGAAAGGTGGATATTCTCGACGCAGCACAGCTCTGTCGAATCTGAACGACCATCGCGTTGCTGAGGACAATCAACCTCACCTTGATTGAGACTGACGGCGTGGGCAACGGATTTGCCGCCGGACCGATTTACTGTAAACCCATCAATTTTCTTGACTTCAAATCCGCATCAAGATAGGGAAAGCCATCTTCCGGCACAAGGTATTCAGGATACTTCTCGCAAAAGGGAAGATCACCAGGGATTTGATTGCCATGCTCTCGTCATGGCGTCATTCCGGCTTCCACGTCTTCTGCGGTAATCTTATATCGCCCAATGATGATATGGCCATAGAGAACCTGGCCCGCTGCATCATCTGGGCGTCATTTTCTCAGGAACGTATGCATCTGGATCAGGGGGGAATGGCCTTCTATGCGGCCAAAGATGGGAAGCCAATCAAGATTTTCACGCCGATGTAATGGCTCGCCGCCATGTGTTTGCCCATACCAAACAGGTGTGAGCAAATGGTGCGGCATAAAGATTATGTGACGCTATCAGAGACTTCAGTACAACTGGTAATCATCACTTCAATTTCACATTGAAAACCCTTGACTTGTAGGTGATAGAGAGGGCCATCCTGTGGGAATATATACCTTCTCAAATCATAAAGTACGCATGAACCGGAAGAACCAACCTTGACGTTACAAGAGCAGGCCGACGATGGCGCCGACCATGCATGTCGCCATGGTACCGCAGAGGATCGATTTGAACCCCAAGGAGACGATCTCGCCGCGCCGCTCCGGGACCATGGCCGACATACCGCCGATCAGAATGCCCAGGCTGGCCAGATTGGCAAAACCGCAGAGCGCATAGACCATGATGACCTGGCTTCTGGCGCTGAGAGAACCCGCAGGCAGTCTGGCCATGTCCAGATAGGCGATGAGTTCGTTGAGGATCGTTTTTTCCCCGAGCAGAAAGCCCGCCGTCCTGCTCTCCGACCAGGGGATGCCGATCATCCAGGTCACGGGCGCCATGACGTAACCCAGCAGCCGCTGAAGTGTGACCGGCTCCTCCTGAAAAGAGGGGAGGAGGCTGAGGATCAGATTGCCCAACGTTACCAGCGCAATCAGCACGATCACCATGGCGATGATGTTCAGATACAACGAAATGCCCTCGGAGGTTCCCTGGGTAATGGCGTCCATCGCACTGGATGCATTCTGGGGAGGGATGTACTGCCCGAGGGTGATCTCTCCGGTCTCCGGAACCATCAGCAGGGAGATCATGATGGCCGCCGGTGTGCTGATGATCGAGGCGATGAGGATATGTCCCATCACGTCGGGCATCTGCGGGCCGAGAATGGTTGCATAGAGGACCATCACCGTACCGGCGATATTGGCCATTCCACAGCTCATGGTGATGAGCATTTCGCTGCGCGTGAGTTGACCGAGGTAGGGGCGGATCAGCAGCGGCGCCTCCACCATGCCCAGGAAAACATTCGCCGCGGCACCGACGCCGACGGCGCCGCCGACCCGCAAGGTTTTCTGCAGCAGCCAGGAAAAAGCCCGGACCACGAGCGGCAGGATCTTCCAGTAGAAGAGGAGCGAGGAGAGGGCGCTTACGACCAGGATCAGGGGCAGGGCCTTGAAGGCAAAAATAAAGGTCGATCCGGGATAGGTTTCCGCAAAAGGCAGTTTCCCGCCTCCCAGATAGCCGAAGGCGAAGGTCGTGCCCGCAGTAGTGGCCCGTTCGAGCGCGCTCACTCCCCTGTTGAGCAGAATAAAGAAATCTCCGAAGATCGGAATCTTGAGCAGGATCAGCGCCAGCGCAAACTGGACGGCGAGACTGGTGAAGATGATCTGGAAGCGGACGGCGCGCCTGTTCTCGCTGATCAACCAGGCGAGACCCGTCAAAAAGACGATCCCGACAATGCCCTGCAGGTTCATAAAGTGTCAGATCTCTCCCGGGGGAGTCCTTTCTGAAGGGGGACTATAGGGAAAAGGGCAGCGACTGTCAAGCAGCATCCCCGGATCTCCACCGCAATCCTATGGACATAGCCTATGGATCGTTACTATTTCATTGAAACAGAGAGCCGCCCATCGTATACTCCGAACCCACAGAACCGAGTTCTTATCAAAGAAAGGACCCCAATGTTGTTCGCCTGCCTCATTCCGATGCTGTTTTCCATTCTGGTGCTGGCCGCCCATTTCCTGCGGACCGGCCCGATGATTCTCGTGATACTCTGTCTCATCGTGCCCCTGACCCTCTTCGTCCGCCGCTTATGGGCGCTACGGCTTGTTCAGCTGTTCCTGCTGCTCGGGGCCGCTGAATGGGTGCGGACATTGATCGTGCTGGTTCGAGACCGGCAGGCGCAGGGCGAACCCTGGTTACGGCTCGTGATCATCCTGGGAGCGGTGGCGGCCTTCACAGCCGGAGCGGCGTTCATCCTGCAGGCCAAGAAAGTGCGGGCCCACTACGGTGTCGCCCCACTGCGCCGATAAGTCGAGGCGGTCGGAAGGGCGCCGCATGGAATCGGCCGATGGTTTTGAATGATCCTTCTGTGGCGGCCGAGTGTTCACCGACCGCATAAAAAAAGCTCCCCGGCGCGGGGGAGCTTTTCAAGACAATATGAAAATCAGGTCTTACAGCTTGCGAACATTTTCAGCAGCCGGACCTTTGGCGCCACTGACAACATCAAAACTGACCCGATCACCCTCCGCCAAGGATTTGAAACCTTCGCCCTGAATCGCGGAATGATGCACGAACACATCCTTGCCACCGTCCTGTTCAATAAAACCGAATCCTTTTGCATCGTTAAACCATTTTACTTTTCCTTCCGACATCTTGAATCCTCCTTTGTATTGGGTTTCTCCATGGAACCGATTGCAACATCGCCGAACCGTTCAGCCCGCAATCCGTTTGTGCAAATAACCATTGCACGCTTACCAACCGATGCTTGTGCGTTTGTCATGTTCGTATTTCGTTGACTACAGACAGGTAATGCACATGAATCAGTGTCGGCCACAAGGGTAAATAATTCTTTCTGAAAATGCAAGATTTTTTCTTGTTTGGATATGATTTAAATAGCGGACACCTCTTTACGAGATCAGCAGCGCGGTCATGTCCATGACGTTCGTCCCCGTGGGGCCGGTCATGATCAGGTCCCCGGTCTGCTGCAGAAAGTGGTAAGAGTCGTTCCGGGCGAGAAAATCGTCGATCCGGAGACCGAGCGCCTGCGCCTTTTCCCAGCTTGCATGATCGACGAGGGCGCCGGCGGCGTCCGAATGGCCGTCGATCCCGTCGGTACCGGCGCTGAGGAAGAGAAAGCGCGGGTTTCGCTGAAACTCCCGGAGGGCGGCGAGGGCCATCTCCTGGTTCCGGCCGCCCATCCCGTCCCCCTTCAGGGTAACGGTCGTCTCTCCACCGAACAGAAGCAGAACCGGCGGGGCGAACGGCTGACCCGTCGTCGCGATCTCCTCGCCGACGGCCAGGATTGCCTTCGCCGCCTCCCTGGCCTCGCCCCGGAGACGGGAACTCATGATACGGGCAGGAATCCCCAGCGCCTCGGCCTTCTCCTTCGCCTTCCGGAGGATTTTCAGGTTGCTCCCGATCAGAAAATGGTCGATCAGCGGACTCGGCCCCTTCGGCGTCTCCTCCATCTCCCCGTCCAGCCCCTTCTGAACCACCGAACGGACGCTCTCCGGCGCCCGATCCCAGAGACCGTATTTTTTCAGAATGGCATGGGTGTCGGCAAAACTGGAGCGGTCGAAGAACATCGGCGCGGAACCGATCGCCTCCAGATCGTCACCGATGACGTCCGAGATGACCAGCACGATCCCGCGCGCCTTCGACAGCCGGCCCAGACGCCCGCCCTTCACGAGGGAGAGGTGCTTCCGGACAATGTTCAGGTCCTCGATGGGAACCCCGTTCGCGAGGAGCCCCTTCACCAGATCCTGCATCTCGGCCAGCGTGATTGGCGGCGCCGGCTTCTCGATCAGCGCCGAGCTCCCGCCGGACATCACGTAGATGAAGAAATCGTCCGCAGAAAGGGCGGACATTTTCTGAATGAGGACTTCCGCCGCCCGGATGCTCTTCTCCGTAAGGACGGGGTGCGAGCTTTCGAAGACCGTGATCCCGTCCACGGTGGCGGCATAGTTTGAAACGACAAGGCCATCCGTCAACCGATCTCCCAGAACCGCCTTGACGGCCCGCGCTGTCTCGACCGAAGCCTTTCCACTCCCGAAGAGGTAAACCCCGCGGTAGTCGCCGAGGCGGTAGCTTTCCCCTTCGATCGTAAGGACGCCCGCCTCATACCGCAGTGTCTCCCGAATCAGATTCCCCGGAAGCACCGAATCCAGGGCATCCCGGAAGACGGTCATCATCTTTTCTCTGTTCGTCATCTCTCCTCCTGATCTGCTATCCTGAATTTCGAAATTTACCGTTCCTGTCGTTTTCGCACTTTATTTTTTCCCGTCGTCACCCCGCTGCACGGGGACCATAGCCTCCGTCCCCGCAAAATTTTCGCGAGTATAATATCAAAAAACAAAAAAAGGAAAGGCTTCCCTTCGGAACGAACCTTCTTGACCGCAGTGTGGTCTCAAGGCTGCCGATGGAGATGAGCCGCCTGCCGCTCCCAGACCGTTCCAACGGGCACGGATCAGAATGGTTCTAAACCCCCGGACCATTCTGTGGTATAGTCATCGTTGCGAAGGATGTATCCACCGGTTCTGTAACGGATCCTCGCCGTCACTTTTCACCGTGGGTCAGGGGGTTGCCTTGAAGAACCTGGAGTGTCGCGTCTCGGTAATCATCCCCGTATTTTGCGAACATGCCGTTATCAACGGGACGATCGAAGCCGTCCGCAGCCGGAGGGGTGGGGAGACCGCGGAGATCATCGTGGTCGATGGGCAGGCGGAAGCGGAAACCGTTGCGGCGATACGGGACAACGCCGTAAAGAAACTCCACTCCGAAAAAGGCCGGGGAGGACAGCTCAACCGGGGCGCTGCAATCGCCACCGGCGATGTACTGCTCTTCCTCCATGCCGACACCGTTCTGCCACCCGCCGCCTTTGAACGGATTGCTGAAGCGATGCGCGATGAAGGCTGCGTCGGCGGCGCCTTCGATCTGCGCATCGATTCCCCGCGTGCAGCCTTCCGGATCATCGAAACGGTGGCCGGCCTGCGATCGCGCTTGACGAGAATCCCGTACGGGGATCAGGTGATCTTCATCCGGTCCTCGTGTTTCCGTACCCTCGGAGGGTTCCGCGAGATCCCGATCATGGAAGACGTGGACCTCATGCGGCGGGTCAAACGCAAAGGCTGGAAAATCACCATTTTCCGGGAGCCGGTGATCACCTCGGCGCGCCGGTGGGAAAAAGAGGGTCTCCTCTTCGGGACATTGCGAAACTGGTTTCTGGTTACCCTCTACCTTTTCGGCGTCTCACCGGAGAGGCTTGCCCGTTTTTACCGATAGCGTCCCGTCTCAGCGCAGGTCGGAACGATCCTCTCCCGGTTTTCGCCGGAGACGACGCCTGGCGATCTTCACCAGTAAAAATCAGGATCACCGCCGCGGCGGCGGCCACCCTGATGAGCGGCCAGGGGATCTCCCCCCGGGAAAGGCCGCTGAGGACAGCATCGACGCCGACCACGTAGAGAACCGCTCCGGGAAGCATGCAGACCCAGGACCAGAAGAGATTAGGTCCGGAAGGGAATGCCGGTCAGGCCAAAGCCGTAATTGAGCAGATTGAACGGGAAAATGGGGACGAGACGGGGAGCACCTATTTTGACCTGCCCCGGTTCACCCGGAATTTCTTCTTTGACCTTTTCTTTGACCTTTTCTTGACAACTTGTCACGATATGCTATCATTCCCATCATTATGGGGGGTTAAAGGCGAATGCAGAATGTCACGATCGGCGAATTTAAGGCCCGCTTTTCCCATCTCCTGAACCTGGTGAAACAGGGGGAAGAGATTGTGATCAGCTATGGCCGCAGAAAGGAAAAGGTGGCCGTCGTCATCCCATACCGGCGCGAGGGTGACGGAAAAGAGGCCCGGAATATCGGCATCCTGCAAGGAAAAGGGGCCTATGAGATCAAAGACGGCTTCAAGATGACGGAGAAGGAATTTCTGTCCCGATGAAATATCTCCTGGATACGCATACCTTCCTCTGGACGGTCTTTGAACCCGAAAAGATCGGCGTCAAGGCAAAAGCGCTCATCACGAATCGAGAGCATGCGATCCTGGTCAGTCTCGTTTCCTTCTGGGAGATTTCGCTGAAATATTCTCTCGGCAAATTGCACTTGGAGAACGTTTCGCCGGCGGAATTCCCGGCCATCGCCAAAACGATGGATCTGGAGATCCTGGGGATCGACGCAGAAGATGTCTCGACATTTCATGAGCTTCCACTTGTCGGCCATCGCGATCCCTTCGACCGGCTCATCATCCGGCAGGCAATCCGCCGGAAAATCCCCGTCGTCACAAAAGATGAAGATTTCAAACTCTACAAACCCCACGGCCTGCGCATCGTGTGGTGAAATCAGAAACGAACGAATCCGGAGACGATACGGATGATTTTCCCCGATACGGCTTTCCATCTGAATGTTTCTCAGCACGAAGCCGTCATCCGGATCGGCTGCTTCCTGGTCCTCTTCACCGTCATCGCCATCGCGGAAATCGTCGCCCCCCGGCGTCCGCTGAGCGTGAAGAAGTCCTTGCGCTGGTTCGGAAATTTGTCTGTTCATCTCGTGAACGGCATCCTCCCGCGCCTTCTTTTCCCCATCCTCCCCGTCGGCATGGCCGTCCTGTGGGCGCAGAAAGGATGGGGCCTTCTGAACATCGCCCCGCTCCCGGAAGCGGCCGCCATCCTTCTTGGCGTTCTGGCGCTCGATCTGGTCATCTACGCCCAGCACGTCCTGTTTCACCGAGTCCATTTTTTCTGGCGGCTCCACCGGATGCACCACACGGATCTGGACCTCGATCTCACCTCGGCGCTCCGTTTTCACCCGTTGGAAATCGTGATCTCGCTGCTGATTAAAATGGCTGTGGTGGCCCTCCTCGGACCTCCCGCCATTGCCGTCTTCATCTTCGAGATCCTTCTGAACGGCATGGCCATGTTCAACCACGGCAACTTCCGGATTCCGGCCCGGCCGGACCGCCTCCTCCGAAGAATCGTGGTGACCCCCGACATGCACCGCGTGCACCACTCCGTTCTGCTGCAGGAGTCCAACCGCAACTTCGGCTTCAACCTCTCCTGGTGGGACCGGCTTTTCGGAACGTATCAGGCGCAACCGTCGGCGGGCCATGAGGGGATGTCCATCGGCCTCACGGGCTTCCTGGATGTCCGGTACGCCCGATTCTGGAAGATGATCCTGAACCCGTTGGACAAAGGGTGACGGGCATGGCGCTGAACCCTCCGCCGAAACCAAACCGATGCCTGGCGGTCTTTGTCCGCCATCCCGAGCCGGGCAGGGTCAAGACCAGGCTGGCCAAGGCGTACGGAGACCCTTTCGCGGCGGAACTTTACGGATATTTCGTGGACGATCTGTTAGAGGCGCTGGCGCCGGGAAGCTACCATCTGGAGATCTTTTTCACACCCTCGGAAAGGGAGATGGAGATCAGACAGCGGTTCGGCGTTCGATTCTACTACTCCCCCCAGGAAGGCGAAGGGCTTGGAGAGCGGATGGAAAAGGCCTTCCAATCCTGCTTTGCGAAGGGGTTCGTTGCGACCCTGCTGATCGGGAGCGACTTCCCGGATTTGACCGCGGAGGTCATCGAACAGGCATTCCAGGCCCTGGAGAATGGGCAGGACGCCGTGGTCGGACCCGCATGCGACGGCGGTTACTATCTGATCGGCTTTAGCTCCGCTACATTCGATCCCGCTGTTTTCAACGGAATGCCCTGGGGAGAAAACAGCGTCTTTGAAAAAACCGTAAACCGCCTCCACGCCCGGGGATATCGGGTCCACCTGGCGCCGATATGGCACGATATCGATACGGAGAAAGACCTGGCAAACCTTCAGGCCAGACATGGAAACACCGCCTTCAGCCGTTCACGCACCATGGCCTTTCTGCGAAACCATCCTACCCCTCAGGCGGCGTACAGGCCCTCCCCTTGAAATGGAACAGGAACTTCAGGATCCCTTTGGTCTTTTCACCGAAGAGCTTTTCGGAGAAGGGACGACCGGCCACCCGTTTGGAAATCTCCGACAGGGTCGGGTAAAGATGCACGGCGCCGGCCATGGTGGAAAGCTTCACCCCGCCGTTCATCATCACGACCCATTCGTGGATGAGCTCCCCGGCATGATGGCCGATGATCTGGCATCCCAGGAATTTTCCCCCAGGACTCAGCAGCAGCTTGATCTTGCCCCCCGTTTCACCCTCGGCCTGGGCCCGGTCGTTCTGGTCGAACAGCTCCTCGATCACCCGGTAATCGACGCCCGCCTTTTTGGCCCGTTTCTCGTTCAGGCCGATGCTCGCCACCTCCGGGTCCGTATAGGTGCACCAGCCGATCTTGCCGTAGTCGGCCCTCCGGGGGAGATGGAGGAGGGCATTCGTCAGCGCGATCCCCGCCTCGTATCCGGCGACATGGGTGAACGGCAACTGGCCGTTGACATCGCCGCATCCGTAAATATGGCGGATATTGGTTCTCATCCGCGGATCGGTCGGGATGCCGCGGGGGGTAAACGTCACCCCCGCCGCCTCGAGCCCGAGGCCGTCGACGTTGGGCCTGCGTCCCGTGGCCACAAACAGGGCCTCCGCCTCCAGAACCGCTGACGGACCGTTTCCGCCCTGACCGGCCACGGTCAGCCGGATGGCGGCGCCGTTGCGCTCCACCCGGAGAGCCTTCGTCCCCGTATGGATCCGGACCCCTTCCGATTCCAGCTGGCTCTTCAGGATGTCCGCCAGATCGCTATCCTCCGGTCCCAGGATCTGATCCATGAACTCCACGATGGTGACTCCGGAGCCGAGACGGCCGAAAGCCTGCGCGATTTCCAGGCCGATGGGCCCTCCGCCGAGGACGATCAGACGGGACGGCAGCGTTCGCTGGCCGAAGACTGTTTCGTTTGTCCAATAGGGAACGTCGGAGATCCCCTCGATCGGCGGCACCACCGGACTGGAGCCGGTCGCGATGATCCAGCTTCCGGCGGAAACCTTTTTCCCTTCCAATTCAACCAGATGGTCGTCCAAGAACCTCGGCTGCCCGAACCGGATCTCCGCCCCCAGAGAACAAAACCGCTCCGGTGAATCGTGACGCTGGATCCGGTCGATGACCGCCTTCACGCGGTCCATGACGGCGCCCAGGTCCGCGGGCGGCAATGGCGCCTCCGGCAGGCCGAATACCTTAGCCCGACCCATCAGGGAGCGCACCTCCGCTGTCCGGATCAGGGTTTTCGAGGGAACACAGCCGAAGTGGAGACAATCGCCACCGAGTCTTGCGGATTTTTCAACCAGGATCGTTCCGGCTCCGAACTGGGCGCCCCCGGCGGCGGCCGTCAGCCCAGCCGCACCCCCGCCGATGATCCCGATATCATAATCATATTTTGGCATGGGTCTCCTTCTTTCAAAAATGACGCCGCCTGAACTCAGGCGGTCAGAGTCCCGCCTCAGGTGAAGCCGCTTCCCGCCGTGCAGGCATAACAGTGGTTATCGGTGGCAATCGGGCTTCCATAGATCGGCGCCCCGTCCATCTCCGATATGTGGGTTCTTAACCCTCCCAGGTCAAGACCGCGGGCCAAGTTGAAGTCACAGTCGTGAAGGTATCCCTCCCAGTCGACCGAGAGCAGGCTGCGGCACATCAGGGACGATACCGAGCCAGGGTTGAACCGGTCGGTCAGTTTCTTCAGATAGCCCTCCAGACTCCCGGTCTGCTCGAGCCAGCGGTAAAACCTTCCGAGGGGTGCGTTGGCAAACGGGTAAAGATGGTGAAAGGAGATGCCCCATTGTTTGTCCAGAAGGTCACGGAACCGCTTTTCTGCCTGCTCCTGCGATACGGGAGGCAGAAAAGCGCCCGGCGGATTCGAAACCAGATCCAGTTCCAGACCGGTGCCCGGAATGCCGTAGCCGATCGCATTCAATTGCCTCAGGGAGGAGATCGTCCGCCGAAAGACACCTTCCCCCCGTTGCGCGTCCGTTTGTTTCGGGTTCAAAGAAGGAAGGGAGGCGATCAGCACGACGCCGAGATCCCGGCACAGACCCGTCAGGCGTTCCCAGGCATCCCCCTGCAGGGCGGTGAGGTTGGTCCGCAGCAATACCCTGGTCGCCAGCGGCGCAAACCCTTCGATCATCTCCCGGATGTTCATATGGAGCTCCGGGGCGCCCCCGGTGATGTCGATCGTTTCAAAAGGGTTCTTTGCCGCATACGCCAGAACCTGACCCAGAGTTTCGGCGTTCATCATCTCCCGCCGGGAAGGGCCGGCGCAGAGATGGCAGTGCCTGCAGCAGAGATTGCAGACGAGGCCGACATTGATTTGCAGCGTGGTCGTTTTTTCCCGCCGCAGGGAGAGCCCGTGACCGGCGATGGTTTCGCCGAATGGTCGGGTCGCACCCATACCGGGCAAGGGTTGAACGGCGCATTTCGGCCGGCTGTACATGCTGCGCTATCCTTTCCGGACCCCTTATGATGGCAGCTTTTCCGCCACCTTGCGCATCAGGAATTCGCTTTTTATGAGGCGGAATCATATTCTGAATGGCCTCGCCTGTCAACAACCTCGTGGCCGCACGAACGGCCTCAAATCCACTGTTTACAGAGAGGGATCAAGGATCAAAATGTGGGTTCATCCGGTTCTTGCGTACTTTCTGATTTGGAAAGGTATGTACCTACAGAATGACCTCATCGGCGACACCGCCGGAAGCGGCCGGTGCCGCCGCGCCCTGGACGGCGCCCGCATGCCGGCAAGGGCCTGGCTGAAGATGGAGGAACCCCTCGGCTACTCGATTCGGTAGCATTACGTATGCCGTAAAAATTTGACAAAAATACAACGCCCCGTCCTTTGTACAGTACTACTTATATTGATTCCTAACGGTTTCGCCGCTGAGTCTTGAGAGTCAGCGAATCGGCTCTAGTGGCTGCTTGGAGACTTATGGCACAGAACTGAAACTCATTGCGGCGCCTGCGATCACGGGACTCAGAAGCAAACCGATTCGGGATCTCCTCATTTTATGGCATCGAAGGCCTTCTTCAACTGCCCCTCTACTATCTCCGCGATTTTTTGAAGTTCCACATTATCAACCATCTGCATGGCAACCGTCGGCCGTACAACGGAAAGTACCGTCTTGCTACCCTTTTCATAAACAATAACGTTACAGGGAAGCATGAGTCCGATGTTTTCCTCGGTAAGGATCGCTTTGTATGCATTCGGAGGACTGCAGGCACCCAGAATAATGTATTTTCTCATATCAAGACCCAGCTTTTCCTTCATTTTTTCCTTGACATCGATTTCTGTCAGTACCCCGAATCCTTCTTTTTTCAGCGCCTCCCTCACCTGCGTAATGACTGTCTCATAAGGGATATCCAATTCCTTGGTGAAGCCGTAATTGATCATGACTGTCCTCCTTCTGTAAATGTTTCCCTTGGAATATTAGGAATGACAAACTACTTTGGAGCGAGGCCTATCTCATGACATGAAGAGGGGGTTCGCGGAACCCGTAGACACAGTCTGAGTAAGGTCGCATCACTCACTGTAGACTGATACAATGGATGATCTGCGATAGTAATATTGAAAAGTGGAAAAAATTTCCCCGACAAAGTTTCCTGCCACCCAACGAAATTCGCATCTGAATCCGAACCAGGTGGATTCGTGTGTTCAGGCATTTTAGCCTCCGTTCGTATTGAATTATCCAATTGGCTTTGTATGTGTGCATAGCAAATGGCCTGCCAATAGCCGAAAGAAAATCAGAAGTTCGGATTCATCCTTTAATAACAGTGAATTAGGTTAACAGGAGAGAACAACAGAAAAGTATGAAATGATTCGTTTGGCCTCAATATTTTGTGGAACCTCAACATATTGAGGGATACTTTGGAGGGAGGTGGACATTCTAATCCGGTTCTTTTGTCTTCGGCCGGACTATCCCGAGCTTATGCATCCTCGCTCTTAAGGTGCTCGGGGGCGGATACGGTTATCGGCAGGGCGTGAAGCGTGGTTATTTCGATATGTAATGATGAATCCTTTTGCAAGACAGCGTATTATGGAGGAAGAAAGACATTTTAGACACGTACACTTAACCTGGATGAACAAAATGCGCTGGATCGGATCGCGGCATCGTGATAGCATTTTGCCGTCCATGCGATCCGGATCTTGTTTGTGTATCCGAACGATTCCGCAAGGAAATCGCGCAACCGCAAAGGAGGCGCCATGTCCAGATTCTGTCTGCTTTACCTCGTCGTGATGATGGTGGGCTGTTCGGGGACGCGCCCCTCCCCGATCGGTGTAACCGGCGGCAGGCTCTCTGCCTGCCCCGCTTCGCCCAATTGCGTCTCCTCGCAAAGCCCGGACAGCAAACATGCCGTCGAACCCCTCCGCTACAAAGGAACGGCGGAGCAGGCCAAGAGGATGCTGATCGAGGCGCTTCTGGGCATGAAGCGGGTCCGCATCGTCACGGCTGAGGAGCGGTATCTCCACGCGGAGTTCACCTCCGCCCTCTTCCGCTTCGTGGACGATGTGGAGTTTCTTCTGGACGACGGGGCGAAAACAATCCACGTAAGATCGGCGTCCCGCGTCGGCTACTCCGATCTTGGCGTGAACCGGAAGCGCGTGGAGGCGATCCGCTCCCGGTTCGAAACCCTCGTCTCGCCCTTCCCTTGACGCCGCGGGATGGGATGTATATCTTGCATTCAAATTGGGTTGCGAACGATCGCATTGCGGCGATCTAACAGCAATCGTGGTATTTTTTGAGAACAGGAGTCAGGCATGGATTACATCAAGATCAGATTTGTCGACAATCCGGAGGGCGTCGAGTCCGAATTTCATCGGACCGTCGAGGAGATGTTGCGCGCGGCCCAGCCGCGGTTCTCGTTCTCCCGGCAGCAGTGGCGGCCCCAGATCGACATCTATGAAACCCGCGAGGAGATCGTCATCCTGGCCGAGATCGCCGGCGTCCCGCGGGAGGAGATCCACCTGGAGATCGGGCCCCGAACAGTAAAGGTCTCCGGCACGCGGGAGGGCGGACCGAGGGAGGGGAATGCCCGCTACCGTCTCGCCGAGATCCCCTGCGGCCGTTTCGAGCGCACCCTCTCGCTTCCCGTGCCGATCGACACCCAGACAGCCGCGGCGGTCTGCCGAGACGGCCTCCTGGAGATCCGTCTCGCCAAGCGACCCGCGGACCGCATCCAGAAGATCAACATACAAGGCAGTTGATTCTGCTTACGATATATTGGAGGTTTCCATGTCACAAAAAGCGTCTGAAGAACTGAAAATTGCCAGCATCCCGGAGATTCTCCCGGTGCTGCCGCTTGCGGGCGCCTTCGTCTTTCCGAAGATGCTCTTCCCGCTGGAGGTTTCCGGCGATTCCGCGATCGGCCTGATCGACGAGGCGATGGCAGGCGACCGCCTGATCGGCCTCGCCATGTTAAAGCAGGCCGACGACCCGACGGAAGGCCCGCACACGATGGAGGATTTCTACGGCGTCGGCACAAGCGTCATGATCCTCCGGATGGCCAAGACCGCGGACAACAAGACCCAGCTCCTCCTCCAGGGGATCGGCCGGATCCGCATCGTTGAACTGTTGGAGGGGAAGCCCTACCTCCGCGCCCGCGTGGAAAATCTGGAGGACCGGGAGACCAGGGACATCGAGGTCGAGGCGCTGATGGCGAACCTCGTTGGCCTCTTCGAGCGGATCGTGAAGCTCTCGCCTTTCCTCCCCCAGGAGTTCGGGGCGATGGCCAAGTCGGTCTCCGAACCCGGCGTCCTGGCCGACATCGTCGCCTCCGTGATCAATTCACCGATCGAGGAGAAACAGAAGCTCCTCGAAATCCTCGACGTGAAAGAGCGCCTCCGCGAGGTGACGCGGCTCGTCAACCATCAGGTGGAGATCCTCGAACTGGGCAGCAAGATCCAGACCCAGGTGAAGGACGATATGGACAAGAACCAACGGGAGTACTACCTCCGCCAGCAGCTTGGCGCGATCCGCAAGGAGTTGGGGGAGACGGACGACGAAAAGGTCGAGATCGAGGAGTACCGCGCGAAGATCGAAAAGAAGAACCTCCCGGAGGAGGCGAAGAAGGAGGCGGAACGCGAGCTCGCCCGGCTCTCCAAAATGCACCCCTCCTCGGCGGAATACACCGTCGCGGCGACCTACCTCGACTGGATGACGGCGCTGCCCTGGAACGAGCGCACCGAGGACAACCTCGATATCAAAAAGGCGCGGCGCGTGCTGGACGAGGACCACTACGGCCTGGAGAAGGCGAAAAGAAGAATCATCGAATACCTCGCCGTCCGCAAGCTGAAGCCCGACTCGAAGGGGCCGATCCTCTGCCTGGCCGGCCCTCCGGGGACGGGTAAGACCTCCCTCGGCCACTCCATCGGCCGCGCCCTGGGAAGAAAGTTCATCCGCATATCGCTCGGCGGCATCCACGACGAGGCGGAGATCCGCGGCCACCGGAGGACTTATGTGGGGGCACTCCCCGGCAGGATCATCCAGGGAATCCGGCGGGCGGAGTCCAACAACCCCGTCTTCATGCTGGACGAGATCGACAAGGTCGGGAGCGATTTCCGCGGCGATCCCTCGTCGGCGCTCCTCGAGGTCCTCGACCCGGAGCAGAATTTCTCCTTCGCGGACCACTACCTGAACGTCCCGTTCGACCTGTCGCATGTGATGTTCATCACGACGGCAAACAACCTGGAGACGATCCCGCCGGCGCTCCGCGACCGCCTGGAGGTGATCGAACTGTCCGGCTACACAATCGACGAGAAGATCCGGATCGCCCAGCGCTATCTGATCCCGCGGCAGACGGAGGCAAACGGCCTAAAAACGGAACAGATCCGGATCACGAAGAGCACGATCAGTCGGATCATCACCGGCTACACTCGGGAAGCGGGGGTGCGGAACCTCGAACGGGAGCTCGCCTCGGTCTGCCGGGGGGTGGCAAGCCAGATCGCGGAAGGCGCGATCGACAAGGCGTCCATCACGGCGCGGGATCTCCACCGGTTCCTCGGCCCCGTCCGGATCACGGAGGAGGCGGCCGCCAGGACCGCGAAACCGGGGGTCGTCATGGGGCTTGCCTGGACGCCGGCCGGCGGGGATGTCCTCTTCATCGAGGCGACAACCATGAAGGGTAAGGGCGGCCTCACCCTGACCGGGCAGCTCGGCGACGTGATGAAGGAATCGGCCACCGCGGCGCTCAGCTTCATCCGCGCGAACGCCGAGACGCTGGGGATCGCGAAGGATTTCCTCGAGGGAATGGACATCCACATCCACGTCCCCTCCGGCGCTACGCCGAAAGACGGGCCGTCGGCGGGGGTGACGATGCTGACCGCGCTGACGTCGCTGCTGACGAACCGGACGGTAAAGAAGGACCTCGCGATGACAGGCGAGATCACGCTCCGGGGGCTGGTCCTGCCGGTGGGCGGGGTCAAGGAGAAGGTCCTGGCAGCCCACCGGGCCGGTGTGAAGACGATCATTCTGCCGAAGTGGAACAAAAAGGACTTGGAGGAGATCCCGGCGAAGGTCAAAAGGGAGATCACCTTCCACTTCGTGGACGAGATGATGGAGGTTCTCCGCCTCGCCCTGGACAAATAGGAAAAGGGGGGACAGCTCCCGGTTTTTCCAAGAAAAACCGGGAGCTGTCCCCCCTTTTCCCGCC
>Ga0209014_10000929_pt1 | contig 17378 bp, 14 predicted proteins | sample BarGraNGADG00212_FD_184491 | JGI IMG/M metagenome (GOLD analysis project Ga0209014, IMG submission 184491) | Arctic peat soil microbial communities from Barrow, Alaska - Barrow Graham LP Ref core NGADG0002-212 (SPAdes) (version 2) | ecosystem: Environmental > Terrestrial > Soil > Wetlands >...
ACCGCGTTCTACCAGATGTTCGCCGAGGCGGGTCGAAACGTGTCCGAGTCGGCCCAGGTGCTTGCCGGACTGATCGATCCCAACGCCAACCGCGAGTCGATAGCCAAGGAACTGCGCGAGCGGGAGCACGCCGGTGACTCGGTGACTCACCGCATCATGCGCCAGCTGAACACCAGCTTCGTGACGCCCTTCGATCGAGAGGACATCTACCGGCTGGCCGCGGGACTGGACGACGTCGTCGACGCCATCGAAGCCGCAGCGGACTTCATCGTCCTGGCCGACGTCGGCAAGCTGCCCGCGCTGATGATCGATCAGATCAACCTGCTGGTGCGGTCCGCGGCCGAGACGGCCGACGCGATGTCACGGCTGAAGACACTGCGCGACCTCGAGCCCTACTGGATCGAGGTGAACCGCCTCGAGAACGAGGCCGACCGCGTGTACCGCAAGCTGTTGTCGAGGCTGTTCAGCGGCGACTACGACGCGCTGACGATGGTCAAGCTACGCGAGGTCGCCGACGGCTTCGAAGATGCCGCGGACGCACTCGAGCACGTGGCGCACGCCGTCGAGACGATCGCCGTCAAGGAGTCCTGAGGGTGGCGTCCACCGCCCTCGTCGTCGTCATCGTGGTCGTTGCGCTCGGCTTCGACTTCACGAACGGCTTCCACGACTCCGCCAACGCCATCGCGACCTCGGTGTCGACGAAGGCGCTCACACCCCGAGTGGCGTTGGTGATGGCTGCCGCGATGAACGTCGTCGGCGCGCTCATCTCGACGAAGGTCGCCGCCACCGTGGGCAAGGGCATCATCGATCTGCCCGCGAAACCCGCGACCTCGCACGCCGGATTGATCGTCGTCCTGGCGGCGCTGGGCGGAGCCATCGCCTGGAACCTCGGTACGTGGTATCTCGGCCTGCCCTCGTCGTCGTCGCATGCCCTCATCGGCGGCCTCGTGGGTGCTGCGCTCGCGGCCTCGCAGACGGTCAAATGGCAGGGCATATGGCAGAAGGTCGTCGTACCTATGGTGGCCTCGCCGCTCGTCGGCATCGTCCTGAGCTACCTGTTCATGCTCGCGGTGCTCTGGGGCTTTCGGCGAGTCAACGCGGTGCGTGCCAACCGCGGGTTCCGGTGGGCGCAGATCGCCTCCGCGGCGACCATGGCGTTCGGACACGGCACGCAGGACGCCCAGAAGACCATGGGCGTCATCGCCCTGACGCTGGTCGTGTCAGGCCACCTCGGCGCCAAGGACGGCATCCCGATCTGGGTCATCCTCGCCTCAGCGGCAGCAATCTCCGCCGGCACGTACTCAGGTGGTTGGCGGATCATGCGCACCCTCGGCCGCCGCATCTTCTCGCTCACGCCCGCCAGCGGTTTCGCGGCGCAGACCGTCGCGAGCGCGGTGATGCTCGCGACGTCGCACTACGGCCTGCCGGTCTCGACGACGCACGTCATCTCGTCATCGGTGATGGGCGTCGGGGCCACCCGTCGCTTCTCGGCGGTTCGGTGGGGCGTCGCCGGCAACATCGTGTTCGCCTGGATCCTGACGATCCCCGCGGCTGCCGCCGTCGCTGCCGTGATGTGGGCGATCCTGCACATGCTCATGGGCTGAACCAGATCACGTCCCCCGGACGAAGCTGGCCGGCCACGTCCATGCCCGGTCGCCGGACAACTGCGATCACCGGGTAGCCGCCCGTCACGGGCGCGTCCGGTCCGAGCAGGATCGGGCGTCCGTCCGGCGGCACTTGCAGCGCGCCCGGCACGGTCGGTTCGCTCGCCAGCTCGTCCGTGCGCACCCGCTCCAGTCGCGGTCCGTCAAGGCGCAGCCCGATCCGGTTGCTGTCTGCGCGGACGGTCCACGCCGCCGACGTGAGCGTGTCGACAGCGTGCGGGTCGAACCAGTCGTCACGTGGCCCGATGACCAGCCTCAATCGATGGGTGAGGCGCCGCGGATGTGCGACGGCGCCACTGACCTCGGACTGCGGTGCGCCCCCGATCGACAACCGATCGCCGGAGCGCAGGGGCGGCGGGCCGAGGCCGCTCATCGTGTCCGTGCTGCAGGAGTTCAGTTCGGCAGTGACGTCGAGCCCGCCCCTGACCGCGAGGTAGCTGCGCAGGCAGGCCGACGGTGCACCGAAGCGCACGACCGCTCCCGGCGCGATCGTGGTGGCGACCCCCCAGCCGAGCCCGGGGCACACCGCCCCGGCCACGGCGACGGTGACGGCGTCGTGCGCACGGAAGCCGAGACCACCGAGCGTGAACTCGATCGCCGGAGCCTCGGGGGAGTTGCCGACGAGGCGATTGGCCAACTGGAGTGCGGCTCGGTCGAAGGCGCCGGAGCGGGCGACACCGAGGTGGGCGTAGCCCACACGCCCGCCGTCCTGGATCGTCGCGAACGGTCCGACCTCGATCAGTTCGATCACGACGGTAGGAAGCGCACGGTAGTGCCTGGGCCGAGCAACGCCGGCGGCTGCCGGCGGCTGTCCCACAACGACGCGCTGGTGTGCCCGAGCAGGCGCCAGCCGCCCGGGGACGCCCGCGGGTACACGCCCGTGAACTCGCCTGCGATGCCCACGGACCCGGCCGGAACGCTCTTGCGTGGCTCGGCAAGCCGGGCGACTTGCAGTGCTGGATCGAGGCCGCTCAGATACGCGAAGCCGGGCGCGAACCCGCAGAACGCGACGGTGTAGGTGCCGGCACTGTGCCTCGCGATCACCTCGCCCACGCCGACCCCGATCTCGTACGCGACGGCGGCGAGATCGGCCCCGTCGTAGTGCACTTCGAGCTCCACGGCGTCGCCGGTCGGCTGCGGGTGAGTTCCCACGGCGACATCGGTCAACGCGTGCTCGATGGCCTCGACGGTCGTCGCCGCAGGGTCGAACTGCACCAGCAGGGTGCACGCCGCGGGCACGACCTCGATCACCCCGACGGCGCCGAGGACTGCCTGCCGGAGGCCTAGGACGTCGACCCCTTCTCCCGGCTCGACGAGGACGGCGGCCTCGCCGCAAGGGCGCAGTCTCATGACACGAACGGCCTCACGGTCATCCCCGTTGCGGTCAGCGCGTTGCGCACGGCGTGTGCGAGGGCCACCGCTCCAGGAGTGTCGCCGTGCACGCAGATCGAGGCGGCCGCGACGGCCACCACGGAGCCGTCGATCGCGACCACTTGCCCGTCGCGGGCGAAGGCCACAGCCCGGTCGGCCACGACCGTGGGGTCGGTCAGCACCGCTCCAGGGGAATCACGCGGGACGAGGCGTCCGGTCGGCAGATATGCCCGGTCGGCAAACGCCTCCGCGACGAACGCGAGCCCCTGCGTCATCGCGGCTGCTTCCAAGCACGAGCCCGGCAGCCCGAGCACGGGCAAGGTCGTGTCGAAGGCGGCAACCGCCGCGGCGACGGCCTGCGCGGTGGCAGGCTCGTCCGCGGCGGCGTTGTACAGCGCACCGTGCGGTTTGACGTAACGCACCGTGGTGCGCGCGCCGACGGCGCAGGCGTGAAGCGCGCCGAGTTGGTACAGGACGTCCGCGCTCAGCTCATCGGGCTCGACATCGATACGACGCCGACCGAATCCGGGGAGGTCGTGATAGCCGACCTGGGCGCCGACGGCGACGCCCCGCGCGGCTGCCAGTGCGCACACCCGGCGCATGGTGATGGGGTCGCCGGCGTGGAATCCGCAGGCGACGTTGGCGCTGCTGATCACCTCGAGCAGTGCCTCGTCGTCGCCCAGGCGCCACGCGCCGTACCCCTCGCCGAGGTCGGCGTTCAGGTCGATGTGCACGGATCGGACGGTATCTCGTCGGGATCGGATGCAGGAGGAGGACCGGTTCCCGGGGAGCGAATAGATTCGGCAGGACGTGCGACAGGGGGTCAGATGGCGGTGCGAGTTGACCCACCCGGGCTGGTGCGGCTCGGATCGGCAACCGGGCGCTGGGTGTTGGTGGCGTCGGTGCTGGGTTCGGGCATCGCCGGCATCGACGCGACCGTCGTCAACGTCGCACTGCCCTCGCTCGGACGCGACCTGCACGCCACGTTCGGTGGGCTGCAGTGGACCATCACCGGTTACACCCTCACGCTGGCGTCGCTGATCCTCGTCGGCGGATCGATGGGAGATCGGTACGGGCGGCGGCGGGTGTTCACGGTCGGCGTCATCTGGTTCGCCGCGGCGTCCGCCGTGTGCGCGGTGGCCCCGACCATCGGCCTGCTCATCGCGGCACGCGCCTTGCAAGGCGTCGGTGGCGCGCTTCTCACGCCTGGCAGCCTCGCCCTCATCTCCGCGTCGTTCGTCCCCGAGGACCGCGGCAAGGCGATAGGGGCGTGGTCGGGCTTCAGCGGCATAGCCAGCGCGATCGGCCCGTTTCTCGGCGGGTATCTGATAGCCGGCCCGGGTTGGCGGTGGATCTTCATCATCAACGTTCCGCTCGCTGCCGTCGTCGTGGTGGTCACCAGGCGGCACGTGCCCGAGACCCGCGACGTCAACGCCGTCGCGCGCCTGGACCTGCTCGGCGCGGGACTCGGAGTCCTTGGTCTCGGCGGGCTGACATACGCGCTCATCGCGGTCGGTGGGGGCTGGTCGTCGACGGTCGTCGTCGTGGGTGTCCTCGGCCTCAGCTGCCTGCTGGGCTTCGCCCGCACCGAGTTGCGCAGCGCGCATCCGATGATCGCTCCCGGCATGTTCGCGAACCGGCAGTTCACCGCCGCGAACCTCGTCACGTTCGTCGTGTACGCGGCGCTGGGCGGCGTCTTCTTCCTGCTCGTCGTCAACCTTCAGGTGGTCGGGGGATTCTCGCCGCTGCTGTCTGGCGCCGCCCTGCTTCCGGTGACGGCGATCATGTTGGTCCTGTCCGCGCGCGCCGGTGCTTTGGCCGGGCGGATCGGACCGCGGCTGCCGATGTCGTTGGGACCTGTCGTGGCCTCGCTCGGGGTGCTGCTCCTGCTGCGCATCGGTCGTCACGCGTCCTACGTCGCGGACGTACTGCCGGCGATGGTCGTGTTCGGCCTCGGGCTGTCGCTGTTCGTCGCGCCGTTGACGACGACGGTTCTCGCGGCGGCTCCGGTCCGGCATGCCGGCGTGGCGTCGGGCGTGAACAATGCGGTGGCCCGCGCCGCCGGACTGCTGGCAGTGGCCGTACTGCCGGTGATCGCAGGCATCAGCGGCAACGACTACCAGCACCCGTCGAGGTTTTCCGGCGGATTCCACATCGCGATGATCACGTGCGCGGCGCTGCTGGTGCTTGGTGGGCTCGTATCGGTTGCCTGCATTCGCAACCCACCCGCGCCGGCCCCGGCGGCCAACTGCCAGCATCACTGCGCGATCGAGGGCCCGCCGGTCGAAGCGGAGCCTGGGATGCCGGCCGACGAGATCGCCCGTCAGGCCCAGCGGCCCACAAACCGACCTCTCAGGTGGGCTTAGCGCTGATTTGACGTTGTGATGGGGCGGGCATGAGGGCCGTCGACGCACGCTTTGAGCACGTCCCGTCGGGACGCGACACACATCCAACCGTCGCACCTGCGACTCCTCAAGGAGATTGTCCGCATGAATGACGAAGTTCTCACTGATCAACCCAAGCCCCGCCGGCTCGGCCTGAAGATCGCGCTGGTGAGCGCCGGCATCGCCGCGGGCGCGATCGGCGCCACGGCGATCGGTGCCAGCGCGCAGTCGACCACGACGGCCGGCACGCCTGTGGCCTCGGTGTCGTCGTCGAGCACGTCTTCCGGCACGAACGGCACCAACATGCCGCAGGACTCGGGCAGGGCTCGCGGCAATGAGCATGGGTCCTCGCCGGTGCGCAGCGACGAGAAGTCCGTCAGCTCGGCGGACGCGGCCACGCTCAAGGCGGCAGCCGTCGCGGCGGTGCCAGGCGGCACGGTCTACCGGGTCGAGACCGACGCGGGTGACGGGACCTACGAGGCGCACATGACGAAGGCCGACGGCACCGAGGTGACGGTGAAGTTCGACAAGAGTCTGAAGGTCACCAAGGTCGAGACGGGCATGGGCACAGGCGACCCGGCACCGTCCGGCCACCCCGGCGACGGCCACTGATCGGTCAACTCCACACGAAGGCGGCACGCCTGCACCGGCATCGAGTCGGAGGGGAGGGGTGCCGCCTTCCGTGGCGATGTTCGGGCAGACTGCGGGGCATGACGACTCCGCTGTCCACGTACGCCAGCGAGATCTACCTGCAGGGCATGGGCGGGCTTCGTCCGGCCATCACCACCGACCCGGATACGCTCGAGGAGCATGCCCGCCAGGCGCTGCAACCCGAACCGTTCTGGTACGTCGCCGGATCGGCGGGCTCGGGAGCCACTGCCCGGGCGAACCTGGCCGCGTTCGACCGGGTACGCATCGTCCCGCGAATGCTCACCGGGGCGACCGACCGCGACCTGTCGACCACCGTGCTCGGCACGACGATGCGGGCGCCGGTGATCACCGGGCCGATCGGCGTGCAGTCGATCGTGCATCCCGACGGTGAGCTCGCGGTGGCCCGCGTCGCAGCGGAACTCGGTCTGACGATGACGCTGTCGACCGTGTCGTCGTTCACCCTCGAACAGGTCGCCGAGGCGAACGGCGACGGTGCCCGCTGGTTTCAGCTGTACTGGCCGAACGACGAGCAGGTGTGCCTCAGCGTGCTCGCTCGCGCGCAGGCGTCGGGCTTCTCCGTACTCGTCGTCACGCTCGACACGTGGATGCTCGGCTGGCGGCCACGCGATCTCGACCACGCGTACCTCCCGTTTCTCACCGGCGAAGGGCTGGCGAACTACTTCACCGACCCGGCCTTCTGCGGCGGGCTCGACAAGCCGCCGGCCGACGACCTGCCGGCCGCGCTGCTGCGCTGGCTGCCGATGTTCACCGGCACCGACCACACATGGGCAAACCTCGCCTTCCTCCGTGCGCATTGGGACGGGCCGATCGTCCTGAAAGGGATACAGCACGTGGACGACGCCCGGCGGGCGGTCGAGGCGGGCGTGCAGGGGATCGTCGTGTCCAACCACGGGGGTCGCCAGGTCGACGGCGCGGTCGCGTCATTGGACGTACTGCCCGAGATCGCCCAGGCCGTCGGTGACCAGGTCGAGGTCCTGTTCGACTCGGGGATCCGCACCGGTGCCGACATCGTGAAGGCACTCGCACTGGGCGCCAAGGCGGTACTCATCGGGCGGCCTTGGATGTACGGGCTCGCGCTGGGCGGTCAGGACGGTGTCCGGCACGTGCTGCGTTGCCTGCTCGCCGACCTGGACCTGACGTTGGCGCTCTCGGGCCATCGCACTCCGGTCGAGTTGACGCCCGCGGACCTGAGGCGGGTATGAGTGACCGTCGCCGGGTGACGGTGCTCGGGTCGACCGGCTCGATCGGCACCCAGGCACTCGACATCGCGGCCCGCGCGCCGGACCGCTTCCGCGTCAGTGCGATCTGTTCGATGGGCGGGGACGTCGCGCTGCTCGCCCGGCAGGCAGCGGAGCTGCGCGTGGAGGCGGTCGGCGTCACGCGCACCGACGTGGCCGACGAGCTGCGTGCTCGGCTCGACGCGGTGTGGCCCTCGGACGTCGCGCGACCGCAGGTGTTGATCGGTCCCGCGGCGACGACGGCTCTTGCCGCGCGCGAGGCTGACGTCGTGCTCAACGCGGTGGCCGGGGCGCAGGGGCTGCGCGCGACGTTGGCGGCGCTGGACGCCGGCACCACGGTCGCGTTGGCGAACAAGGAGTCTCTCGTAGCGGGCGGGCCGCTTGTTACGAGCCGTGCCGCGCCGGGCCAGCTCGTGCCCGTCGACTCCGAGCATTCGGCGCTGGCGCAGTGCCTTCGAGCGGGCTCACCCGACGAGGTCCGGCGCCTGGTCCTGACCGCCAGCGGTGGCCCGTTCCGCGGCCGGAGCCGTGGCGAACTCGGTGCTGTGACGCCCGAGCAGGCGCTGGCCCATCCGACGTGGGATATGGGGACACTGGTCACCACCAACTCCGCGACGCTCGTCAACAAGGGCCTCGAGATGATCGAGGCGCACCTGTTGTTCGGTATCCCTTATGAGCGGATTGCCGTGGTCGTCCATCCGCAGTCGATCGTGCACTCGATGGTGGAGTTCGTCGACGGGTCGACGATCGCACAGGCCTCGCCGCCGGACATGCGTCTGCCGATCGCGCTGGCCCTGGACTGGCCGCGGCGGCTGCCCGGCGCCGCGCCGGCGCTCGACTGGACGTCGGCCCAGAGCTGGGCGTTCGAGCCCCTCGACGGTGAGGCGTTCCCGGCCGTCGCACTGGCCCGGGCGGCAGGCGAGGCCGGCGGCTGCGCCCCCGCGGTGTTCAACGCCGCCAACGAGGAGCTGGTGGCCGCGTTCCACCAGGGCCGGGTCGGCTTCCTCAGCATCGTCGACACCGTCGCCGAGGTGGTACAGGAGTGGCTGAGTACACGTCACCTGTCCGCCAGGAATCCAGGTACCGTCGAGGACATCGAACGTGCCGAGACGTGGGCGCGCGCCCGCGCGCGGTACCTCGCGGCCCGCGATTGAGTATCTGACACGGCTCGAAGGAAAGGCTGGACGTGCTGTACGCGCTGGGCGTCATCATCTTCGTCTTCGGGCTGCTGCTGTCGATCGCCTTGCACGAGGTCGGCCACATGGTCCCGGCCAAGAAGTTCGGCGTTCGGGTCAGCCAGTACATGGTGGGGTTCGGTCCCACGATCTGGTCACGCAAGCGCGGCGACACCGAGTACGGGCTGAAGGCGATCCCGCTCGGTGGGTACATCCGGATGATCGGCATGGTCCCGCCACGCACCAGCGAGAAGCCGTCGCGCTGGCCGCGCAGGGTTGCGTCAGCCGTCGAGGACTTCCGTCAGGTCAGCCGCTCCGAGGTGCGGCCCGGCGACGAGGCGCGTGAGTTCTACCGGCTCACGCCGGGAAAGAAGATGGTCGTCATGATGGGCGGCCCGACGATGAACCTGGTGATCTACCTCGTCCTCACCGTCGCCCTGCTGGGAACGCTCGGCCGCGCTCATGATGACGTCACCACGACCGTCGGTTCGATCAGCAAGTGCGTCTACGCCGTGACGGCGCCGCAGGCGCAACAGAGCAACTGTCCGGCGCCGAACTCGCCGGCCGCGGTTGCCGGACTGCAGCCCGGCGACTCGCTCGTGGCCATCGGCAGCACGCAGATCACCAGCTGGGATCAAGCAGTCAAGATCATCGAAGCGTCACCGAACAGGCGACTGGCGTTGACGGTCAAGCGCGGTGGAGCCGACATCACGCTCGCGATCACGCCGGTCGAGAACGTCAAGTACGCGAACGACGCCGGCACCAAGACCAAGACGGCCGGCTTCATCGGTGTTTCGCCGACCGTCCACCACTACTACAAGACCCTGAGCATCACCCAGATGCCGGGCGAGATCGGCAGCCAGATCCGCAGGGGCATCGACGCCATCGGCAGCTACCCGCAGAAGATCGGCAGTCTCTGGGACACCGTCTTCAAGAACAAGCCTCGTGACGTCAACGGCGCCATCGGGGTGGTGGGTATCGGCCGGCTCGGCGGCGACTTCGCACAGAGCAAGCTGCTCGACCTGCAGGACAAGGTGTCCGTGCTCGTCGGCCTGCTGGCCAGCGTCAACCTGCTGCTGTTCTTCTTCAACCTGCTCCCCTTGCTGCCTCTCGACGGGGGCCACGTCGCGGGCGCGCTCGTCGAAGCGGCGAAGCGGGGCAGAGCCCGGCTGAGGGCACGCGCGATGGCGGCGGCGCATCCGGGTGAGGCGGCGCCCGAAGCCCGCCCGCAGATCTTCGTCGACACCGCCCAGATGTTGCCCGTGATGTACGCCGTCGCGTCGGTGCTGATCCTGCTGACGTTGCTGACGCTCTACGCCGACATCGTGAAGCCGGTCAATCCCTTCGGTGGCTGAGCCACCCCTCGACGAGCGGATAATGACATCGTGACTGTTTCCTTGGGCATGCCCGCGGGCCCGCCACCGGTTCTCGCACCCAGACGCACGGCCCGTCAGATCAGGGTCGGCAAGGTCCTCGTCGGGGGCGACGCGCAGATCTCGGTGCAGTCGATGACGACGACCCTGACCTCTGACGTCAACGCGACGCTGCAACAGATCGCCGAGCTGACCGCCAGCGGATGTGACATCGTGCGGGTGGCTGTGCCGTCGCAGGACGACGCCGACGCCCTGCCGCAGATCGCCCGGCACTCACAGATCCCGGTGATCGCCGACATCCACTTCCAACCCAAGTACGTGTTCGCTGCCATAGACGCGGGATGCGCTGCCGTCCGGGTCAATCCGGGCAACATCAAGGCCTTCGACGACCGCGTCGGCGAGATCGCGAAGGCCGCGGCGGACGCCAGCGTGTCACTGCGCATCGGCATCAACGCCGGATCTCTGGACAAGCGACTGCTGCTGAAGCACGGCAAGGCGACGCCCGAGGCGTTGGTCGAGTCGGCGTTGAACGAGGCGGCGCTGTTCGAGGAGCACGACTTCCGTGACTTCAAGATCTCGGTCAAGCACAACGACCCCGTGGTGATGGTCCGCGCGTACGAACTGCTCGCCGAACGGTGCGACTACCCGCTGCATCTCGGCGTCACCGAGGCGGGCCCCGCCTTCCAGGGGACGATCAAGTCGTCTGTCGCGTTCGGTGCCCTGCTCTCGCGCGGCATCGGCGACACGATTCGGGTGTCGCTGTCAGCACCGCCCGTCGAGGAGGTCAAGGTCGGCCTGGCGATTCTCGAGTCGCTCAACCTGCGTCAGCGCCGCCTCGAGATCGTGTCGTGCCCGTCGTGCGGGCGCGCGCAGGTCGACGTCTACACGCTCGCGGACAAGGTCACTGCCGGACTCCAGGGCATGACGGTCCCGCTGCGGGTCGCCGTGATGGGGTGCGTGGTGAACGGCCCCGGTGAAGCCCGCGAAGCCGACCTCGGCGTGGCGTCGGGCAACGGCAAGGGGCAGATATTCGTCAAGGGCGAGGTCATCAAGACCGTCCCCGAGTCACAGATCGTCGAGACGCTCATCGAAGAGGCACTTCGCTTGGCCGACCAGATGATCGCCGCGGGCGTCGCGTCCGGCGAGCCCAGCGTCGCCGTCTCCTGAGGCGATCGCTCGCCTTCGTGTCGATACCCGCGCGGCCCGGTAGCCTCAATGGATGTGACGGCCCTCCGCTCGGACGCGCGCCGACGGACGTCGGTAGCGCTGCTCGATGACGCCGCCGCTCCGGCCCTGGCTCGGCTGCTGGACGCTGACCCGATCGTCAACGCTGTGGTCGCCGCGCGAGTGCGCGCCGTGGGGACGTTGGCCTCTCACCGACTCGGGGGGTTCATAGCCGGCGTCCAGGACGGCGCGGATCTGGCCGCGGGTTGCTTCAGCGGCGGGAACTTGCTGCCGCTGGGCGGCGGGCCGGACTCGTGGGAGGCGATGGCCCACTTCGTGGCCGGCCGGCCCAGGGTATGCACGTCCATCTCCGGGCGCGCCGAAGCGGTCCAGGCCATGTGGTCGCCTCTGACGAAGGTGTGGGGCCCGGCCCGGACGTTACGGCTGGTGCAACCGTTGTTGGCCGTCGATGTGGTGCCCCAAGTGGTGCCTGACTACGAGGTGCGCGCGGCGCAACCGCAACATCTGGACCGATACCTCAGCGCCGCCGTGGCGATGTTCACCGAGGAACTCGGCGTGTCACCACGCGTATCGCCGGGTTCTATGGCGTTTCGGACGCGGGTGAGCGACCTGATCGCCACGGGACGAGCGTTCGCACGTTTCGACTTTCGCGGGCAGGTGATGTTCAAGGCTGAGATCGGTGCGGTCACCGCCCACACGTGCCAGATCCAAGGTGTGTGGGTACGTCCTGACCTGCGCGGAAGCGGGATCGCCACCGGCGGCCTGGCGACCGTCCTCGCGCATGCGCTCGCCCTGGCGCCCACGGCGAGCCTGTACGTCAACGACTTCAACGTTCCGGCACGTCGCCTGTACGCCCGGCTGGGGATGAGTCACGTCGCCACCCTGTCGACGGTCTTGATGCCGTGAATGCGGGCCGGCACTGATGACGGTCGATGCCGTGATCTTCGACTGGGGCGGCACGCTGACGCCGTGGCACAGCGTCGACCCGCTCGGCGGCTGGCTGGCCGCGGTCGGCGACCCGTATCTCGCCGACCGCCTGTGGGCCGCCGAACAGGACGCGTGGCTGCGCAGCGTCGAGCAGCACCGCAGCGCGACGCTCGCCGAGGTGTTCACCGCCGCTGGGGTCGAGCCCACCGAGGCGATGGTTCGGGCGTTCCACGACTGGTGGGAGCCGCACACCTACCTCGATCCGGACGCTGCACAGCTGTTCGACGCGCTGCGGGAGCGCGGCGTACGAATCGGCATCCTGTCGAACACGATCTGGCCGGGCACCGAGCACGATCGGATCTTCGAGCGCGACCGCGTGTTGTCCCGCATCGACGGGGCCGTCTACACGTCCGAGATCCCGTGGACGAAGCCGCATCCCGAAGCGTTTCGGGCCGCGTTGAGCGCCGTCGAGATCGACGATCCGGCTCGCGCTGTGTTCGTTGGCGACCGGCTGTTCGACGACATCCACGGCGCGAAGTCAGTCGGGATGCGTGCCGTGTTCGTGCCCCACAGCGACATCCCGCAACACCAACACGGGCCGGTGGCCGGCGAGCCCGATGCCGTGATCCAGCGACTCGCGGACCTGCTCCCGATAATCGACGCGTGGCGATGAATAGGCTTGGGTCTGCCGATCATCGCGGGATCGGCTGAGGGGGACCATGCTCGTCGGCCTGTTGCGCCGGTTCTTACAGCCGTACCGCACCGCGTTACTCATCATCGTCGCGCTTCAGCTCGTAGGCACGATGGCGTCGTTGTACCTGCCCAGTCTGAATGCGCAGATCATCGACAGTGGGATCGCACGGGGTGACACCGGCTACATCGTGCGCACGGGCGGGTGGATGCTCGCCGTGAGCATCGTGCAGATCTGCTGCTCGGTCGTCGCCGTGTACTTCGGTGCGCGAACCGCGATGGGCTTCGGCCGCGACGTGCGTGGCGCCGTCTTTCGCCGCGTCGGCGCGTTCTCGGCTCGGGAGGTCTCACGATTCGGCGCTCCGTCGCTGATCACTCGCAACACAAACGACGTGCAGCAAGTGCAGATGCTCGTCCTGATGACCAGCACGATGATGGTCGCGGCGCCGATCATGTGCGTCGGCGGCGTCGTCATGGCGCTGCGCGAGGACGTCGGCCTGTCGTGGCTGATGGGTATCAGCGTTCCCGTGTTGGCGGTGTCGATCGGCTTGATCATCAGCCGAATGGTGCCCCAGTTCCGGCTGATGCAGACGCGGATCGACGTCGTCAACCGCGTGCTGCGCGAGCAGTTGTCCGGCATCCGGGTGGTGCGCGCCTTCGTGCGCGAGCCCGTCGAGTCCGAGCGCTTCGGCCGCGCGAACGCGGACCTCACGATTACGGCGATGCGTGCCGGCCGGTTGATGGCGATGATCTTCCCGACGGTGATGCTCGTGCTGAACGTGTCGAGCGTCGCCGTGCTGTGGTTCGGCGCGGCACGGATCGACTCCGGGCAGATGCAGGTCGGCTCGCTGACGGCGTTCCTGACCTATCTGATGCAGATCCTGATGTCGGTCATGATGGCCACTTTCATGTTGATCATGGTTCCGCGAGCCGCTGTCTGCGCGGAGCGCATCGAGGAGGTGCTGCAGACCGAGCCATCGGTGGTGCTGCCGTTGAACCCGGTCACGACCGTGTCGGCGCACGGCGAGGTGGAGTTCCGAGATGTCGCATTCCGTTACCCGGGAGCCGCGGAGCCGGTCCTGCACGGCATCACCTTCCGGGTGTCGTCGGGGCAGACCACGGCGATCATCGGCAGCACCGGCAGTGGCAAGTCCACGCTGCTCTCGATGATTCCTCGGCTGTTCGACGCCACTGGCGGGTCCGTCATGGTCGACGGCGTCGATGTGCGGGACCTCGCGCCCGAAGTGCTCTGGACACGTATCGGACTCGTGCCACAGAGGCCGTACCTGTTCTCGGGGACCGTCGCCACCAACCTGCGTTTCGGCAACCCGGACGCCACCGACGACGACCTGTGGTGGGCGCTTCAGATCGCTCAGGCGAGCGACTTCGTCGCCGCGTTGCCCGAGCAGCTCGCGGCACCGATCACGCAGGGCGGCACGAACCTGTCAGGTGGCCAGAGACAGCGCCTGGCGATTGCCCGCGCGCTGGTACGGCGCCCGGAGATCTACCTGTTCGACGAGTCGTTCTCGGCGCTCGACCTCGGCACGGACGCTCGTCTGCGGGCGGCCCTGCGGCCGGTGACCCGTGACGCGGCGGTCCTCATCGTCGCGCAGCGCGTGTCGACGATCGTCGAGGCGGATCAGATCGTCGTCCTGGACGGCGCCACGATCGTCGGGTTGGGGCGCCACGACGAGCTGTTGCGCGACTGCCCCACCTACGCCGAGATCGTCGAGTCGCAGTTGTCGGCCGAGGACGCCGCATGACGACGACCTCTGACCGAACTGTGCCGCGCCGGCTTCCCGAAGCCGGGGCCGCGGCTCGCCGGGGCGGCGGTCCGCCCTGGATGACCGCCGGCATGCCCGCCGAGAAGTCGATGAACTTCGGGTCGTCCACTCGGCGCCTGGTGCGGCTGCTGCGACCTGAGCGCGTCAAGGGCATCTTCGTCATCGTGCTCGCGGTCGTCAGCGTGACGCTTGCGGTTCTCGGCCCGAAGGTGCTCGGTCGCGCCACCAACGTCATCTTCTCGGGAGTTATCGGCAAGCGCCTGCCGGCAGGCATCGATCTGCGGCAAGCGGTCGCGGCCGCCCGCGCCCGGGGTGACAACAACTTCGCGGATCTGCTGAGCCGCATGCACGTGACGCCGGGCCGCGGCATCGACTTCAACGGTCTGGGCAACGTCCTGCTGCTCGCCTTGGCGCTGTACGTCGGCGCCTCCGTGCTCTCGTGGCTACAGGGCTACCTGCTCAACTCGGTGGTGCAGAACACCGTGCTCCGCCTGAGAGCGGACGTCGAGGCGAAGATCCACCGGCTGCCGCTGCCGTACTTCGACGGGCAGCCGCGGGGAGAGCTGCTGAGCCGAGTCACCAACGACATCGACAACGTGTCCACCACGCTGCAGCAGACCATGAGCCAACTGCTCACCTCGTTGCTCACCGTCGTCGGCGTGGTCACCATGATGGTCGTGATCTCGCCGGTCCTGGCGTTGATCGCGTTGGTGACGATCCCCGTCTCGATCGCGGTGACGAAGGCGATCGCGAAACGATCTCAGAAGCAGTTCATCGCGCAGTGGCGCCACACGGGCGCCTTGAACGGTCAGATCGAAGAGGCGTTCACCGGACACGAGGTCGTCAAGGTCTTCGGCCGTCAGCACGAGATCGACGAGAACTTCGAGCGCAAGAACGAGGAGCTGTTCCAGGCCAGCTTCGGTGCGCAGTTCGTCTCCGGGTTGATCATGCCGGCGATGATGTTCATCGGAAACCTGAACTACGTGGTGATCGCCGTCGTCGGTGGTCTGCGGGTGGCCACCGGGTCGATGAGTCTGGGAGACGTCCAGGCGTTCATCCAGTACTCGCGACAGTTCACCCAGCCCCTGACCCAGCTCGCGTCCATGGCCAACCTGCTTCAGTCCGGGGTGGCTTCGGCGGAGCGGGTCTTCGATCTGCTCGACGCCGAGGAGCAGAGCGCCGACCCGGTGGCACATCCACATCCGCTCGAGCGACACGGACGTGTCGAGTTCGCGCACGTCTCGTTTCGCTACGAGCCCGATACGCCACTCATCCAAGACCTGTCACTCGTCGCCGAACCGGGGCAGACGATCGCGATCGTCGGTCCGACGGGGGCGGGCAAGACGACGCTGGTCAACCTGATCATGCGGTTCTACGAGCTCGACGCCGGGCAGATCACCCTGGACGGTGTGGACATCGCGTCAATTCCCCGAGACCAGCTCCGCAGCCAGATCGGGATGGTGTTGCAGGACACCTGGCTGTTCGGCGGCACGATTCGCGAAAACCTGATCTACGGCAGGCCTGACGCCACCGAGCAGCAGATGCGCGAAGCGGCCGAGGCGAGCTTCGTCGATCGCTTCGTCCGCAGCCTTCCCGACGGCTACGACACGGTCATCGACGAGGAGATCAGCAATCTCAGCGCGGGCCAGAAGCAGCTCGTCACGATTGCCCGTGCCTTCCTGGTCGATCCGTCGTTGCTGATCCTCGACGAGGCGACGAGCTCGGTCGACACCCGCACCGAACTCCTGGTGCAGCACGCCATGGCCGCGCTGCGCTCGAACCGGACGAGCTTCGTGATCGCCCACCGGCTGTCGACGATCCGCGACGCGGACCTCATCCTGGTGATGGAGCAGGGCAGGATCGTCGAGCAGGGCACGCACCAGCGGCTACTTGCCGTCAAGGGCGCCTACTTCCGCCTCTACAACGCGCAGTTCATCCAAGCGCCCGCCGAGGTAGACGGCGCCCTGACTGGATAACCGGTTGGCGCGGGCGGCAGAGTGACACCGTGGACATACCCATCCGACGCGCGACCGGCGACGACTTCGCGGCGATCGCAGACCTCGACGCCGCCAGCTTCGGAGTCCACTACTCCGAGCAGGATCTCGCCGACGCCAAGACGCTCATCGACCCTGAGCGATTCCTGGTCGCGACCGATCGGCAGCGAGTCGTCGGGGTGACGGGTGACTATCCGTTCACGATGACCGTCCCCGGCGGCGTGCTCGACGTCCCAGGCGTCACGTGGGTGTCGGTCGACGCCACCTATCGGCGTCGCGGAATCCTGCGCGAGTTGATGAAGCGTCAGCTCAGCGATCACCGCGACGCAGGCGCGCCGGCCCTGATTCTGACGGCGAGCGAGGGCGGCATCTACGGGCGGTTCGGCTACGGCGTCGCCTCGCACATACGTAAGACGGTGATCGATCGCCGGCGCGTTGAACTCGTTCGCCCGGGTGACGCGGGAGCGGCGGAACGCGCGTCGGCCGCGCAGGCGCGGCCAAGGATGCCGGCCATCCACGAGCGGTGGCGGGCGCAGACCCCTGGAGCGCTCGATCGGACTGCTGCCTGGTGGGACTTTCTCTGCCTTGATCGCGAGTCCCAGCGCGGCGGGATGTCCGGGCTGTTCTACCTGCTGCACGCGGATGGCTACGTCGCCTACCGGATCAAGACCGATTGGAACGACGGCGACCCCGGACACCTGTGCTCGATCGCCGACTACGTGATCGCGAGTCCCGAAGCTCATGCCGATCTGTGGCAGGTTCTGCTCGGCATGGACCTCGTGAGGATGGTAGAGAGCTATCGGATTCCGCTCGACGACCCTCTGCAGCATCTGGTGACAGATGGTCGTCAGATCCGCACGACGCATGTCGGGGACGGGGTCTGGCTTCGCCCCCTCGATGTTTCGGCGATGCTGTCTGCCC
>Ga0209014_10000930_pt1 | contig 17366 bp, 13 predicted proteins | sample BarGraNGADG00212_FD_184491 | JGI IMG/M metagenome (GOLD analysis project Ga0209014, IMG submission 184491) | Arctic peat soil microbial communities from Barrow, Alaska - Barrow Graham LP Ref core NGADG0002-212 (SPAdes) (version 2) | ecosystem: Environmental > Terrestrial > Soil > Wetlands >...
AGCTCGTCCAGACGGAATCGCCCTCGCTGCAACGAGTCCAGGCGTTCGTCCATCTCCAGTGCTCGGGCCTCCCCGAGCAGGTCTATGACGCCGTGCTGGTCGGAACCCAGCGAGAGCGGAGAGCCAGCGTCGCGCAGCTTTCGGGCCGGTCCGATGCCGTCCGCGAGGTCCCTCTCGGTCGTGGGGCAGAAGCAGACGGTCGTGCGGGTGCGGCCCAAGGTCGCAATGTCAACGTCGGTCAGGTGGGTCGCGTGAACCGCGGACGTCAACGGACCGAGGACGCCCTCGATGTCCAGAAGCGCTGTGGGCGTCATGCCGTAGAACCCTTGACAGGCCTCGTTCTCCGCCGGTTGCTCGGAGAGGTGAACGTGCAACGGCCGGCCCGTGGCCGCCGCGGCGACCACCCCGAGCTGATCACGTGGCACTGCGCGTACGGAGTGGACGGCAGCACCGACCCGCATCGTGTCGGACTCCTTGAGCTCCGTGACACGGCGCGCCCAACGGTCGGCGTCGCCGTCGCCGAAGCGCTGCTGCATGGTATCGAGAGGGATGTGCCCCGTCCTGGTCAGGCCGCCGGCGATGTAGCAGGTGTCGAGCAAGGTCAGCCGGATACCCGCTTCTGCGGCGGCCTGGCGAAGTGCCTCGCTCATGGCGTTGGGATCGTCATAGGGCGCCCCGCCTTGGCCATGGTGCAGGTAGTGGAACTCTCCGACCGCCGTCACTCCCGCCAGCGCCATCTCGGCGTAGGTCGCCGTCGCCAGTGCGAGGTAGGAGTCCGGGTCCAACCGCGCTGCAACGGCATACATCCGCTGCCGCCACGTCCAGAAAGTGCCGCCGCCCTCATGGGTGCGCCCGCGCAAAGCCCGGTGGAAGGCGTGGCTGTGGGCGTTAGCGAACCCGGGCAGGGCCACCCCGGGCAGGACCTGGGCGTCGCCGGCCACAGTGTCCTGGGTGACCGCCGCGAACCGCCCGCCCGCGGCCTCGAAGGTCACGTCCTGCGCGAGGCCGGAGGGAAGCAGCGCGTATGCCGCCCACCACCGTCGCCGCTCCCCCTCTCCACGCGTCATCGAGCCAGCTCCTCGGTGACCCGGGTCAGGGCTTCGACTCCGCGGTGGCAGTCCTCACGCTCGGCGAACTCGGCGGGCGAGTGCGAGATACCGGTGGGATTGCGGACGAACAACATCGCGGTCGAAAGTCCTGCAGCGGCAAGCACTCCAGCGTCGTGGCCGGCGCCGGTCGCCAGGATCGGCGCGTCGTCGAGCAGTTCCGAGAGGTGCTGGGCCAGCCCTGCGTCAAAGGCTGTCTCGGGGGTCCACGACTCCTCGACGGCGATGGCACCAGACTGACGCCCCACGGCCTCCACGACTGCCCGAACTCCCGCTTCGCCCGGGCCTCGAGTATCCAGCCAGGCCGTCACCTGCGATGGAATCGCGTTGACACCATTGGGTTGCACGCGCACCTTGCCCACCGTGGCGACGCACCCATGTTCGCTGGCTGCCGCACGAGCTGCCAGCACCGTTGTGGCCAGGGCGATCATCGGGTCGTGACGGTCCTCCAGCCGAGTGGTGCCTGCGTGGTTCGCCTCGCCCTCCAGGTCGATACGCCAGCGCCCGTGGGGCCAGCTCGACGATGCGACGGCAACGGAGCGGCGCAGGTCGATCAGGCCGCGCCCCTGCTCGATGTGGAGCTCGACGAAGGTACCGACCCGGCGCAGCGCCTCGTCGTCCGGGCCCACGTCCTCGGTGGCGTGACCGGCGGCGGTCATCGCCTCGGCCATCGTGACGCCATCAGCATCGCGAAGGCCTCGGGCTTTGTCGGCGTCGAGCCGGCCCGTGATCACACGGGATCCGGCACACGCGATACCGAATCGCGCGCCCTCCTCGTCGACGAAGTTCGCGACGGCGATGGGGCGCGACGGCTCGAAACCCTTCGCCCTGAGGGCATCGACGACGGCCAGAGCCGAGACCACACCCAGGGGACCGTCAAAGGCGCCACCGTCCGGAACGGAGTCCAGGTGGGAGCCGATCACCACTCCGGGCCGGCCGGCCGCGACGGCGGCATCAGGATCACCCCACCACGCCCACTGGTTGCCGGCGCGGTCGGTGGTCAGGTCCAGCCCGCGAGCGGTCGCCTCACCGGCGAACCACTCGCGTAGCGTCGCGTCCACCCGGGTCCACGCGAATCGTCGATAGCCCCCCGTGCTCGCCTCGCGGCCGATGGGTTCGATGGCGGACCACATGCGGTCGAATGTCACGGCGTCGAACGTCATGTTCTCAAGCGTCATAGCCTCAACCTAGGCTGCTCCTCATGGGAGCCGAAGGATCTGACCGGGCGATAGCGGCCGTCACCGCAGCTGGTGTCGCCCACGCGGTGACCCGTATCGGACCTGTGCGCAGTCTGGAGGAGGCCGCCGCGGCACGAGGGATCGAGCCGCGGGACATCGTCAAGACGCTCGTGGTGCGCCGCGACGATGACGACTTCCTGTTCGTCCTCGTGCCCGGCGACCGCGAGATCTCGTGGCCCAAGCTCCGTGCGCTGTTGGGCGTCAAACGACTGTCGATGCCTGACGCCCGGACCGCAAAGGACGCCACCGGGTACGAACGGGGCACGATCACGCCCTTCGGCTCCAGTCGCGCCTGGCCGGTCATTGCCGACGAGACCGTTGCGGGCAGGGCCATCTCGCTCGGTGGGGGCGCTCACGGCGTCGCCCTGACCGTGAACGGGAGCGACGTCATACAGGCCCTTGGAGCTCAGGTTGCCGACGTCACAGACCCTCGCGCATCGGGATCCTGACACCGCGCTCGGCTGCGGTCCGTTCGGCGATGTCGTAGCCCGCATCGACGTGGCGGATGACTCCCATGCCCGGGTCGTTGGTCAGGACCCGGGCCAGTTTCTGTGCGGCCAGGGCCGTGCCGTCGGCCAACGAGACCTGACCGGCGTGGATCGAACGGCCGATGCCGACGCCGCCGCCGTGGTGGATGGAGACCCACGTGGCGCCGGAGGCAGTGTTGATCAGGGCATTGAGCAGTGGCCAGTCGGCGATGGCATCGGAGCCGTCGGCCATGGACTCTGTCTCGCGGTAGGGGGATGCCACGGAGCCGGCATCGAGGTGGTCACGACCGATGACGATCGGCGCATCGAGCTCACCAGACGCGACCATCTCGTTGAACTTCAGGCCCGCGACGTCACGCTCGCCGTAACCCAGCCAGCAGATGCGGGCGGGGAGACCCTGGAAAGCGACCTTCTCGCCGGCGGCGCGCATCCACTTCTGGAGGTGGTCGTTGTCGGGGAACAGGTCCATGACCGCCTTGTCCGTCTTGTAGATGTCCTGCGGGTTGCCCGAGAGAGCGGCCCAGCGGAAGGGGCCCTTGCCCTCGCAGAAGAGCGGGCGGATGTATGCCGGAACGAACCCCGGGAACTCGAAAGCCCTTTCGTAGCCCCCCAGCTGGGCCTCGGCACGGATCGAGTTGCCGTAGTCGAAGACCTCAGCACCGCCGTCCTGGAACTCGACCATGGCCTGCACATGTTTGGCCATCGACGCACGGGCCCGGTCCGTGAACTCCTCCGGCTTCTTTTCGGCGTAGTCGTGCCAGTCGGCCAGGTCGATGCCCTCGGGAAGGTAGGACAACGGGTCGTGCGCGCTGGTCTGGTCGGTGACGATGTCGATCTCCACGCCGCGACGCAGCAGCTCGGGGAAGACGGTGGCGCAGTTGCCGACCAGGCCGACCGAAAGGGCCTTGCGGTCCTTCTTGGCCGCAACACACCGGGCGATCGCGTCGTCGATGTCCGCGGCGACCACATCGAGGTAGCGGTGCTGCACCCGACGCTGAAGATGTGCCTCGTTGACGTCGACCAGCAAGCAGACACCTTCATTCAGCGTCACGGCAAGCGGTTGCGCACCGCCCATACCACCAGCACCCCCAGTGAGGGTGAGCGTGCCCGAGAGGGTGCCGCCGAATCGCTTGGCGGCCACGGCGGCAAAGGTCTCATAGGTGCCCTGGAGAATGCCCTGGGTGCCGATGTAGATCCATGAGCCGGCCGTCATCTGGCCGTACATCGTCAGGCCCAGGTGCTCGAGCCGGCGGAACTCGGGCCAGGTCGCCCAGTCACCAACAAGGTTGCTGTTGGCCAGGATCACGCGCGGCGCCCACTCATGGGTACGCATGACGCCGACGGGCCGACCGGACTGGACCAGCATGGTCTCGTCCTTCTCCAACGTGGTCAGCGTGCGGACCATCGCGTCGAACGACTTCCAGTCGCGCGCCGCCTTGCCCGTGCCGCCGTAGACAACCAGGTCGTCAGGGTTCTCGGCGTTCTCGGGGTCGAGGTTGTTCATGAGCATCCGCAGCGGGGCCTCAGTGGTCCACGACTTGGCGGTCAGGGTCGTGCCGCGAGGTGCGCGGACGGGGCGGGCGCCTTCCATGACGAATCTCCTTGTTCGGTATGACGGCTGGTTCAGCGAAGTGGGCCGGTGACGGTCTCGACGGCCCGCAGGGCAGCGCCGGTGGCGACGAGCTGGACCGCCGCCTCGATCTCGGGAGCCAGGAAGCGGTCGGGGCCGGGGCCCGCAGTGGTCTGACGCAGTGCGTCGATCACCGCGCCAGTGGCGGGCGACGGCTGCAGAGGGGCCCGAAGCTGTATGCCGCGTGCGGCCGTGAGCAGCTCGACCGCAAGCACGCGGGTGAGGCCGTCGACGGACCTGCGCAGCTTGCGAGCGCCGGCCCAGCCCATGGACACGTGGTCCTCCTGCATCGCCGAGCTCGGGATCGAGTCGACACTCGCCGGAGCCGCGAGCCGTTTCATCTCGGAAACGACTGCGGCAGCGGTGTACTGGGCGATCATGTGTCCCGAGTCAACACCTGGATCATCGGCCAGAAACGCGTTGAGACCGTGGTTGCGCGATACGTCGAGGAACCGATCGGTCCGACGCTCGGACATGCTCGCGACGTCGGCGGCCACGATTGCCAGGAAGTCCAGCACATAGGCCACGGGCGCACCGTGGAAGTTGCCGTTGGACTCCACGCGGCCATCAAGGGTGATGACGGGGTTGTCCACGGCAGCGGCAAGCTCGCGGCTTGCGACCAGCGCGGCGTGGTCGACGGTGTCGCGTGCGGCGCCGGCCACCTGCGGCGCGCACCGCAAGGAGTAGGCGTCCTGCACCCGCGGGCAGTCCTCGTTAGCATGGCTGGCCCGGATCGGGCTTCCCGCCAGGATCGTACGCAGGTTGGCGGCCGAAGCAGCCTGGCCCGGGTGGGGGCGCAGTGCCTGCAGGTCGGCAGCGAACACGTTGTCGGTGCCCAGCAGACCCTCGACGCTCATCGCGGCCGTGACGTCGGCGACCTTGAGCAGACCTCGCAGGTCCGTGATGGCGAGGACGAGCATCCCGAGCATGCCGTCGGTGCCGTTGATCAGGGCGAGGCCCTCCTTCTCGCGCAACGCAACCGGGGTGATGCCCGCCTCTGCCAGCGCGTCAGCGGCCGGGCGCAGCTGCCCCGTGGCATCGCGAACAGTCCCCTCACCCATCACGGCCAGCGCGCAGTGCGCGAGCGGCGCAAGGTCACCCGAGCACCCGAGGCTGCCGTACTCGTGGACCACGGGGGTGATCCCCGCATTCAGGACCGCCGCGTATGCCGCAGCCGTCTCCTCGCGCACGCCGGTTCGGCCGGTGGCCAGGGTGGAGAGGCGCAGCAGCATCAGGGCACGGATCACCTCTCGCTCGACCTCGGGGCCTGAGCCGGCAGCGTGGGATCGGACCAGGCTGCGCTGGAGCTGGGCGCGCTTGTCCGGTGCGATGTGCTTGGTGGCGAGCGCACCGAAGCCGGTGGAGACCCCGTAGTGCGGCTCGACGTCGTCGGCCAGGTTCTCGATGATCTTGCGGCTCTTGCGGATCTCCTCCAGAGCCTCAGCGGTGATCTCGACGAGGGCGTCATGCCGGGCAACAGCCGCGACGTCGTCGAACGACATGGCGCCGATGCCGACGTTAACGGTGCCGACAGGGATCGAGCCGGCGCCGTTACCGAGCGGCGTGATGAGGTCATGGCCTGTTGTCATGTGTTCATTGGAGCGCACGGGCGGCCGGCCGGCCATCCCCTTCATATCTATTAGTGTCTCGGATCTGAGACAGTGGCAGCATGGCCAACGCACCCGCCGCACGTCAGGCGCTGACCGTCCTGCGGCTGCTGGCACGGCATACCGAGCCTGTCCCTGCCTCCGCCATCGCCCGGGACCTCGACCTGCCCAGGTCGAGCGTCTATCACCTGCTCACCGTGCTTGCCGGCCAGGGATTCGTGGTGCATCTGGCTGAGGAACGGCGTTACGGCCTGGGCGTCGCGGCGTTCGAGCTGGGCTCGGCCTACACCCGACAAGCACCGCTGCAGCGCCTCGCTCGTCAGCCGATGGTGCGGTTGGTGGACGCGACAAGACACAACGCCCACCTGGCTGTGCTGCACGGCCGCGACGTCCTCTATGTCATCGAGGAGCGCGCGCCCGGCCGTCCACCACTGGTCACGGACGTGGGCGTGCGGCTTCCCTCCCAGCTGACCGCTAGCGGTTTGGCAATGCTGGCTTCCCTTCCCCCGCAACAGGTTCGGGCCCTCTTCCCTTCACGCGACGCCTTCGTCCAACGCCACGGCGTGGGCCCCACGACGCTGGCCGGCCTGCGTGTGGTGCTGTCCCGGGTGCGCCGGGACGGCTTCGCGGTGGAGGACGGGACGGTGACACCGGACTTCGCCTCCGTCGCTGCGCCGGTGCTCGACCACGTCGGCCATCCGGTGGCAGGGATCGCCGTGACGTATCCCGCCGCCGAGGTGACCGAGGACCAGCGGCAGCTCATCGTCGAGCAGGTCATCAGGACCGCCACTGACCTGACCCGGCGCGTGGGCGGGCGGGCCTGATGCCCTGCCACGAGAGCGCCACGATGTGGTCGGCATATCGTCGGGGCATGAAGGCCATCACGATCCCCACGCCCGGAGACGCCGACGCGCTCGTCCTCAACGAGGTTCCAACGCCGGACATCACTGCCGACGAGGTCCTGGTCACCGTGGCGGCCGCTGGTGTCAACCGCGCGGATCTGATGCAACGCCAAGGGTTCTACCCGCCACCGCCAGGTGCATCGGAATACCCCGGCATGGAGGTCAGCGGCACGATAAGCGCCCTGGGCAGCGATGTGACCGGATGGCACGTGGGTGACGAGGTGTGTGCGCTGCTTTCAGGCGGCGCGTATGCCGAGCAGGCGGCGGTCCCTGCCACGCAGCTGCTGCCGGTGCCGGACGGGGTCTCGTTGGTCGACGCCGCAGCGCTGCCCGAGGTCGTGTGCACCGTATGGTCAAACGTCTTCATGACCGCCAACCTGCAGCCGGGTCAGACCATCTTGATCCACGGCGGGTCGAGCGGGATCGGGACGATGGCCATCCAGCTGGCACGTGCGATCGGCGCCCGCGTCGCGGTGACTGCCGGATCGGCATACAAGCTCGAGGCCTGTCGCGCGCTGGGAGCCGAGATCCTGATCAACTATCGCGAGCAGGACTTCGTCGAGGCCTTGGCCGCCGCCACGCAAGGAAACGGTGCCGATGTGATTCTGGACAACATGGGGGCAAAGTACCTCGCCCGCAACGTCAGCGCGCTCGCGGTCAATGGACGGCTGGTCATCATCGGGCTGCAGGGTGGCGTCAAGGCCGAGCTCGACATCAACGCGTTGCTGCGCAAGTGCGCCGCAGTTATCGCCACGTCGCTACGAGGGCGTCCCATCGCCGAGAAGACCGCGATCGTGGCTGCCGTGCGAGAGCATGTGTGGCCGCTGATCGAGTCCGGCGCCGTCAAGCCGGTCGTGCATCGGACCTTCCCCCTGGCCCGGGCGAGCGACGCTCATCGCGAGCTCGAGGCCAGCACCCATATCGGCAAGATCCTGCTCACCACCTGACCCCAACCGGACTCAGCGGGAGTCGCTGCCACCGACCCCATTTGCCCGACCGGCCTCGAGCCGAGCCACGGGCACCCGGAACGGCGAGCACGACACGTAGTCCAGGCCCACATCGTGGAAGAAGTGCACCGAGTCGGGGTCACCACCATGCTCACCGCAGACGCCGACCTTGAGTCCGGGCCTGGCCTTGCGGCCCTCCTCGACGGCGATCCTCACCAGGCGCCCCACACCCTCGACGTCCAGGGACTCGAACGGCGAGACGCCGAAGATGCCCTTCTCCAGGTACTGCGAGAAGAACGCCGCCTCGACGTCGTCGCGTGAGAAGCCCCACGTCATCTGGGTCAGGTCGTTGGTACCGAAGGAGAAGAACTCGGCGACCTCGGCGATCGAGCCCGCGGTCAGGGCCGCCCGAGGCAGCTCGATCATGGTCCCCACCATGTGGTCGAGCTGGACACCTGTGGCGGCGTGGATCTTTGCGGCCACCCCCTTGATCTCCTCCGCAATGCTCTCCAGCTCCTGGACCGCGCCGACCAGAGGCACCATGATCTCAGCCCGCGGCACACCGCCCGCCTTGACCCTCAAGGCCGCCGCTTCAAGCACTGCCCGCGCCTGCATGGCGAACAGCCCGGGAATCACCAGGCCAAGACGCACGCCGCGAAGACCCAGCATCGGGTTCTGCTCATGCAGCTGCAGCACGGCCTGGAGAAGCCGCACGTCCCGCTCGACCACCTCGCCGTGAGCCTCGGCGACGGCCACGCGCACCGACAGCTCCGTGAAGTCAGGCAGGAACTCGTGCAAGGGCGGGTCGAGCAGGCGGATGGTCACCGGCAGGCCGTCCATGGCCTCGAAGATGCCGGTGAAGTCGTCGCGCTGAAGCGGCAACAGCTGGGCGAGGACCTTCTCCCGCTCCTCATCCGTGTCCGCCAGGATCAGTGCCTCGACCAGCGGGCTCCGGTCGCCGAGGAACATGTGCTCGGTCCGGCACAGTCCGATGCCCTCGGCGCCGAAGCGACGGGAGCGTGCTGCGTCCGAGGGGGTGTCCGCGTTGGCGCGAACGGCCAACCGCCGGCAGTCGTCGGCAATGCGCATGACGCGGTGAACGGCCTTGACCAGATCATCGGCGTCGCCCGACTCGGGGTCGATCTCGCCCTCGAAGTAGCGGACCACCGGCGATGTCTGCACCGGCACCTCGCCAAGAAAGACCTCGCCGGACGCGCCGTCGATCGAGATGACGGTGCCCTCTTCGAAGACCCGGCCGTCAGGGGTGGTGAAGCGCCGGCCCTTGGTGTCGACCTCGAGCTTCTCAGCGCCGCACACACAGGTCTTGCCCATCCCGCGGGCGACGACGGCAGCGTGCGAGGTCTTGCCGCCGCGGCTGGTCAGGATGCCTTCGGCGGCAATCATGCCGTTGAGGTCGTCAGGGTTGGTCTCGCGCCGGACGAGGATGACCTTCTCGCCGGAGTGGGACCATGCCACCGCGGTGGCGGAGTCGAAGACGACCTTGCCGACGGCCGCACCCGGCGATGCGTTCATGCCGGTGGCCAGGAGCTCGCGGGTGGCGTTGTCCTCGAAGTGGGGGAACATCAGCTGTGCCAGCTGGGCGCCGGTGACGCGTTGCAGCGCCTCGGTCTCGTCGATCAAGCCCTCGTCGATGAGCTGGGTCGCGATCCGGAAGGCCGCCTCTGCGGTCCGCTTTCCGACCCGGGTCTGCAGCATCCACAGCTTGCCGCGCTCGATCGTGAACTCGATGTCGCACAGGTCGCGGTAGTGCTCCTCGAGCTGGCCCATGATCGCCATCAGCTCGTCGTACGACTTCTTGTCCAGACCCTCGAGCTCGGCCAGCGACAAGGTGTTGCGGATCCCGGCGACCACGTCCTCACCCTGGGCGTTCTGCAGGTAGTCGCCGTAGACGCCCTCGGCCCCGGTGGCCGGGTCGCGCGTGAACGCCACCCCCGTTCCCGAGTCCGCGGACACGTTTCCGAAGACCATCGAGCAGATGTTGACCGCGGTGCCGAGGTCGGAGGGGATCCGTTCCTGGCGGCGATACAGGATCGCGCGATCGGCGTTCCACGAGTCGAAGACAGCACGTACGGCGAGGTCCATCTGCTCGCGCGGCTCCTGCGGGAACTCTCGCCCGGCGTGCTTGCGCACGATCTCCTGGTACGTCTCGACCAACGCCCGCAGGTCACCGGCGTCCAGGTCGAGGTCGTTGTGCGTGCCCTTGGCATCCTTGGCGTCGTGCAGCGCATCCTCGAAGAGCCCGCCCTCGATATCGAGAACGGTCTTGCCGAACATCTGGATCAGCCGCCGGTAGGAGTCGAACGCGAATCGCTCGTTGCCGGACTGCTTCGCCAGCCCCAGAACCGACTCGTCGTTGAGCCCGATGTTCAAGATGGTGTCCATCATCCCGGGCATCGAGAACTTCCCGCCCGAGCGCACCGAGACCAGCAGCGGGTCGTCGACCTCTCCCAGTGTCTTGCCCATCGCCTTCTCGAGCGCGTCGAGGTGCTCGCTGACCTCGGCCTCCAACGCGGGCGGCTGGGTGCCGTTGGCGAGGTAGACGTTGCACGCCTCCGTGGTGATGATGAACCCCGGAGGCACTGGCAGCCCCATTCGCGTCATCTCCGCCAGGTTGGCCCCCTTGCCCCCGAGCAGATCCTTGAGGTCTTTGTGGCCTTCGGCGAAGTCGTACACGAGTTTGGGCACAGCAGACCTCCGGAGCGACGATGCGAGCGGGTCTTCGCAGATTAGACCAGAGGCGTGGTATGCCGACGACCAGCCTCCTCCGGCCGCACCTGCAAGGACCCGGATCCGAGGAGCCCGTGCGGGCAGACTGCCTAGTTCCGCGCCGTTGATACGTGCAAACTGCCTAGATCCGCGAGGTGGTGGGGGCGAGGAAAGCGGCGAGGGCACCGGCATACATCGCGGGGTCCTTGGCGCCACACAACTCGCGGGCCGAGTGCATGGACAGCATCGGCGCGCCGCAGTCCACCGTTGTGGCGCCGGTCAGCGCCGCCGTCATCGGACCGACGGTCGAGCCGCAGGGCAGGTCGTTGCGAGACACGAAGTGCTGGAGGGGGACATCGGCCTGCTCGCACGCGGTGATGAACGCCGCAGAGCCCACCGAGTCGGTCGCGTAGCGCAGCTTGACGTTGGTCTTGAGCACCGGGCCGCCGTTGATCGCGATCTGGTGCTGGGGCTCATGCTTCTCGGGATAGTTCGGGTGGGTGGCGTGGGCCATGTCCGCGGACGCGACGATCGTCCCGGCAAGGGCGCGATGGAACTCCTCGCGACCGCCGCCGGCCGAGATCACGATGCGCTCGAGCACCGTGGGCAGCAGCGTGGACATGGCGCCCCGCTCGGACTGGCTGCCGACCTCCTCATGGTCGAACAGCACGAGGACGGGTATGGCGGGCCGCGACGCCGATGCTGACCGGTGCGGCGACGCCAGCGCCGACGCGGCAGCTGACCCCGACCCTGCCCCGGATACGTCCGGCGGGCCCACCACATCGATGAGCGCCTGAACCCCTGCGTAGCTGGTTGCCAGGTTGTCCAGGCGCGGCGCGGCGATCAGGTCGAGGTCCCGTCCGATCAGGCGCGATGGCTGCAGGTCGTGGGCCATGACGTCCCAGGACAGGACGTCGGCGCCGTCCACCCCCACCGCTGCACCGATGTAGCCACGGAAGTCCCCCGGCTCGGTGCTGACACCCCATAACGGGGTCAGGTGCTGCTGGGGGTTGAGCGTCAGACCCTCGTTGGCACCACGGTCGAGGTGGGGCGCGAGCTGGGCCACCCGCAACACCGGTTCGTCGATGTTGACCAGCCGGGTCTCAGTCCCATGAGCGCCGCGGACCGCCACGCGACCCGACAGGCCGAGATCGCGGTCGAGCCAGGAGTTGAACAGGGGCCCGCCGTAGACCTCGACGCCGAGCAGCTGCCAACCTGCGCGCGTGAGGTCGGGTTGTGGCTTGATCCTCAGGTTCGGGCTGTCCGTGTGGGCGCCGACGACGCGGAACGATGTGGCCGGGCCGGTTGCCGTCTCCGTGCTCCAGGCGACGAGCGATCCGCCGCGGACCAGGTAGTGACGGCCGGCCCCGGTCGGAAAGACGTCGGTCTCGGCCAGGAGGCTGAATCCGGCAGCCTCGAGTCGTTGGGCGGCCTGGGCGCAGGCATGGAAGGGCGAGGGAGAGGCATCGACGTAGGCACACAAGCCTCTTGCCATGGAGTCGCCGTCGAAAGGATGGGGAGCCATGACGGCGAGCCTATCCGCGAGACCGAGGCGCCTTCGCCCGGACACAGTCGCCGTCGCCGTCGCCGTCGAGGATGACCCTGGGCGGAAGGTGGGGAGTGACTAGTTAATTCGGATGAGACCCGGTTGACAGAGGTGGCTCACTTGGTGGATGACTCGAAGCGATCCACCACCTACCGTTAGAACATGACCGACCTGGCTAACAGGGGGTTATTGGGGCGCGCAGAGCGTCTCGACCGGGCGGTCGCAACAATGCAGACGAGGTTTACGCCGATGTTCCCCGGCGGCGAGATCCAAGAAACGGGTCGCGCCATCTGGACACTGACGGCCACGCCACTTCTGGTCGCCAACGGCGTGATTCGCTATGACGCCAGGGACTTTCACGGCCCGCAGAGTGAACGCGAGCTCGACAGCCGCCTGGCGGTGCTCTCGACATACGACGTGCCCTGGCGGTTCTGCGCCTGGGAGCACCTCGGCGCCGATCTGCTGGTGCCCCGCCTGGTTGCCCGGGGACTGGTCGGGACGGACAGCTCCCCCCGCGATGTGGCTGGACGTGCGGGCACCCGCACCCACGATCGCTCGCGAGGACGGCGTCAAGATCCGTCCGGCAGTGCACGCGTCCGACCACTATCTGTGGACCCAGATCTTCACCGAGGTGTTCGGAATCCCGAGCGAGTACGAAGACGTGTTCGAGCTGATCGTCGCCAAGTCCCACTCGTTCAGCGCTGTTGCCTATGCGGACGGCCAACCGGTCGGGTGCCTGAGCATGGCGATCGAGGACAGCCTGGCCGTGGTGGACAACCTTGGCGTCCTACCCTCTTCCCGACGTCATGGGGTCGGCCGACGCCTGCTGGAGGCCGCTCACGCGGCGGCAGCGGCACGAGGCGTAAAGGCGTGTGTGGTCGTTGCGGCCCCGGCCGGAACCGGCATCTGCGCCAAGCTGGGGTACGAGGTGGTCACCAGCGTCACGCACCTGAGGCCGGCACCTCGACCGGACCTGACGGGCGTCAGCCAGGGGCTCGCGGAACAACCTACGTTGCCGTAACCTACGGAAGCGTAAGTAGTTGTCGCCCCGGAAGGATCTTGGCATGTCGAAGGTGTTGACCCAGACCGAACTGCTCCGTGAGCTTGACCAGGTGGTTGTCGGCGAGCTCAACCGGCACGAGAAGGTCGCCACGGAGTGGTTCCCCCACGACTATGTGCCGTGGAGTGACGGGCGCAGCTTCGACGGGCTCATGGGCGGTGACCAGTGGAGCGAGGACGACTCCGAGATCTCGGACGTCGCCCGGTCGGCGCTGCTCGTCAACCTGCTGACCGAGGACAATCTCCCGAGCTACCACCATGAGATCGCCCTGATCTTCGGACGCGACGACGCCTGGGGGGAGTGGGTGCACCGCTGGACCGCCGAGGAGGGTCGGCACGCCATCGTGATGCGCGACTATATGCTGGTCAAACGGTTGGTGGATCCCGTTGCGCTGGAACGATTCCGGATGAAGCACATGTCCCAGGGATACGTGTCGGCCCATTCCGGTGAGCTGATGAGCTCCTTGGCCTACGTCTCCTTCCAGGAGCTGGCCACGCGGGTCTCCCACCGCAATACCGGCAAGTTCACCAAGGACCCGATGTGCGAGAACCTGCTCACCCGCGTCGCCGCTGACGAGAACCTGCACATGATCTTCTACCGCAACCTGCTGAACGCGGCCCTGGCCATCTCGCCCGACCAGGCCATGGTCGCCATCCTGGACGTCGTCAAGAACTTCGAGATGCCGGGGGCGAACCTCCCCGGCTTCCAGCGCAAGGCCGTCGAGATGGCCATCGAGGGCATCTACGACCTGCGACAGCACAAGGACGAGGTCGTCGCGCCGGTGCTGCGCTTCTGGAAGGTCTTCGAGCTCGAGGGTCTGTCCGCCGAGGGCGAGGCCGCGCGGACCGAGCTGGCCGAGTTCATGGATGCGTTGGAGAAGCAGGCGCTGCGGTTCGAGGAGAAGCGCGAGATGCTCAAGTCCCGTATGGCGCCTCGCTGACTCCGCGCCACCCCTTACACCCACCTTTGCTCAGTTCAGGCCGGTCCAATGGGCGTTCTGCCGCGAGAAAACCGGCCTGAATTGAGCAAAGCGGCCTCAAGTGAGCAAGATGGAGCCATGAACCCATCGCCGGATGAGAAGCAGGACGCCGCAGACGGCACCGAGTCGCAGCGGGTCGTCGTCGTCACCCAGGACGGCATGGGGGTGTCCGAGCAGCAGGGCGACGAGTCGTCGCGCAACCCCGCCGACCTGATCGAGCAGCCGGCCAAGGTCATGCGCATCGGGGCCATGGTCAAGCAGCTGCTCGACGAGGTGCGCAGCGCGCCGTTGGACGAGGCTGGGCGCACCCGTCTCGCTGAGATCCACCGCCGCTCCATCACCGAGCTGGAGCAGGGTCTGGCGCCCGAGCTGATCGAGGAGCTCGAGCGAATCACGCTGCCGTTCAACGATGAGGCGCCCTCAGACGCCGAGCTGCGCATCGCGCAGGCCCAGCTCGTGGGTTGGCTCGAAGGGCTTTTCCACGGCATCCAGACCGCACTGTTCGCCCAGCAGATGGCCGTCCAGCAGCAGCTGCAGTCCATGCGTCGCGCGCTGCCGCCCGGCACGCCCGGCCAGGACAGCGGCCCCGTTCCTGGCCCCGGCCCGACCTCCGGTATAGCGCGCGGCGCAGGTTCGCCCGAAACCGGGTCGACGGGACCGTACCTCTAGCCGCACTCCCGCGTCAGGGCACGCTGCGGGTCAACGATCGTCGCCCGCACCACCGTGCCGCTCGTGGCACCGCGAGTCTCACTCTCGGCCAGGACGCTGCTCATCGGTACCGTCCCACGACCGAGGGGCCCCAGCAGTTCCTTGCGACGTACACCGCTGCCGGCGCGAAGCCGGTCACGTCGAACACCACGGTCCACGTGACCGCCGCCCGGTCCGCCTACCGTCCGGCGCCACCCAAGGCTCTCGCCGGTGTGGGGAACACCCTGGTCATCGTCCTGTTCAGCATCGTGGCCGCCATCTGGCTCACGCTGATCACCCAGGTGGTTCGGGTTCGCCGCATCTGCCGGGTCATCCCGCAGACGGTGGCCTGACCAGGGCTGGTCCCTCGGCGCGCAGCTGCGCCACGGATGTGACGCCCATCAGCGTCATCGCCCGGCGTAGCTCCGCGCCCAGCATGGAGATCGAGGCAGCCACCCCACGCTCGCCGGCGGCGCCGAGCCCGTAGAGGTACGGACGACCGATAAGAACGGCGTCCGCACCCAGAGCCAGGGCGACGGCGATATCCGAGCCACGACGGATGCCTGAGTCGACGAACACCGCGATCTTGTCGCCGACCCGATCGCGAACCGCAGGAAGCATCTGCAGGGGTACGACGACCTGGTCGAGCTGACGACCGCCGTGGTTGGACAGCACCACCGCGTCGACGCCGACCTCGACGGCACGCGCGGCGTCCGACTCGCTCACCAGACCCTTGACGATGAGGGGTCCCTGCCACAGCCCACGGATCCAGGCGAGGTCGTCCCACGAGACCGACGGGTCGAACTGCTTTGCGGCAAACTCCATCAGACCCTCGGGGGTGCGACCGACCTCGGGCGCGAAGTTGGCGTAGGTGATCGGTGGACCGGTCAGCATGCTTGCGCACCACAGGGGATGGCGGGCCATGTCCAGCACGGTCGAGGCGCTGAGCTGCGGCGGGATGGTGAAGCCGTTGTGCGCGTCCCTCACCCGCAGACCCGTGACCGGGGTGTCGACGGTGAGCATCAGGGCGCGATACCCGCTGGCCTTGGCACGCTCGATGAGCTCGCGGACGAGCCCGCGGTCGCGCCATACGTAGAGCTGGAACCACAGGTCGCCGCCCACGTCCGCGGCCACGTTCTCAAGACTCGTGGTCGCCATGGTTGACATCGTGTAGGGGATGCCAGCGTCCCGGGCGGCATGGGCGACGGCCCCCTCGCCGGCCGTGTGCATCATCCGGGTGTACCCCGTCGGTGCCAGTGCGAACGGGAGTGCCGAGTCGCCTCCGAGGATCGAGGTCCGGAGGTCAACGTCAGTGACATCACGCAACGGCGAGGGCACAAGACCCACGCTCTCGTATGCCGCGCGGTTGCGCGCCAGGCTGACCTCACCGTCCGCGCCGCCCTCGACGTAGCCGCGAACGCTCTTGGGCCAGCGGCGCCAGGCCGCGAGCTGCAGGTCCTCGATGGTGACGCAACGTCTCAGCGTGCGTTCGACGCGATCGGGCTCGGGCTTGCGGAGCTGGAGCAGGGTGCGGACCTCGGAGATCTTCACAGCGTCAGAAACCTTTGCCTGGGGTAAGGATTCCGGTTGGATCCATGACGTTCTTCGTGCGAGTCTGCCGGACGGTCTCCGTGAGCGGGTCGTCGCCCTCGGGCTGGCGATCGCGAACGAACGTCCCCGGAAGTCGATACGGTCTCTTTCATGGGTCGCGTGCCGTGGTGGGGTCTGGTTTCCTCGTTCGCCGCACCGGTGCTGCTCATCGGCGGATGGACCCTGGCCGCCTCGGCCCAGCCGGTGCCGTTTGACGCTGTGGTGCGCACGATCAGCGAGCTCGCCGCACGCGACACCCCCCACCGGTGGCTGATGACAAGCGCTTTGGTGGGCGTCGGCCTGGCGCACCTCTCAACGGCCTGGGCGCTGGCTCCGGCGGCGACTGCCGGGAGAATCACTCATGGGCTGGGCGGGTTGGCGACGCTGCTCGTGGCCGCGTTCCCCCTGCCGGCCGGCGGCCGTTTCTCGTCGGCGCACACCGCCGCGGCCACGGTCGCTTTCGTCTCTCTCGCGGTGTGGCCCGCCTTCGCGTGGACGCCTGGCCGGGCGGCCGGACAGGTCGTTGTGGCCGTCCTCGGACCACGGGTATCCGCGGCCGCGACCGGTGCACTGTTGCTGACGCTTGCGTGGTTCTTCACCGAGCTGCTCATGGGCGGCCAGCGGGTGGGTCTGGCCGAACGTGTCGCCGCAGGAGCTCAGGCCGTGTGGCCACTGGCCGTCGTACTGTCCGTACGACGTGCGCAGCGGCAGGTGTCACCAGACTCCCCGATGTAGTCGTCAGAAGGGCGGGGGACCGAAGCCGTCGTCGGGCAGGTCATCGCCTGCTCTGGCTTCGACCGGCATGATGTCACCGGGTCCAGGGTCGAGCTGCGGTCTGATCTCGTCCGGTCTGATCTCG
>Ga0209014_10000931_pt1 | contig 17365 bp, 13 predicted proteins | sample BarGraNGADG00212_FD_184491 | JGI IMG/M metagenome (GOLD analysis project Ga0209014, IMG submission 184491) | Arctic peat soil microbial communities from Barrow, Alaska - Barrow Graham LP Ref core NGADG0002-212 (SPAdes) (version 2) | ecosystem: Environmental > Terrestrial > Soil > Wetlands >...
CGCCGGCTTCCGCGGCGACCAGGCAGTTCACGCCGCCCCCGCCGCCGGTGCGTCCGGCAGCAACGCCGTCAACGGAACCGGGCGAGTTCACGCGCATGTTCCATTCGCCGATGCCTGATGCGCCAGCGCAGGGGGACTGGCCGCCAGCGGCTGCCAAACCGCCGGAACCGGGCGCGTTCACGCGGATGTTCCAGGCGCCGGGGCCCCCGCTTCCGCAAGCGGGGACCGCGCGTCCGGAAGCAGGGCCGGCGCCTCCCAAAGGGGGCGAGTTCACAGAGTTCTTCAAACCGTCGCCCGGGGGAATGACGGTGGGACCGCAGTTCCCTTCGGCGTCGCAGTTTCCGCAGGCGGCGCCGGCGCCCGCTCCGCCTCCACCCCAGCAGGAGTCCGGCGGCGAGTACACTCGCATGTTCGGCCCCGGAAGTCTGTCCGGCGCGCCGCCGGCGGCTCCCGCGGCACCGCCCGCGGCTCCGTCGCCCGCACCACCAGCGTCGTACGGCCCGGGTGGCGGCGCTACCCAGGCGTTCCGCGTTACTCCTGGGTACACACCCGCCGCCACGCCGCAAGGTCCGAGCGAGTACACCCGGATGATGTCCGTTCCCTCGAATCTAGCGCCGCCACCACCGGGCGCGCCGCCCGCCGCGACACCTCCAGCCGGACAGATGCCCGGAATGCCGCGGATGGGTATGCCACAAATGCCTTACGTGCCGCAACCATCGATGCCGCAGCAGCCCGCCATGCCGCGGATGCCTCACATGCAGCCCCCGGCGATGCCGTACGTGGCGCCGCCTCAGGTGACGATCGCGCCGGTTTCGGCGCCCGCGGTTAAGTCTTCGAACACCCTGCTGATTGTGATTTTTTGTCTGCTGGCGTTTCTGGCGGGGATGATCGTGGTCTACCTGCTGGTGAGGCGGTAGCTGGCCGGCGGCGAAAAAAGGGAAACACATTAGCCGCTGATGAACACGGATAAACGCGGATAAGAATCGCGGATAGAATCTTGTATTCTTGCTTATCCGCGTTTATCTGCGTTCATCGGCGGCCCAATGCCTTTTACGCGCCTGGCAATCAGTTGCTCTGCGGTAGCACGATGATCAGTTCGGCTTGCGGGTTCGGCAGGTCGCCGGGGACGTACGCCGCGAAGTTGCGCGCACGCTGGATGGATTCCCAGGCCGGGCCGGTCTGGGTCAGGGCGAAATACTGGAAGTTGAGTTTGACGGGGATGGCGCCCGGCGGCTGCGGCACGTAGGCCAGCGGCACACCGGGCAGCGCCTGGCGCACCAGGTGCTCGATGTGGCTGGCGGAGCAGATCTTCACGAAGTTGGGCGTCTTGGAGACGATTTCGGCTTGGCTGGTTTCCGCGCTGATGGCCAGATACATCTTGGTATTCACCAGGTATTTGTCGTGGTCGAGCGAGGTGGCGTAGATGGAAGGCTTGAGGAGTTTGAGGGGCAGCGAAACCACGTTGCTGGCCACCACGGTATCGAGCAGCATGCGCAGCTTTTCATCGAGTTCGGAGAAGCAGGCGCCCAGGTTGTCGTGATCGTAGGCGGGCAGGTCGCGGGGGTGCACCTTGGCCGAGAAGGTGGTCAGCGAACCGGCCAGGGAGAGCATGGCGGCGAACAATTCCTCGGGATGCCCGCCGCGGGTTTCGAACAGGTGGCGGAAGAGTGGGAAGGCCGTGTTGACGGTGTACAGCAGCCAGAAATTGGCGATATCGGCGGCGGTGAAATCGGCCAGGCTTTGATTCTTCTGGCGGCGCAAGCCGGCGATGGCTCCGGAGCGGGCGGTCAAAATCTCCACCAACTGACGCGCGATGCCGGTCAGGTAATCGTTGGCGTGGAAATTGAGCAGCGGCGGAACAAACCGCGGATCGGCCTGGAAGGCGCCGGCTTCGGTGCGCCGCACGCGCGCCACGCGCAGGTTGGAGAAGCCGTCGAGAGATTCGCCCTCGGCGAGCAAGCGCAGGTTCTTGCGCGCGATTTGCACCGGCTTTTCGGAGAGGCCGGTATTTTCATCGCGGAACAATTCGACTTCCGCGCGGTAGCGGGCGCCGCCCTGACGCGCGGCGGTGGCCACGTTCAAGCCGCGCTCGCGGTACTGCGGAACCGACAGGTAGACGTCGAGCGTAGTCTGGTCCGGCTCAAAGCATTCGGCCAGCAATTTGGGAGGAGGGGCGGAATCGGAGTCCGGGATATCGAAGAGCAGGCCGTCCGGGAAAATACCGGAAGCGCTCGAAATGCCGAGCGATCCGGCGGTCAGAGTTTCGCGGCTGACCTGCAGGGAGCGGAAGCCCCAGGGCCGGAATGACAGGCTGTCCAGGTGGAACTGGAGCAGGTTTTCGAGGAAGCGGTCCTGCAGTTGGAGGTGCTGCGGACTGAGGAAAGTGCCTTTGGTCCAAATCACCGGTTGCAGTCGCTTCATTTGCAATCACAGTAGCAGAACTGAGAGCGGTGAGCCAACTGCAAACCCGGGACAGACGGGGCTGACAGCGAATTCCCGGCAAACGGCGCCGGGAATTCATGTCAGTCTCGTCTGTCCCCAGCCACGATGTTATCCTCTCGGAATGGTATCCATGAACCCCGAAGGGCAGGCTTCGCGCCGGCTCGTGCCGCGGCTCGGCAGCGACGCGGAGTTCGCCGCGCTGCGCGACATGCTGGCGCAGTGCGGCTTCACGCCCGAGCGGATTTGCGAACGCCTGGGGATTGGCGGGATGGGCGAATACCAGCCCATCTGGCGGGGCCGTACCAACCTGCTGGCCGCGGAACAGGCGTTGGATGCATTGATCCTGCTCTTGATGGACGGCGAGTATGTGGCGGGAGAGACCTTGGAGCGGCTGCTGCCTCCGGGCGCGGTGGGGCAGATGGCAGCGTTGCGGCTGGTGGCGCGGGATCCGGTCCGCAACGAAATGTGGTTCGGTGGGTGTACGTTGTTTCCCACGCGGGGCATGGTGCTGGCGAGCGACCGGATTTCCACGCCCGACCATGCTCCCTTGCCGATGACCACCGATGCGGTGTATCCGGCGGCCATCGAGAATACCGTGGCGTTCATGTCGACGCTTCCGGAAACGCCGTGCGACGCTCTGCTGGATATCGGCACCGGCTCGGGGATTGCGGCCCTCGACGGGGCTCGCTGGTCGCGGCACGCCTGGGGGACGGATATTGCGGCGCGCTCGGTGCAATTTGCCGAGTTCAACCGGCGGCTGAACGGCATCCAAAACGCGCGCTTGCGGGAGGGCGACCTGTACGCGCCAGTCGAGGGGCTGACCTTCGATCGAATCGTGACCCATCCTCCGTACGTCCCGGCGCGGAAGAACACGATGATTTTTCGCGACGGCGGCGAGGACGGGGAACAGATCCTGCGCCGCATCGTGGCGGGCATGCCGCGATTTCTGCGCCCCGGCGGCCGGTTCTACACCATGGTCACGGCGGCGGATTGCGAGGGCCAGCCGTTTGAGGATCGCCTCCGGCTGTGGCTGGGAGCGGCCCAAGCGGAGTTCGATCTGGTGCTGGCGGCGTATACGCTGACGGGCCCCAAGGATCTGGCGGCGAACTCGTTTCTCGGACAGAATACTCTGGTGGAGGATATTCTCTACCGGCACGAGATGTGGGCGCGGCGCAAGGTGCAGTTCCTGTTCTATGGAAGTGTGTTGATGCGCCGCCACGGGACGGCGTGCCCGGCGATCACGGCGCGCGTGCTGAAGGGCGAAGGCTTCACTCCCCGGCACGTGGAATGGCTGTTGGAGTGGAACACCGAAGTCCGCGACGCCGCGTCGCGAGAGAGGCTGATGGGCTTGCGGCCATGCCTTTCGCCGCACGCCGAGATGGGTGTTTTACACCGTGTGCGGGACGGCCAGTTCGTCCCCGAAGTATTTTCGCTGCGGTGCAACCGGCCGTTCGAGGCGGAGTGCATCCTCCAGCCCTGGTTGGCGCAGATCGCGTCGCGGTGCGACGGGCAGACAAGCTGGCGCGAGCATTTCGAGAAGGCCAAAGGCGGCGGCATGGTCTCCGGGGAGACGACGGCCGGGGAGTTCCTGGCGGTGCTGGAACCCTTGGTTTCGAACGGCCTGTTGTGGATTGCGGAAAAGCCGTTTCCGCAAGAAGGTGGTTGAAGACATGCCGCCAAGAATGGCGGCATGGCAGCCTGAAAGGCTACGCTACAAGGCTACGCTACGCGACCAGCACACCCATGTCGGCGAGCAGCGCCAGGTTGGCCTGGATGCCCTTGGCCAGATCAGCCTCGGGCATCTGTAGGGCCGATCCGAGTTGGCGGGCCAAAGCGGCGAAATCGTGCGCGCCGTCGAGCAAGCCGAGCAGGAGGCGTACCTTCTCGTCGGCGGCCTCGATGGTGGTATGCCGCGTGGTGGTGATGAGTCTTCCGCGACGCGCCTGGGACCGCGCCAATTGGCTGGCGACTGGGAACTGGCTGACCCGGGCCATGCAGTGCGCAGCCTCGCTGTGCAACTCGATTACGCCCGCCGCGTAGGTGGCGATGAGGATGTCGGCGAGACCGGCCGGGCCGGCATCTTCCGGGGCGAGTTGGGTGGCCGACGCCAGCAGGCCGGAAAAACGCAGCGTCTCCGGCCAGACTTCGCTCAGGAGCTGCATGACGGCCTTGGAAAACGGGTGAACGGTGGTGACCCCGGATCCGTGGCCGCCGCGGAACTCCTCGGCGACACCGGCGCGGAGATCCGGCTTGGCCGAAACCGGTTTGGCCGCGGAGGAGGCATAAAGCAGGCGGGCGCGCTCCGCAATCGGCGCATCCGGCAGCACGATGTCCTGGTGGCAGAGCAGCGTCTGGCGGAACATTCTGCACTTGAGGAAATCGAAGTACTGGTCGCGGCGGATGCGGTTGCCGCCGGCCACACGGTCCACCTGCGCCACGGCGGCCGCGGGGAGCTTTCCCTGCTGCGTGTCGTGATAGTTAGCCTCGCAAAGAAACTGCAGCCCGAAGCGCGCGGCGTGCGCCAAAAACTCCTGGAAGTAGACCGGATGATAGACTTCGCCCAACTCGTCGTGGTAGAGGACCTGCGGATGCCGCTCCATGATCGACTCCGCCTGGGCACGGAGAAGGCCCGACTCGCCAAGCCCGGCCGGGCAGGCCATAAACCACTGTACGATCTCGCGCGCCCCGTGGATCCGCGGGTCGAGTTCCCGGGCGCCGCCCAGGTGAAACAGCATCATGTCGCGAAACATCTGGCGAAGGCGGCCCCCGGGGAGCGCGTTGTAACTTACAAAGGCGACGCCGTGCGGCGCCAGCACCGCCTTGGCCAAAGCCAACAGCTTGTCGCGCACAGGTTCGGGCACCCAGGAATAGAGCCCGTGGGCGATCACATAGTCGAAAGTTCCGATGTCGGGCCCTGCGTCCATGATATCCATGTGCTCGAGGCGGATATTGGTCACGCCGAGGGTGGCGATTTCCTGCTTGCCGGCGCGAATTGCCACTGCGGCCGCGTCGAGACCCAGGAACTGGGCGGCGGGGTTCTCAAACGCCATCGGGATCAGATTCTCGCCGTCGCCGCAGCCCAGTTCGAGGACGCGGCAGCGATGGATGGGGGCGGGGTCCATGCCGAAGAGAATGGCGAGGGTGGCGAGCCGGTCGGGATGGGTTTGCGCGAACGGCGCATTGGGGTACAGCACCTCGTCGTAAAGCGTGGGCATTCCTCCGAGTGTAACGCCGTCCCTCCATGCGGAGAGCGGTTTGACGAGCCATGGGTGACTAGTACTCGTTTTTCGCGAGCGGAGCGGGTTCCGTCGCGGTCTGACGGAATTAGTCCTAGACTGCTCTCATTTTATCTGGTAGTCTGTATCTGCCCTGTGCGCCGGGTAGCAGAAAAAGGCCACCGGGCTACTTGGGGGAACGACATATGGCGAAACAGAGCACACAACACAAACTTGATCGCGTCCGCTCTCCGCGCGTACAGATCACCTACGACGTCGAGGTGGGCGGGGCCATCGAACTGAAGGAATTACCTTTTGTGATGGGGGTAATGGGCGACTTCACCGGGCAACCAACACAGCCGCTGGCCCGGGTCAAGGATCGAAAGTTCGTGGAGGTCAACCCGGACAATTTCGATGCCGTTCTGGAAAGCATGAAGCCCCATCTGGCGTATGCAGTGGAGAACAAGCTGAGCGAGGATCCCGACTCGCCCAAGCTGAAAGTCGATCTCGCGTTTAAGAGCCTCGACGATTTTGCTCCCGAAAGCGTCGCCCGGCAGGTGAAGCCGCTGCGCGAGCTGCTGGAGTTGCGGGACCGGCTTTCGGATCTGCGCGGCAGCATGCAGGGTAACGACAAACTGGAAGAGATGCTGCGCGAGGCGGTAACCGACAAGGACAAGCTGGCGCGCCTCAAGAGCGAGTTGGGAACCAAGGAGGGATCCAATGAGTGACGTCCAAAAAGCGGCCTCGGCGCAACCGGTGGAGCAGACGGTAGAGCACAGCCTGCTCGACCAGATTGTCGACGAAGGAAGGCTGGCGCGCGACCCCTCCGCCCGGGAGAGGGGCAAGGACCTGGTGAAGGAGTTCGTCAATCAGGTGCTGGAAGGCGCCATGACGGTGTCCAAGGACGCCGAAGTGATGATCACGGCGCGGATTGCGCAGATCGATCACCTGGTTTCGCTGCAATTGAATGAGGTGCTGCATGCCAAGGAATTCCAGAAGTTGGAAGGCACCTGGCGCGGGTTGAAGTATCTGATGGATCAGAGCGAGACCAGCGACAAGCTGAAGATCAAGGTTCTGAACGTTACCAAGAAGGAACTTCTCCGCGACTTGCAGCGCGCGCCCGAGTTCGATCAGAGCGCGATGTTCAAGAAGGTTTACGAGGAGGAGTACGGCGTCTTCGGCGGCGCACCCTTCGGTGCGTTGGTCGGCGATTACGAATTCGGCCGCGGACCCGAGGATATCGAACTGCTGGAGAAGGTTGCCCAGGTGGCTTCGGCGGCGCACGCTCCGTTCCTGACGGCGGCGGCGCCGGAGATGCTGAACATGGACAGCTTCACCACGATCGACGCTCCGCGCGACATGGCGAAGATTTTCGACTCGAGCGAATACGCCAAGTGGAAGAGCTTCCGGCAGAGCGAGGACTCGCGCTATGTGGGCCTGTGCCTGCCTCACGTGCTGATGCGCCTGCCGTATGGCAAGAACGGTGCGCAGGTCGATGGCTTCAACTACGAAGAGGGCGTGGACGGCACCGACCACGACAAGTATTTGTGGGGCAACGCCGCATATGCCCTGGGGGCGAGGCTGACCCAGGCGTTCGCGCAGTACGGATGGTGCGCCGCCATCCGCGGGGTGGAAGGCGGCGGCCTGGTGGAAGGGCTTCCCACCCACAACTTCACCACCGATTCGGGGGACGTGGCGTTGAAATGCCCCACCGAGGCGCCAGTTACCGACCGGCGCGAAAAGGAACTCGCCGACCTCGGCTTCATTCCGCTGGTGCATTGCAAGGGGACCGATTACGCGGCCTTCTTCAGCGTGCAGTCGGGCCAGAAGTCCAAGGTGTACGACAGCGAGGCGGCCAATGCGAATGCACGGCTCTCCACCCAGTTGCCGTACATTCTGGCGATCTCGCGATTTGCCCACTACTTGAAATCCATGATGCGCGATAAGCTGGGCAGCTTCATGTCGCGGACCGACTGCGAACGCTTCCTGAACCAGTGGATCGTGAACTACGTCACGCCCGACGACACGGCCTCGGCGACCGTCAAGGCGTCACACCCGCTGCGCGATGCGCGCATCGAGGTGTCGGAAGTTCCGGGCAAGCCGGGAGTGTACCGGGCCGTGAGCTTCCTGCGGCCGCACTTCCAACTCGACGAGTTGTCGGTTTCGTTGCGGCTGGTTGCGGAGCTGCCGGCATCGACGAAGGGATAGGTTGTGAATGGGGGGGTGCGGTTGGGGCGCATGGCACACAACGGCCGCCCGGTCTGAACTAGAGTGCAGTTAACCGAACATTAGAGGAGGAAAAGAATGGCAGCAGTCGATTATTTTCTGAAGATTGACGGCATTGAGGGTGAGAGCCAGGATAAAACTCACCCGAATGAAATCCAGCTCCAATCCTGGTCCTGGGGCGAAGTCAACCAGGGTTCCATGGGGGCTGGCGGTGGCGGCGGATCGGGCAAAGTGGCGATGCAGGACTTCCACTTCACCATGGGCGTCAACAAGGCTACCCCAATGCTGCTTATCGCTTGCGCAACGGGCGACCACATCAAGAGCGCGATTCTGACCTGCCGGAAGGCCGGCAAGGACCAGCAGGAATTCCTGAAGTACTCGTTCTTTGACGTTTTCATCTCCTCGTACCAGACGGGAGGTAGCGACTCGCCCATGGAGCAGTGCTCCTTCAACTTCACCAAGATCCAGGTCGATTACAAGGAGCAGAAAATCGACGGGACTCTCAAAGGTGCGCTTACGAAGTCTTACGATTTGAAACAGCAGAGAGCCGGTTAGCCGGCGGCGCATCGGGGATCATCCATGACTGCCGGACAACTGTTTCAGGCCGGCAAGCTCGACCAGGCCGTGCAGGCGCTGGGCGCGGAGCTTCGGGACAACCCGGGCGACGTCCAGCGCCGCACGTTTTTGTTCGAATTGCTGTGCTTTGCGGGCGCCTACGACCGGGCCGAGAAGCATCTGGACGTCCTGGCGCAAGGCGGCAAGGACGCTCAATTGGGAGCGCTGCTGTACGCCGGCGCGTTGCACGCCGAGCGGAGCAGGACGGAACTCTTTCAGAAAAGGGAATACCCGAAGCCGGCTGGGGAATCGGCGGCTCCGCTAACCGGCACGCTCAACGGACAACCCTTCGAATCCTTCGAGGACGCCGATCCGCGGATCGGCGCCAAGCTGGAAGTCTACGCCGCCGGGCAATACCTCTGGCTGCCGCTGGAACATATCGCCTCGATCGAGATGGAGGCGCCGAAACGATTGCGCGATCTGCTGTGGTCGCCCGCTCTGGTCCGCACGGGTCCGGCGTTCCAGGGGCGGGAACTGGGCGAGGTGCTGATACCGGCGCTGACGCCGCTTTCCTTCCTGAACGCGGATGACGCCGTACGTCTGGGCAGGATGACGGTATGGCAGGAGATCGAAGACGGCGGCGTGGCGCCGGCCGGGCAGAAGATGTTTCTGGTGGACGACGAGGAGTTCGCCTTCCTGGAGTTGCGGCAGCTCGAATTCCACGCGCGGCAAACGGACTCCGAACAACATGCCCCTACGCAATGACCTGCTAAACCCCATAGCCGGAGAAAATCCGAGCGGGCAGAATCTCCGGTACGCTCCGGTATACGACAAGATCAAGGAGTCTCGCCGGGAAGACGACGACGCCGCGCAAGGCGACTGGAAGCGGGAGCGGAAGGTCGCCGACTGGCCGCTGGTCGTCAAGACGGCCGGCGAGACGCTCGCCACCAAGAGCAAGGACCTGCAACTGGCGGCGTGGCTGACGGAAGCGTTGCTGAAGACGCAAGGCGTTGGCGGACTGCGCGACGGACTCGACCTGCTCAAGGGCTTGATCGAAGGCTTCTGGGACACGCTCTATCCGGAGATCGAGGACGGCGATGCGGAGATGCGCGCGGCTCCGCTCGATTGGGTCGGCGGCCGGCTGGACCGGACCGTAAAGGACGGTGCACTCACCCGGAGCGGCTATAGCTGGTTTGTCTACAAGGAGTCCCGCAAGGTTCCCACCGAAACGGAAGCGGGGGAATCAACGCCCAAGGCGGAAGCGCGCGAAGCGGCGGTCGCCGAGGGCAAACTGACGCCTGAGGAGTTCGACAAGAGCTTCGAGAGTTCGCCGAAGGCGTATTACGTGCAGTTGGCCGCGGACTTCGACGGCGCGCTGGAATCGCTGCAAGCTTTGGACGAGCTCTGCGGAGAGAAGTTCCAGGATGTGGCTCCCAGTTTTGGGCCGCTGCGCCAGACTCTGGAGGAAGTCCAGCAGGCGATCCGTATTTTCCTGCAGAAGAAGCGGGAGAAGGAACCGGACGAGCCGGTGGAGGGGGCGGACGCCGAAGCGGTGGAGCCCGAAACGGAGGCGGCATGGGACGCAACGCCGGTAGCGCAGGCCGGTGGCGCCGCGCCGGCGCGGGCCAGGAAACCAGGCGGCGCGCTCTCCGCGGAGCCGGCGGACCGGGACGACGCGATCGCGCGCGTGGTGTCCGCGGCGAAGTTTATGCGCGGCGAGAACCAGTATGACCCCGCGCCGTACCTGATATTGCGCGGCCTGCGCTGGGGCGAACTGCGCGCCGCCGGCACGGACATCGACCAGTCACGGCTCGCCGCCCCGCCTTCGGATCTCCGGCAAGACCTCAAGCGGCTCGCCATGGAGGCCAACTGGACGGAGGTGCTCGAAGCTGCCGAGAGGGGAATGGGCATGGAGTGCGGCCGCGGCTGGTTGGACCTGCAGCGCTATGTCGGCCGCGCCTGCTACGAGCTGGGCAGCGACTACGAACCCATCCGCAACGCGGTGATCTCGGGAGTGCGCGGATTGCTGGCGGACTATCCGCAGCTTGCGGGACTGACCCTGATGGACGACACTGCGACAGCCAATGCCGAGACACAGACGTGGCTGAAGGAGTATGTGGTGGTAGCGCCGGCCGCAGCGCAGTACACGCCCGAGCCGTACCAGTCCGATGCCGAAGATGGGAGCGCTTCCGGGTCCGGTGCGGAGGCGGCGCCGGATACCTTCGAACTGGCCATGCTGGCCGCCCGCTCCGGCCGCCCGCAGGAAGGCATCGAAATGCTGATGCGCGAGATGGCGCAGGAGCGCAATGGCCGCGCCCGCTTCCACCGCAAGGTGCAGCTTACGCAACTCTGCATCGGCACGGGGTATGAAGCCATCGCGGTGCCGATTCTCCAGGAACTGGCTGCCGAGATCGAACGCCGCAAGCTGGAAGATTGGGAGTCGCCGGAGCTGCTGGCGCAGCCGCTGGCTTTGCTTTACCGCTGTCTGACCAAGGCCGATGGCAGCCCGGAAGACCGTCAGAAACTGTACTCCTGGATTTGCCGTTTGGATCCGCTGCAGGCGATGAGCGTTACGAGATAGGCTAGACAAGAGATAGGGAACTGTAGACAGAAGACGGAAGCACCGCTCCCTAACGGTCGCGGCTCTGATTGGCGCGCATCCAATCCGAGCCGCGACCGTTAGGGAGCGGTCCACGAGAAACTTATGGCGCGATGGGAGCCGGAACAGACGGTTACGCAGTCGGTGCTGGACAGGCTGATCGACCGCGACCCGGCAAGCAACTCGGAAGCGTCGCTGACGCGCGTCCAATCCGTGCGGCAGTTGAAGGTTTCGCTGCGCCGCGACCTGGAATGGCTGTTGAACTCGCGGCGCACGCCGGATGCCGTGGGCCGCGAATTCCAGGAACTGGAACAGTCCCTGTACAATTACGGGCTGCCCGATGTGACCTCGCTGAGTTGGGACTCGGCGCGCGACCGCGGCCGGCTGGCACGTATGATCGAACAGGTGCTGCACACCTTCGAACCGCGCCTGACCGGAATTCGCGTGGTCGCGGCGCCCGCGACGGCCGGTGCGCAACACGTGATGCGGTTTCAGATCGAGGGGATGCTGGAAATGGACCCCACCCCCGAGCACATCTCTTTCGACACCTTGCTGCAACTCTCGAGCGGCGAGTATCAGGTCAAGGGGGATTTAGGTGCGGGATGACCTGCTGCTCTACTACGAGCGTGAGCTGACCTTTCTGCGCCAGATGGGCGCGGAGTTTGCGGCCAAGTATCCAAAAGTCGCCTCGCGCCTGGTGCTGGAGCCGGATAAGTGCGAAGATCCGCACGTGGAACGCCTGCTGGAGGCGTTTGCTTTTTTGACGGCCCGCGTGCACCTCAAGATCGACGACGAGTTTCCGGAGATCACCGAGGCGCTGTTAAGCATTCTGCATCCGCACTACCTGCGGCCGATTCCATCGATGTCGGTGGCTGAGTTCCACGTGGATCCCTCCCAGGCGGCGCCGGACGGCGGCTTGAAACTGGACCGCGGATCGGTGTTGAATTCGCGGCCGGTGAATGGCGTACCCTGCAAGTTCCGCACGTGCCACGACCTGACGTTTTGGCCGCTCGAAGTCACCGAGGCCGAGTGGAAGACGCCGGACCGCCTGCAGCCTCCGGTCAAGTCTTCCGAAGCGGTGGCCGCGGTGCGCATCGCTTTGCGATGTCCGGGCGATCTGAAGTTCGCCAAGCTGGGGCTCTCCTCGTTGAGGTTCTACCTCAACGGCGAGAGCAACCTGGTGCATACGCTGTATGAACTGCTGTGCAATAACTGCAGCCACATCGTCATACGGGACACCTCGCCCAAGTCGCGGGTGCAGCCGGTAATTCTCGGCGCCGATGCGCTGCGGCCGGCCGGATTCGGCGAAGACGACGGCATGCTGCCCTACACGCGCCGGTCGTTCGTGGGCTACCGGCTGTTGCAGGAGTATTTCTGCTTCCCACAGAAGTTCTTCTTCCTGGATCTCACCGGGCTGGAGCGGATTTGCCAGGCCGGCTTCGGCGGGCAGGCGGAGATCATCCTGATGATTTCGCCTTTTGAGCGGGGCGAGCGCCGGCAGATGTTGGAACTGGGCGTGAGCGCCAAGACCTTCCGGCTGAACTGCGCTCCCATCGTGAACCTCTTTGCGCAAACCGCGGAGCCCATCCTGCTCGATCACACCGCCTACGAGTACCAGGTGGTGCCGGACGTGAGCCGGCGGAGAGCCACCGAAGTATTTGAGATCACGGACGTGCAAAGCGCCAACCCGCAGTCTGGAGAAGTGGTCCAGTTCGAACCGTTCTATTCCTATCGTCACGGGGTGGGCCGCTCCAAGGCGCAGGCATTCTGGCGCGCCTCGCGGCGCGCGTCGGGCTACCGCGACGACGAGGGCACGGATGTGTTTCTTTCGCTGGTGGACCTTTCCTCGCGGCCGGTGCGGCCGAACCTGGACGCCCTGGTCGTGCGCACCGTGTGCACCAACCGGGACCTGCCGGCGCGGCTGCCCTTCGGCAACGAAGCGGGCGATTTCGAGCTGGAAGGCGCGCTGCCCGTGAAGCGCATTGTGGCGCTGATCAAGCCGACCGATGCGCTGCGGCCGCCGGTGGGCAAGGATTCCATGTGGCGGCTGGTGTCGCAACTCTCGCTCAACTATCTCTCGCTGGTGGAAAACGGCAGGGAAGCATTGCAGGAGATTCTGCGGCTCTACAACTTCACGGGGTCCACCTATTCCGAAAAGCAAATTGAGGGGTTGGCCGGGCTGGACAGCCGGCGGCACTTCGCCCGCGTGATTTCCGAAGACGGCGTGGTGTTCGCGCGCGGCACGCAGGTGGAGATGGAGTTCGACGAAGACCAGTTTGTGGGCGGCGGAGTGTATCTGTTCGCCTCCGTACTGGAATATTTCCTGGGACTGTATGTATCGATGAACAGTTTCAGCCAGCTCCGTGTACGCACGCGGCAGAGGAAGGAGATTCTCAGACAGTGGCCACCTCGGGCCGGTCAGAAAATACTGCTCTAGCGCGCTGGCCGATCGCGGATCTGCTCGAGCGGGAACCTTACCTGTTTGAGTTCTTCCAGGCGATCCGGTTGATGGCGCGGATGGAGCCGCGACGCAAGGTGGTGGGTGGGTTTCACAACCCGGCCGCCGAGGTGGTGCGCTTTGGCGCGAATCCGGACGTGTCGTTTCCGGCCAGCGCGATCCAGTCGCTGGAATTGCGCGAGGGCAAGCCGTCATTGATGCGGGTGAACTTCATGGGACTGCAGGGCCCCCTGGGCGTGCTCCCCCGCTCCTACTGCGAACTCGTCAATGAGCGGATCCGCGCGCGCGACACCACGCTGCGGGATTTCTTCGACCTGTTCAACCACCGGATCATCTCGCTGTTTTATCAGGCTTGGGAGAAATTCCACTTTCAAATTCCCTACGAACGCGGCGAGCGCGACCGCTTTTCGCACTACGTGCTGGCGCTATTGGGGCTGGATACGCCGGGCTTGCAGAACCGGCAGGACGTGGCGGACGAGTCGCTGCTTTTTTACGGCGGGCTGCTCTCCATGCACTCCCGCTCGGCCACCGGGCTGCGCCAGGTGTTGGGGGACTACTTCAGCGTTCCGGTGGAGATCGAGCAGTTCGTGGGCGCGTGGTATCCGGTGGAACTGGAATCGCAGTGTTCGCTGGGCGAGAACGGCGGCTATTCGGAACAGTTGGGGTTGGGCGCGGTGGTGGGCAATGAGACCTGGGACCAGCAATCCAGGGTGCGCATCCAACTGGGACCGCTGACGCTGGAGCAGTATGTGGACTTCCTGCCCGGCCACGAGGGGCATCGCCAGTTGCGCTCGCTGACGCGGTTCTACACGGGCGGCGAGTACGATGTGGAAGTCCAGTTGATTCTCCGCAGGCAGGAGGTTCCCGCCTGCGAGTTGAAGCCGCAAGACGGCGATGGCCAGCAACTGGGTTGGACCAGTTGGATGAAATCGGCGGAGTTTACGCACGACGCAGGCGAGACGGTACTGGAATTATAGGTTCAGAGAGGAAACTAATATGGCGAATATCTTGAAGTCGGTTGTTGCCAAGCTGAACAACACCATGCGCGGGACGCTGGAGGACGCGGCCGGCCTGTGTTTGGCGCGCACCCATTATGATGTGGAGATCGAGCACTTCCTGACCAAGCTGCTGGAAGCGAGCGGCACGGATTTCGCCGGTATCGTCCAACACTTCGGCGTGGATAAGGCGCGTCTGGCCGGCGAGCTGGCGCGCAGCCTCGATAAACTCAAGAGCGGCAATGCGCGCTCGCCGGCGTTCAGCCCGTCGCTGTTCCGGATGCTGCGCGAGGCGTGGACGCTCGGCTCGCTGGAATTCGGCGCCGGACAGGTACGCTCGGGCACCGCAATCCTGGCGCTGGTGTCCGATGACGAGCTATCGCGGCTGGTCCAGGACGCGAGCAAGGAGTTCCGCAAGATCGAGCCCGAGGCGTTGCGCAAGATACTTCCGGCGATCCTGGCGGATTCGCGCGAGTACACCGCGGAAGCGGACGCAGCGCCCGGCCCAGGGGGCACCCCGGGTGCGGGTTCGGCGGGCGGCGCCAAGCCGGGCGGCAAGACGCAGAACCTGGATCAATACACGGTGAATCTCACGGACAACGTGCGGAAGGGAAAGACCGATACCGTTCTGGGACGCGATTTCGAGATCCGTCAAATGGTGGACATTTTGACGCGGCGGCGGCAGAACAACCCGATCCTCACCGGCGAAGCGGGCGTGGGCAAGACCGCCATTGTCGAGGGTTTCGCGCAACGCATCGTGCAGGGTGACGTGCCGCCCAGTCTGCGCAACGTGACGGTCCGCACGCTGGATCTGGCGCTGCTGCAAGCGGGCGCCGGCATTAAGGGCGAGTTCGAAAACCGGCTCAAGGGGCTGGTGGAAGAAGTCAAGTCGTCTCCCACACCGATTATTCTCTTCATCGACGAGGCCCACACCATGATCGGGGCGGGCGGCGCCGCCGGCCAAAGCGATGCGGCCAACATTCTGAAGCCGGCCCTGGCGCGCGGCGAACTGCGCACCATCGCAGCCACCACGTGGACGGAATACAAGAAGTACTTCGAAAAGGATCCGGCGCTGGCGCGGCGCTTCCAGGTGGTAAAGGTGGAAGAGCCCACGGAAGCCAAGTGCCAGGTGATGCTGCGCGGCCTGGTCCCGGTGCTGGAAAAACACCACAGCGTGCGCATTCTGGATGAGGGGCTGGTGGCGGCGGTCAAATTCTCGCACCGTTATCTGGCCGACCGGCAGCTTCCCGATAAGGCGGTGAGCGTTCTGGATACGGCATGCGCGCGCCTGGCCCTGGGGCAGAACGCGACGCCGCCGGCGATCGAAGACACCATCCGTCAGATCGACGATTGCACCGTACAGACGCGCATTCTGGAACGGGAATCCGCCCTGGGAGCGGATCACGCCGAGGGACTGGCCGCCCTGGCCAAACACCAGGCGGCGATGGAAACCCGTCTGGCGGAATTACAGGAGCGCTGGGAGAAGGAGCGCGATCTGGTCGGCAAGATCCGCGAAGTCCGCGGCAAGCTGGAAGCCGCGCCCGCCGCCGCGCCGCCACCCGCGCCCGCCGCCGCGGGAGAAGAGACCGCTCAGCCGGTCGCCGCGGATGGGGATGCTCTGCGCGTGGAATTGTCCGCCTTAAATACCGAACTGGAACAGCTTCAGGGTGAGACCCCGCTGATGCGGGTTTGCGTGGACTCGCAGATCGTGGGCGAAGTGGTGGCTGCCTGGACGGGCATTCCCATCGGCAAGATGTTACGCGACGAAATGCAGACTGTGCTCACGCTGGAACGGCACCTGGGCCGCCGGGTGATCGGGCAGGATCACGCGCTGGGCATGCTCAGCGAGCGCATCCGCACGTCGAAAGCCGGGTTGGAAGATCCCGGCAAACCAATCGGCGTGTTCCTGCTGGTAGGGCCGAGCGGTGTCGGCAAGACGGAGACCGCGCTGGTGCTGGCGGACCTGCTGTACGGCGGCGAGCGCAACATGATCACCATCAACATGTCGGAGTTCCAGGAGGCGCACACGGTGTCCACGCTGAAGGGCTCGCCCCCCGGATACGTGGGTTACGGCGAGGGCGGCGTACTGACCGAAGCGGTGCGGCGCCGGCCCTATTCGGTGGTGCTGCTGGACGAGGTGGAGAAGGCGCATCCGGATGTGCTGGAGCTCTTCTTCCAGGTATTCGACAAGGGCAAGATGGAAGACGGCGAAGGCCGCGAGATCGATTTCAAAAACACCATCATCATTCTGACGTCCAACGCCGGCACCGACACCATCATGAAGCTGACGGCGGACCCGGAGACCATGCCGAGCCCGGCCGGACTGGTGAAGGCCCTCAAGCCGGAGTTGAACAAGATTTTCAAGCCGGCCTTCCTGGGACGCCTGGTGATTGTTCCCTACTTCCCGATTCGCGACGAAGCGATGAAGCTGATCGTCCGCCTCAAGCTGGGGAAAATTCAGCGCCGCATTCAGGAGACGCACCGGATCGCACTGACCCACGACGAAGCGCTGATCGAAGAGGTGGCGAAGCGCTGTACCGAGGTGGAGAGCGGGGCGCGCAACGTGGACAACATTCTGACCAACACGCTGCTGCCGGAGATTTCGCGCCAGATCCTGGGACGTCTGGCGGAACGGCAGAAGCTGGCGCCGATTCACGTCACGATCGGCGGCGACGGCGTATTTGTTTACAACTAAGGTGGGACAGACCATCGGCTTTCGTGGTCTGTCATGCCTGGCTGAAGCACGGCTGGTTGACAGACGACAAAAAACGATCGTCTGTCCCACAAGGAGGAGATCTCATGTTCGAACAGACAGACCGGCCGATGAAGCTCACCACGCCTCTCGGCCCCGACGCCTTGATCCTGGGTGGGTTTT
>Ga0209014_10000933_pt1 | contig 17350 bp, 17 predicted proteins | sample BarGraNGADG00212_FD_184491 | JGI IMG/M metagenome (GOLD analysis project Ga0209014, IMG submission 184491) | Arctic peat soil microbial communities from Barrow, Alaska - Barrow Graham LP Ref core NGADG0002-212 (SPAdes) (version 2) | ecosystem: Environmental > Terrestrial > Soil > Wetlands >...
CGCCGATCAGCACGAGTCCCATCGCGACATAGGTCCCGACCTGAAGCAGGCGCGCGACCAGCACCTCGATCGCGAAGGTGGCCTCGTTGCTCGTGCGGCCTGTCGGCATCGTCACAGCCCGAGCGCCTTGATCGCCATCTGCGCCGCCGTCACGAGCAGGACGACCACGAACAGCCAGCGCAGGTAGCGGACGTCGATCCGGTTCACGACCCGCGATCCGAACGACGCGCCGACGAACACACCCAATGCCACCGGCCCAGCCACGTACGGGTCGATCTCGTCACGCAGCAGGTAGATCACCGCCGACGAGGTCGCGGTGATCCCGATCATCATGTTGCTCGTGGCCGTGGCGACCCGAAGCGGCACCCCCATCGAGAGGTTCATCAAGGGCACCTTGATGATCCCTCCGCCCACGCCGAGAAGCGCCGACACGACTCCCGCGAACACGGCGCCGACCATCCCGAACCGCATCCGTTGGACATGGTAGCCGGGGCCCGACAGGTCGGACGCGAGGTCCCGGTCGCCGCCGGGCGTTCCGGCAACCGGCATCCCCGCATCGGCGTCCACCCGGGCCGGCGTCTCGGGCTCCGCGACGGGCGAGTCACCCACCGGGCTGTGGGCCGGGTCGCCGTCGGCCACGACCGCTGCGCTCACCGCCGCGGACGCCCCGCGCCGCCGGATCATCGACACGGCAACCCATGTCAGGAGAACCGCGAACAAGGCCTCGAGGACTGCGGCGGGCAGCATGAACGCGATCAGCCCGCCGGCCAGGGCGCCCATCGCCGTGAACAGCTCGAGAACCATGCCGAGTCGCAGGTTCGCCACGTGGCGCTGGAGATACACGCCGGCGGACGCGCTCGACGTGACGATGACCGACACCAGCGAGATGGCGACGGCCTCGCGGAGCGGCAGGCCGAATCCCAAGGTGAGGACCGGCACGAGCAGGATGCCGCCGCCGAGTCCCAGCAGGGAGCCGAACACCCCCACGGCAGCCCCGCTCGCGAGGAGGACGAGGCCGACGATCATCGCAACCGGGCGACCGGGCGTAGCCCGGTCTCCATGGGGCGACCGCCTGGAACGGTCACCTGGTCAGGGGCGGAGGTGCTGCGGGGCGTACGGGAGCAGCGCCACGTGGCGGGCACGCTTGAGCGCGACCGACAGCTCGCGCTGGTGCGCGGCGCAGGTCCCAGTCTTGCGGCGCGGCTCGATCTTCGCGCGTTCGGACAGGTACCGGCGGAGGCGGTTGACCTCCTTGTAGTCGATCACGACCGTCTTGTCGGCACAGAAGGAGCAGACCTTCCGGCGCCGGCGATCGCGGTAGTAGTCGTCGCGCTTCTTCGTCCTGGGGGGCATGGATCAAGTCTCCTGGATGGTGGCGGGGCAAACCCGCCGGGGCGGCGCGCGGCCGCGGAAAGGTCGTTAGAAGGGGAGGTCGTCGAGGTCGTCGTCGCGCGGGGCTGCGGGACGCGTCGGCCGGACGGACTCGCCGGAAGGACTGCCCTGGGCACCCGGAGCGCCCTGGGCACCCGGAGCGCCCTGGGCACCCGGAGCGCCCTGGGCGCCCTGATACCCACCGGATGGAGCGGCGAACGAGCCACCATCCTCGTCACGGGCGCGGGCCTCGAGGCTGATGACGTTGTCCGCGCTGATCTCCAGGGAGATCCGTTTCTGGCCGTCGCGACCCTCGAACTCGCGGGTCCGGAACCGGCCCTCGACGAACACCTTGTTGCCCTTGCGGAACTGCTCCGCGGTTCGCTCGGCACGATCGCCCCAGACGGTGACGCGATACCAGTCGGTCCCGTCGTCGGCCCACGCACCGGTCTGTGCGTCGCGGCTCCGGTGGCTGACCGCCACGCTGAACTCCGTCACCGGACGACCGCTCGGCGTGTATCGCATCTCGGGATCACGCCCGAGGTTGCCGATGATCATGGCCTTCGCAAACGCCATCGCCGGCTCTCCTCGTTCAGTCGATCGCCGCGGGGGCGGCTTCGGTCTCGGACTCGTCGATACGCTCGACGGCATCCTCGTCGTCCTCGTCCTCGTCGGACGGGATGGCCGGGATCTCCGCGTCGATGTCCTCGACCTCGCCGGCCGCCGTCGCGACGCGACGCACCCTGACGGGCTTGATCGCCCGCGTGATGAGGTAGCGGAGCACGTCCTCCGTGATCTGGAGGCTGCGCTCGAGCTCGAGGATCGCCTCGGCGGGAGCCTCGAAGACCACGATGTGGTACGAGCCCTCGCGGTGGCGGTCGATGGGGTATGCGAGGCGCCGGCGGCCCCAGGGCGCGACCTTGACGATCTGCCCGCCCGAGGCGACGACGTGACGCGTGGTGCGGTCGATGACCGCGGCGGCCCGCTCATCCGGCGCATCCGGCCGGAGGACGAGCATGAGTTCATAGCGGCGCATGGCCTGCTCTACTCCTTCCAATGGGATCTGCCCCGCTGACGGACGTGCCGAAGCGGAGCCGAAAGGACGGCCGGAGGATAGCACGCGTCCCCCGGCAGGGGTCTCGGCGGGCCCGGTGCGGTCGAGGATCGCCGCAGCCCGTGTATCCTCTCCGTCGACAGCCAGATACCACGTCGGGGAACCCGTGCAGCTCTCGATCCTCGTTCTCGCGACCGATCGCGTCGCTGCCGCTGCGCTGGCAGACGCCCTCGCCGGGCCCGATCACGCGATCACCGTCGTGGCGCGTCCCGATGAGTTCCTCGCCGCCGCGCACGGCTACAGCCTCGTCATCCTGGACCAGGTCCCGGCGGACACCACGGTCGCGGCCATCATCGGCGCGCTCCGGGCAGACCCGGCGTCCGTGTCGGTCCCCGTGCTTGCCGTCGCCCAGTCGGCCGATCTCGAGGAACGGATAGCCCTGCTCGTGGCGAGCGCGGATGACGTCATCACGAAGCCATTCGACCGGGCCGAGCTGAACGGTCGCGTCGAGGCCCTGGCACTCCATTTCCGGCGCTCCCAGAGTCGCGCGATCGGCGGGGGCGCGATCGGCGGGTCTGATGGGCGGCGCGTCGTGTCCCTGTTCAGCCCGAAGGGCGGCGTGGGCACGACGACCATCGCCACCAACCTGGCGCTGATCGCAGCCGAGCGCCACCCGAACAGGACGCTGATCATCGACCTCGACCTGTCGTTCGGGCAGGTCGCCTCGCACCTCAACCTCCAGCCGAAGCAGTCCCTGCTGGAGCTGGTCCGTGACGACGGAGCCCTGCACGATCCGGAGCTGTTCCGCACCTACGCGATCCAGCATTCGAGCGGCGTCCACGTTCTCGCTGCCCCGCCCAATCCCGGGTTCGCGTCCCTGGTCACGGGCGAGCATGTCGAGCTCATCCTCACGCGAGCGCTCGAGACCTACGACGTGGTGGTGGTGGACGCGGGCGCGTCGCTCGACGACCGGATGCTGGCGATCTTCAGCCGGTCCGACACCGTCATCCTGCCGGTGCTCCCCGAGATTCCCGCGCTCAACTCCGTCCACCTCCTGCTCGACCAGCTGGCCGAGACGGGTGCCGTCGGCGGAACCACGCTGTTCGTCCTCAACAACGCCTTCGCCCGCGAGCTGCTCCGTCGCACGGACATCGAGACGGCGCTCGGGGCCAAGATCGCCGCCGAGCTGCCGTATGACCCGATCGCCTACCTCAAGGCCGTCAACGAGGGTGTCCCGGTGGTGAGCGGCGCGCCCAAGTCGATCCCCGCGGAGCGGCTCCGTGCGCTCGCGGGCCTCGTGTTCGGCGAGGATCATGTCGCCACTGTCCCGAAGCCGGCCCCGAAGGAGAAGCGCGGCCGGTTCGGCCGCCGCCACTGACGACCCGCGGGACTGTCGCGGACCGCTGGTGCCGAGGGCGAGGTTCGAACTCGCACGGGATCGCTCCCAGCGGTGTTTAAGACCGCCGCGTCTGCCGGTTCCGCCACCTCGGCTTCGTCCTCTCTCGAGGACCTTCACATCGTATCCGTGCCGGACGGCGCGTCGCAGCGCCGTCGGGCCTTCCCCCTGGCCGCCATGCAGCCTCCGGACGGCCCGTGCAGGGCGGTGGTGGTGCCACACGCCACGACACGCGGTCCGAGGTACGAAGCAACCCCCGGGCGCAGGTCCCGGGGGTTCGCTCAGAGTTGGAAGTGGAGGCGACGATCGGAGTCGAACCGATGAATAAGGGTTTTGCAGACCCCCGCGTTAGGCCACTTCGCCACGTCGCCCGATTTGCGTGACACCGTCGCTGCCGGTGTCAGGTTGGCTGCCCCTCGAGGATTCGAACCTCGGCTAACGGATCCAAAGTCCGCTGTCCTACCACTAGACGAAGGGGCAGCGGGGCCGGGAACGAGCTCGTACTGGGGTGTGAATGGAGCGGAAGACGGGATTCGAACCCGCGACCCTCACCTTGGCAAGGTGATGCGCTACCGCTGCGCCACTTCCGCTCGATATGCCACCAGGTGTTGGTGCCGAGAGCCAGATTCGAACTGGCGACACCGCGATTTTCAGTCGCGTGCTCTACCAACTGAGCTATCTCGGCCCGGACCCGGGTCCCCGTGGGGGCCCGTCGGCGCGCCGCAGAATACCACGCGGTCCCGACGAGCGGCAACCGCCGACGGGGCCACGGGATGGTCAGGCGGGGGGCATTCCTGCCACCCCGGGCAGGATCGCCAGCACCGCTTCCGGGCTGGCGACAGGCGGGAGCCCGGACAGCTCCCGCAAGCGGTTGATGCGGTCGATCGCGGGCGGGTGCGTCGAGAACAGCGATCGCGACGTCCCGGTTGCGGCCTTGATCGGGTTCTCGAAGTAGAGGTGTTGCGTCGCCCGGTTAGCGACCTCGAGCGGCTCCGTGTCCAGCGAGATCTTGGCCAGGGCACGGGCCAGGCCGTACGGGTTGCGCGTCAGCTCCACGCCCGAGGCGTCCGCCAGGAACTCACGCTGCCGGCTGACCGCCATCTGGACCAGGCGCGAGACGATCGGCGCCAGGATCGCCAGGACGATGGCAACCACGAAGATGACGACCCCGAGGCCGCCCGTTCCGGAACCGGAATCCCGGTTCGACCGCCGTCCCCCACCCCAGAAGCTGAACCGCAGGAAGAAGTCGGCCAGCAGGGCGATCGAGCCGACCATCACGCCGACCATCAACGAGAACCGGATGTCGTAGTTGCGAACATGCGAGAGCTCGTGGGCCATCACGCCCTGCAGCTCTTCGCGGTCCAGCTTCTGGAGCAGGCCGATCGTGATCGCGACCGAGGCATGTGCCGGGTCGCGCCCGGTCGCGAAGGCGTTGGGCGCCGTGTCGTCGATCAGGTAGACCCGGGGCATCGGCACACCGGCCGCCAGGGCGATCTCGCGGATCACGTCGAGCAGCTGCGGCTGGTCCTGCTGCGTGACCTCCTTCGCCCCTGAGACGGCAAGGACGAGCGAGTCGCCCGCGTAGTAGGTGATCAGCGACGCCGCCAGGCCGATGCCGACGGCGAGCGCCGCGGCCGGCAGCGCCGCCTCCGGGACACCGGTGACCGCGACCCCGATCGCCATCCCCAGCAGCGCCAGGACCAGGACCACGGCCAGGGCGAGCAGCACCGAGTTCCGGCGGTTCGCGCCGATCTGCTGATAGAACGTCGTCGCCATGGGGCGACCTCAGGTTGCCAGGCGGGTGCGCGGCTCGGCCGGCGGGCCGCCCGGAGCGTCTCGGGGCGTCAGCGCAGGCTCAGGTCGACCGCGGGGACCTCCTGCGCCTCGGGACCGGCGTCGAAGAACTCGCGCTTGGTGAAGCCGAGCGGGCCGGCGATGAGGACGGCGGGGATCGTCTGGATCGAGTTGTTGTAATCCAGGACCGTGGCGTTGTAATGCTGGCGGGAGAAGCTGATCTGGTTCTCGGTCGTGGTCAGCTCCTCCTGGAGCTGCATCACGTTCGTGCTCGCCTTGAGATCCGGGTAGTTCTCGACCACCGCGAACAGCGACCGGAGGGCGCCGGTGAGATTGTTCTCGGCGGCCGCCTGCTGGGCCGGGCCCTGGGCTCCCGCGGCGACGGCGGCCGCGCGAGCCTCGGTGACCTTCGTCAGGACGTCCTGCTCGAAGCCCATGTAGCCCTTCACGGCCTGGACGAGGTTCGGGATCAGGTCGTGCCGGCGCTTGAGCTGGACCTCGATCTGGGCGAACGCCTCGTCGATGCGGTTCCGCCGCTGGACCAGTCCGTTGTAGATGCCAACGACGATCACGACGATGACGAGCACGATCGCGAGGATCACGATCAGTTCCATGCGGTCTCCTCGAATGCGGGCGAACGCGCGCCCCCGTTCGTGCAGCATAGCGCGCCGGCCCGCGCGGGTACGGGTTGCCGGGTGCGCCGCCCTGCGCACGTCGCGGCCGGCCCTCCGGCGCGGGAAGTGGCCGGGATCCAGGCCAACGAGCCCCCGGCGACCCAACAGTTCCGCGCCGGGACCTATCGGCCGCCGACGGCTCGCGAGGCCAGCGTGGAGGCGCGGCAGGCTCGGGCGGTCACCGCGGAGGACGGGTGGTGGGCGGTGAGGGACTCGAACCCCCGACATCCTCGGTGTAAACGAGGCGCTCTGACCAACTGAGCTAACCGCCCGGAGCGGGCCCGCCAGGGCCGGAAACACGAACGGGCGGCCGCCCGGCCGCCCGCTGAAGGATCAGGAGAGTGGTGCCCAGGCCGGGACTTGAACCCGGATGAGTTGCCTCATACGCCCCTCAAACGTACGCGTATACCAATTCCGCCACCTGGGCCTAGTTCACTGCGCTGTGGCCGGGATCCTCACGAGAAGAGGCCGTGGTACCGAGGAAGGGACTTGAACCCATACGCCCTTGCGGGCACTAGCTCCTGAAGCTAGCGCGTCTGCCAATTTCGCCACCTCGGCGAGGATCCGGCACACGACCCGGGGCGCCCGAAGGCTCAACGGACCGCGGCGAGGCGCCATGCTAGCACATCCCCAAACCGGTCGCCCGGCCCCACGATGAGCCGCGGGGTGGGGCCCTCGAGGCCGCGCTCGAGGAAGACTTCGTCAGCCCAGGCGAGCGGGAGGATCGGCATCTGCGCCGAGATTCCTGCCAGCAGGGCCTTCCAGGCCACCGCCCGTGTCTCCTGCGGGCCCGGCGTTCGGGCAGCCTCGAGCAGCTTGTCCAGCGCAGGATCCTGGTAGCCGCTCAGGTTCATCCCGGAGGCCCGGACCTGCGAGGAGGCGAGGAGCGGGTACAGGTCGGGCTCCAGGCCCGTCGAGATGTCCACCACGGCCGACACGTAGTCGCCGGCGCGAAGCCTCGTCGCAAGCTCGGTGGACGGCAGCTCCACCAGGCTCGCCTTGAAGCCCAGCTTCACCCAGGCGTCCCGCACGAAGGCGGCGACCGCCGCGAGTCGCGGGCTGGCGCTCGCGGGTACCGTAAGCACCTCCAGGGCGTAGGCGGCCTTCGCCTGCGGCGCAGCCCATGCCCCGCCGATCTTCTTCCAGCCGGCATCGGTGAGGGTCTTGGTGGCCGCCTTGGGGTCGTAGGCGACGGGTGGCGCGGACGCCGCATCGAAGGCCCACGACGCCGGCGGCACGAGGGTGTCCGCCCGCATGCCGTCGCCGGCGAGCGGCCCTGCGACCAGGGCGTCGCGGTCGATCGCCGCCAGGAGGGCCCGGCGCACCGGCGCGCTCCGGAGCTCCGGATGCGCCGGTCGCAGGTTGAGCAGCACCGCCGACAGCGTGGTCGTGGGATAGCGCAGGCGCTGGAGACCGACCGTTCCCGCGAGATCGGCAGACAGGGTCGGCGTGAACCCGGCCGCACCGTCGATCGCCCCGCTCCGCAGGGCATCGGCCATCGCGGCCTCCGTATCGTAGAAGGAGACCTCGATGCGATCGAGATACGGGACCGGACGGCCGGGCGTCGCGACCGGGTACGGTGAGGCCAGCGAGTCCAGGGTCGGGCCGGGTGTCGGATCGACCGGGGGCGCCGCGGGTGCCGCCGGCTCCAGCACGGCGCGTGTTGCGTCCAGCTCGGCCAGGCTGAACGGCCCCGTGCCGACCGGGTGTCGCGCGAAGTCACTCTCGGCGAGATCCGCGAACGGCAGGTCGGCGAGCAGGTGGGCGGGCAGCAGGGGCTGGCACAGCGCCGCGAGGAACCCGGCGATCGGCGTCGCCAGTGTGAATCGCACGGTCCGCGGGTCCAGCGCCTGGGCGGTGACCTCCGCCCAGAACCCTGACATGCCCCCGGCGCTGTCCGGGCTCTTGAGCGCGTCGACCGTGTAGACCACGTCGTCGGCGGTGACCGGGACACCGTCCTGCCACGTCGCGTCCGGGCGCAGGGTGAACGTCCACGTCGTGCCCGTGGCGTCCGTCGTCCAGGACTCGGCCAGGTCGGGCGCGTAGGTGCCGGCGGCGGCAGGGCGCACGAGACCGGAGAAGATCAGCCCGACCAGCGTCCGGTCCGCGCGCGTACGGGCCGTGACGGGGGTGATGGAGACCGGCGAGCCGACTACCCCCTCGCGGTACGTCACGGGCGGCGGCAGGGTGGCGCCGGGCGTCGGCTCAACCGCCCCTGCCGAGGACGGCCGGGCCCTCGGGAGCGCGATCGCACCCCCGATGACGACCAGTATCAGCACCAGCGCGGCGACGAACGCGCCGTCTCGTCGGTTCATGTGTCCAGGCCTAAGGGGAGCCGCACGGCGGCCGCGACCGCGATCAGGCGGATACGAACGCCACCAGGCAGAACAGGACGAACAGCACCAGCAGCAGCACGGTGAACTGCCAGAGTCGGCGCTCGACGCCCCGGCGGCTGCGGTAGACGGCCGAGTCGCCGCCGAACGTCCCGGACAGGCCGGTGCCCCGGGCCTGCATCAGGATCGACGCGATCAGGGCGATGCTCAGGATGAGCTGGCCGATGGCCAGGATCGGATTCACGGGTTCGTAGACCTCCGAGGTGTACCGAAGGCGGATGGTAGCAGACGCGACGCCCGACCCCGGGCTCAGACCGGATCGAGCAGTGACCGGCCGGTCATCCCCTCCCAACGGGGCAGTCCGGCCAGCTCGAGGATCGTCGGTGCGACGTCCGCCAGCACGCCGTCGTGCAGGGTTCGGCCGCGCAGCGCGCGGCCCATGCCCAGGAGCGGCACCGGGTTCAGCGAGTGCTTGGTGACGGGCCTGCCCTCGTCGTCGAGCATGTCGTCGGCGTTGCCGTGGTCCGCCGTGACGAACAGCACGGCGCCGGGCCCGTCCGGGTCCGCTCCCTCGACGCCGGCGATCGCGTCGGCGATCCGGCCAAGACAGCCGTCGATCACGTCGAGAGCCATCACCGTGGCGTTCCAGACACCCGTGTGCGCGACCATGTCCGGGTTTGCAAAGTTGGCCACGATGAAGTCGTAGCGCCCGGAGCCGATCGCGCCGACCAGCTCCGCCGTGACCCCCGCGGCGCTCATTTCCGGCTGGAGGTCGTACGTGGCAACCTTGGGTGATGGCACGAGCCGTCTCTCCTCGCCGGGCCAGGCGGCCTCGACACCGCCGTTGAAGAAGTACGTCACGTGGGCGTACTTCTCGGTCTCCGCGACGTGGAACTGTGTCCAGCCGGCCTCGGAGAAGGCCTGGGCGAGCGAACGCGCCTCCTCGGGCCCGAACGCAACCAGGACCGGGAGCCCGGACTCGTACTCGGTCATCGTCGCCACGAGCAGGCCCGACGGCGCCGCCTGCCCATCGGGGCCCGTGCGATCGAAACTGCCGAACGACGTGTCCGCCAGGGCGTGGACGAGCTGCCGGGCCCGGTCGGCCCGGAAGTTGAAGTGGATGATCGGGCCTCCGTCGCGGAGCGGACCGCCGGTGCCGTCGATGGCGGTCGGGGCGACGAACTCGTCCGTCTCACCCCGTGCGTACGCCGCCTCGATCGCTGCAGTCGCCGAGACCGCGTGGAGCCCCGCGGCGTGCACGATGGCGTCGTAGCCACGCTCGGTCCGCTCCCAGCGCTGGTCGCGGTCCATGGCGTAGTAGCGGCCGCCGACCGATGCGATCCGGACGTCCGGGTGCACGATGGCCAGCCGGGCCTCGAGATCCGCCATGAACCCCAACGCCGAGCTGGGTGGCGTGTCGCGACCGTCGAGCAGCGCGTGGACGCGGACGGACGGGACGCCCAGGCGTGCCGCCAGCTCCACGAGCGCCACGAGATGGCGGTCGTTCGCATGGACCCCGCCCGGCCCGATCAGGCCGACGGCGTGGAGGCGGCCGGTGGTCTTCGCGCGCTCACAGGCGGCGAGCAGCGCCGGACGGGTGAAGAACGAGCCATCCGCGATCGCGGCGTCGATCCGGGGCAGGTCCTGGAGCACGGGCCGACCCGCCCCAAGGTTGAGGTGACCAACCTCGGAGTTGCCCATCTGGCCGGCAGGCAGGCCGACTGCGCCCTCGGACGCCTGCACCACCGCGTGCGGCCAGCGACCGAGGATCTCCCGCCAGCGCGGCATCGCGGCGGCGGCGATGGCGTCCTTCGCCGGGTCCGGGCCGATCCCGAACCCGTCCAGGACCACGAGGACGATGGGCCGCGGGCGGGAGCCCTGGCTCACGAGGCGAGTCCGCGGGCCGCCGCGGTAAGCCCGGCCCGGGCAACCATGCCGGCCATCTCGTCCGGCTTGAGCGACGCGCCACCGACGAGCGCGCCGTCCACGCCGGGCTCGGCGAGGAACTCCGCGATGTTGGCCGAGGTCACGCTGCCGCCGTAGAGGACGGGCGTCGCCTCGGCGCCGTCGCCCCAACCCAGTCCGCGCAGGCTGGCGCGTATCGCATCGGCCATGGCGGCAGCATCGGCGCCGCGAGCGTTCTTGCCGGTGCCGATGGCCCACACGGGCTCGTAGGCGATGACGATGCCGGCAGCGACCAGGGCGGCGGCGTCCCGGCCCTGGAGGGCGCCCCGGAGCTGCGCGTCCACGACCTGGGTCTCGCGGGAGGCCTCGCGATCCGCCAGGACCTCGCCCACGCAGAGGATCGGGCGCAGGCCGCCGGCGACGGCCCGATCGAGCTTCCTGCCGATGAGCTCATCGGTCTCGGCGAACATGGCGCGGCGCTCGGAATGGCCGAGGATGACCCACGAGGCCAGGCCCGCCAGCATCGCGACGGAGATCTCGCCGGTGTAGGCACCGGCGAGCTCGTGGTGGACGTTCTGGGCTCCCACGCCGACGTCCTCGCCCGCGAGGGCGTCGCGGACGGCCGCGAGACTCACGTACGGAGGGCAGATCACCCGCGTCACGCCCGGCTCCCGCGTGCGGGACGCGATGGTCCGCGCGAGATCGCCGGCATCGGCCGGGGTGGTGTTCATCTTCCAGTTGGCAGCAATCACGATCGGACGAGTCATGCGTGCATCATGCCAGAGGCGCGCGGCTGGTCCCCCGGCCGACCGGCCCCCAGCATGCCGCCGCCCGGCCCGGGCCGCGACGGCCGGGCGACCCCCCCGCTCCGGCGCCGGATGGCCGGTTGCGCGTGCGGTGGCCGACCCCCTCGTCATCGTGCAGGGCAAGGCGCTCGACGCGGTCCAGGGCCCGCTGGACAGCGGAGCGGTGCAGCTCCAGGCGCACGGCGATGTCGGACAGCGACGCCTCCGGTGTCTCGCGTCGCGCTTCGGCCACGGCCCGGACGGTCCACGGCTGCTTGCCCAGACGACCGTCCGCCTCCAGCACGTCGATCGCGGCGAGCTGGCGCCCGGCCGCCGCCACGGATCGCTGCAGGTTGGCGGACTCCGCGTTGATCACGCGGTTGAGATCGCCCCGCATCGTCCGGGCGACGTTTCGCGCCTCGAGCTCCAGGAGCGAGGCGCTGGCCCCGATGCGCCCGAGGAACGCGGTGATGGAGCCCGTGCTCTTCCAGGTCACGACGCCGTGCCCGCGCCTGACACGCCACGATGGCGGGAGCCCCACGGCCGAGAGGCGCTCCGCGAGAACGGGTGCCTCCTCCACCGTGACCACGAACTCCAGGTGGGCGCGCCCCACGGCCAGGCTCAGCGATCCCCGGGCGAGGAACCGGCCGCGCAGCCAGGCCAGGCGGCAGTGCTCGGCCGCCCGCGACCAGTCGAAGGGAGTCTCGGGCAGGACGAACAGGCGGCGGGCTCCCGGCGGCCGGCCCTCGGGGGCGCGGCCGCCCAGCCGGACCGCCAGCCGGGCGATCGAGGCCTCCCGCGAGGTGACCCTGGGACCCAGCCCTGCAATCTCCGCGAGGCGGTCGCAGGGCCGCGAGGGGTCCACGGCCGCCAGCTCCGCCCGCAGCGCCGCGACGAGGTCCCGGTCCGCCTCCGACATCCGGCCCGCTCAGGCCGTGCGCTCGACGCGCGACGAGCTCGGCCGGCGACGGCGCCCGCCCTCGCGATCCCAGACCGCCATGATCGCGGCCGCCAGCCGGTCCGGGGAATGATGGTGGGCGTTGGCCGGGTCGACCAGGTCGTCCAGCACGAGCCGTGGCGCCGGCACTGCGGTGGGCGGCCAGCGCAGCCGGACCGGCTCCCCCAGCCAGCCAGCCGGGGCGAGCGCGTTGAACCGGTTGTTGGCCAGGACGACGTCCGGCAGGTGGCCGGCCCCGTGCCGCCCCAGGGCATCGAGGTGGTCCGCGAGGTCGAACCCGCCGGTCTCGCCGGGCTGCGTGGCCACGTTGCAGGTGAACACGACGAGCGCCCCGGATCCCGCGATCGCCTCCCGGATCCCGGGGACCAGCAGGGCCGGGAGCAGGCTCGTGAACAGGCTGCCGGGTCCGATGACGATGACCTCCGCCTCGGCGATGGCGTGGAGAGCGTCGTCGGTCGGTCGAACGCCCGCCGGCTCCACCCAGACACGATCGACGCGGTTGGTCCGGGAGATGCGGCTCTGGCCCTCGACCTCTGTCCCATCGTCGAGGCGCGCGTGGAGCGTGATGGCCGTGCCCGTGGCGGGCACGACGCGTCCACGCACGGCGAGCACGCGGTTCATCTCCCGCACGCCTTCCTCGAAATCGCCCTCCTGCAGCTGCACGAGCGCGGCGAGAAGCAGGTTGCCCACCGCGTGTCCGCCCAGACCGGCCTGGGGCGCGACCTCCTCGGGTGATCCATCGGCCGGCGGCGCCTTGCCGGCCCGGCTGGCCGGCCCGTCACCCGGGAACCGGTACTGCAGCAGGCGTCCCATCAGGGGCTCGGCGTCAGCGAGGGCGACGACGCAGTTGCGGATGTCGCCGACCGCCGGGATGCCCAGTTCGGCGCGGAGCGCGCCGGACGACCCGCCATCGTCAGCCACGGTCACCACCGCGGTCAGGTTGGAGGTGTGCTCCTTGAGCCCGCGAAGGAGCATCGACAGGCCCGTCCCGCCGCCGATGGCCACGATCCGCGGGCCGCGGGCGAGGAACCGCTTCTGGTAGATGACCTCCACCATCGGCTGGTCGCGATCCCACAGGGCGAACGGATCCACGAGTGCGCGCACGAGCCGGTAGGCGCCCAGGAGGAACAGGACGAGACCGACGGTGCCCGCGATCGCACCGCGAACCTGGTACGGAAGGAACTGGAGCGTCAGGAAGTCGAGGACCACGCCGGCCGGCCCACTCGGCCGATCGACCGCCGTCACCTGGCGAAGCGTGTGCGCCACGCCGAGGGCGAGGACCAGCAGGCCTGCGAAGGAAACGAGGAGCCACCGCTTGACGCCGATGCCGACCGTCAGCCAGCGGCGGAGGTTCACCGTTCGAGCTCCCTGTGGAAGACCGACACGGGACCGAAATCCCGCTCCCGCAGCCACGCGGCCAGCTCCTCGGAGATCACGATCGAGCGATGGAAGCCACCCGTGCAGCCGATGGCGATGGTCAGGCGGGTCTTGCCCTCGTCCACGTAGGCGGGGACGAGAAGGTCGAGGAGGTCCCGCAGGTGGACGAGGAAGGCGTTCGCGATCGGCTGCCCCAGCACGTACTCGCGGACCGCTCCAGTCAGGCCGTTCTGCGGGCGGAGAACCTCGATGTAGTGAGGGTTCTTCATGAAGCGCACGTCGAGCACGAGATCCGCCTCGAGCGGGACGCCGTACTTGAACCCGAAGCTGATCAGCTGGATCGCCAACCGGTTCGAGCTCTGCACATCGCCGAGGCGCGCGAAGATCCGTTCCCGGAGCTCGCGCAACGACAGGCCGCTCGTGTCGAGCACCACGTCGGCCTGGGCGCGCACGGCCTCGAGGAGCGCCCGCTCGAGCTCGATGGAGGCGGCGATCCCCCGTTCGTCGTCGAGAGGGTGCCGGTGCCGGGTCTCCGAGAACCGGCGGATCAGGACGTCGTCACGGGCCTCGAGGAAGAAGATGACCGGCCGGATCCCGCGGCCTTCGAGCGCGCCGCGCATGGCACCGAACGCGAGCGGCACGTCGCCCGCCCGCACGTCCAGGACGATGGCCGTCCGCCGGAAGCGAACCGGATCGGTGGCCACCAGGTCCGCGAGGTCCCGCAGGAGCTCGCCGGGCAGGTTGTCCACCACGACGTAGCCCAGGTCCTCGAACAGCTTCGCGGCAGCCGTCTTGCCGCCCCCGGAGAGACCGGTGACGACCACCACCTCCTGGGCCGGCTCGTCCGGCAGCGAGATGAACCCCGGGACGGCCGGGGCGTCGTCGGGGCGTCGATCGCTCTTCACGTCGAGACCGCCCTCCCGCTACTTGCCGCTGCGTCGGATGAAGAAGATGGTGCCTTCGAACAGGATATACATGGTCACGCCGAGCACCGTCGGGCTCACGAGGTCCCCGCCCGGCGTGATGGCCGTGGCGAAGATCGCGATCCCCAGGATGGCCGGCCTGCGCGCCGAGGCCAGGCGCTGCGACGTCACGATCCCCACCCTCGACAAACCGAACAGCAGGATCGGGAACTCCATGATCAGGCCGAACGCGAGGAACATGGTGGTCACGAAGTTGAAGTACTCGCTGGCCGTGATCAGCGCCTGGAGATCGGGCGTCTCGAAGCCGATCAGGAACCCGGCCGCGTAGGGCAGGATCAGGTACGCGATCACGGTCCCGACGGCGAAGAAGGCCAGGGCGAGCGGGAGCCACGGCCGGACGATGCGGCGCTCGCTCGGAGTCAGCCCGGGCGCCACGAACCCCCACACCTGCCACAGGATCACCGGCATCGCCAGGATGATGCCAGCGACCACGGAGATCTTGAGCTTGATCACGAAGGCGTCCCCGAGCCCCGTGAAGAACAGCGGCTTGTTGCCCGGGATCGGCGACTTGAGGATGGAGATGAGCTGGTCGCTGAAGAAGAACCCGACAACGGATGCCACGGCGACGACGATCACGACGCGAATGAGGCGGTCACGCAGCTCGGTGAGATGGCCCACGAGGGACATCTCACCGGTCGCGGCGGTGGGCGGGGTCTCCGGATCCGGGGTCAGGGGTGCCGGGAGACTGGCGTCCCGGGCAGCGTCGCCTTCAGCCATCGCTTGCGAGGTCGAGGCCGGTCGGCGTCAGGCGGACGGGGTGGGCTGCTCGTCGGAGGGCGTGAGCTCGGCAGGCCATCCCCCCGCGGGCTCGACCGTCGCGCCAGCGGGGGCAGCGGCCGGGGTCACGGGTTCGGCAACGACGGGTTCGGCAACGACGGGGGCGGCGACGACCACCGGCGCGGCGGCGACCACGGGTGCGGCGGCGGCAACCACAGCGGGCGTGGCAGAGACGGCGGTGGCAGGCACGGCCGCAGCGGGTGCCTGGGCGGGTGCCGGGGCCGGTGCGGGTGCCGGGGCCGGTGCGTCAAGGCTGGTCGCCTCCTTGACGTCCGTGGAGGCCTTGCGGAACTCGCGAATGCTCTTGCCGAGGGCGGCCCCGACATCCGGGAGCTTGCCCGGGCCAACAACGATCAGCGCGATGATCAGGACGATGATCAGCTCGCCCGGTCCGATGTTGAACGGCATATCGTGCGCAATCCTCGTGGCCGGGACGTGCCTCTTCCGGGCCGCCCCAAGGGGTCAGGTTAGCACAGCAAGCCGGCTGGCCCATTCGGCGGCCTCGGCCGCGAGGCGCTCTCCGGGGTCCACAGGACCCCCGTCCGCCACCGTCTGGAGCGCGGCCCGGGCAATCCCCCGTGAAACGTTGACGAGGAGGGCACCACCCGCTTCCCGGCTGGCCGGACCGCCGGCCGCCGGACCGGCGGCGAGGACGGGAGCGATCTCCCCGCCCTGCGCGCCGACTCCCGGGACGAGAAACGCCAGCGAGGGCGAGATGGACCGGATGGCTGCCAGCTCCGCCGGTGCCGTGGCGCCGACGACGAGCCCGACGGTCCCGCCGGGTCCCCAGGTCTGGGCGACGCGGGCGACTCGTCCCCAGAGGGGCTCCGCGGGGTGACCGGCCGCCCGGTCGGCCTCCACGACGAGCCCCTGGAGCTCCGCTCCGCCCGGGTTTGACGTCCGGCACAGAACGTAGGCGAACCGGTCCGCACGCTCCAGGAGCGGCGCGATCGCCTCCCGGCCGAGGTACGGGCTCACGGTGACTGCGTCCGCCCCGAGAGCGTCGAACAGGGCCATCGCCTGGCGGGATGCCGTCGAGCCGATGTCCCCACGCTTCGCGTCCGCGATGAACGGGACATCCGACGGGACCATCGCCCGGAGGCGCTCCAGCGCTGCCATCCCCGGCGAACCGTATGCCTCGAAGAACGCCAGGTTGGGCTTGAAGGCGGCCGCGTACGGCAGGGACGCCTCCACGATGAGCCGGGCGAAGCGCTCGACGCCGGCCAGCGTTGGCGGAAAGCCGTCGGGCAGCGCCGCCGGATCGGGATCCACGCCGACGCACAGAACAGCCCGCGTCGCGGCGATCCGCGCCCCGAGGCGCTCGAGGTACGGGGGCGTCAAGGGACGGAGGGTGCGACCGTCGGTGCCGCCGTCGGTGTGGCCGCCGGTGCCGTCGTCGGTGCCGTCGTCGGTGCCGGAGTGAGCAGCTGGTTCGCCGGGACGAACCAGCCGGGTCGCGACACCCCGTCGAGACCGGCGTTCGTCGTCAGGTCGATGGTGTCCTTGACCGTCCACGTTGGGCCAGTTCCGTCGAGCTGCACCATCCGAAGGTCAACGACCTGGTCCGCCACGTGCAGGAAGGCGATCTGGTCTCCCCTGGGCGACCAGACGGGTGCCCAGCTGTCACCGTCGTCGGTGAGCCGGAGCAGCTCGGCCCCGGTGCCGGCGTCCAGGATCGCCACGTCCGTCCCGAAAGCGTTCGTGCGCGTCACAGCCAGGTACCGGCCATCCGGCGACCACGAGGGGTGCAGGTATCCGGGCCCCGTGATCGGGCTGGCGTTCTTCGTTGCCGGGTTGTAGAGGTAGATGCGCGGGATCCCCTTGGCTCCGTCCCGGTCGTTGCGGACGTACGCGAGCCGGAGCCCGTCCGGGCGCCACGCCGGGTCCTGGTGGCCGAGCGGCGCGACCTCCGAGAGGTGCGGGTCCGTGATCTTCTTCGTCCT
>Ga0209014_10000934_pt1 | contig 17337 bp, 19 predicted proteins | sample BarGraNGADG00212_FD_184491 | JGI IMG/M metagenome (GOLD analysis project Ga0209014, IMG submission 184491) | Arctic peat soil microbial communities from Barrow, Alaska - Barrow Graham LP Ref core NGADG0002-212 (SPAdes) (version 2) | ecosystem: Environmental > Terrestrial > Soil > Wetlands >...
CAGCAGGGACAACAGGGCCAGCAAGGCCAACGCGGACAGGGTCAGCAGGGACAACAGGGTCAGCAAGGCGGTCAACAGGGCGGCGGCCAGCAAGGTGGCCAGATGCAGCAGGGCGGCGGCGGACCCACCAACGGCGGCGGAGGCTATCGCGCCGGCACCTATAATGGCAACCCGAACGGCGGTCCCTGGTACGGCAACGGCGATCCGCGCAACGGCCTTCAGCCGTTGAACCCCCAGGAGTTCCAGAACAACTACACCCAGACGCTAGGGACCCTCCGCCAGCTCGAGCAGCAGGCGCAGGGCAACGATCCCGCCATGGTCAAGGATCTGCAAGACCTGATCCGCGACATGCAGCGCCTCAATCCCAACACCTACGCCAACGATCCGCTGCTCGCCGAGCGCATACAGTCCACCCTGATGGGCGGCATCCAGCAGGTCGAAATGGAACTCCGCCGCAAGGTGGAAGACGCCAACGGCACCGGCAGCGTGCGCAGTCCCGGTGGCGAGAAGGTGCCGCAGGGCTACCAGGACAAGGTCGCCGATTACTACCGCAAGCTCAGCAAAGGCAAGTAGGACAGGCATCCTTGCCTGTCCGGCCGCCTCTCTCCGGAATGTGTTTGGTGGCATTATAGAGACGTGCCGAAGCCTCTGGCTGCCGAAGGGTTCTCGCTGGCCATCGAGTACTACCGGGAAGAGGACGGGCGCTGGCTGGCCGATATTGCGGCGCTCCCAGGCGTGACGGCGTACGGCCGCACCAAGAAGCAGGCCACCGCGGCCGTCCAGGCGCTGGCACTGCGCCTGATCGCCGACCGTCTGGAGCACGGCGAAGCCCACCAAGATTCTGCCCATGCTGGGCACACTTTGGCAGAGATGAAGCTGACTTGGATGGCGCGAAGCGGGTCCAGGGGGACCCGCGCGGACCAGGGGGTCCGCCCCACAATTTCTGCCGCAAACGGTAGCTGAATTGCTGCGAATCACCAAGTGCCGCCCGGCCGCGGGCCGCGCTGCCCGCCCCGTGGTCGCCTCCTGTTGCGCTTCAGGGTCCAAATATGGTAATCTCTATGTATATTCAGAGGATTAATCCCTACCAACTTTAGGTGATTATGGCAACAACCATTGTAGAAGCCCTATCTCAGCGGGAAACGCTTGAGAATCAATATGATAAAACCGTACGGGAAGAGATCGAAACTTTCCGAGTCAAGGCAATGGCCTTCCTGGCTGGGGAGATTGCCGAGGCTGACTTCCGTCCATTTCGCCTGAAACACGGCATCTACGGACAGCGCCAGCCCGGCGTCCAGATGGTGCGCTGCAAAATCCCCGGCGGGTTACTCACCGCCAACCAGGTGGGTCAATTGGCGCGGGTTGCCGACGAGTTCGGCGGAGGACGCGGCCATCTCACCACGCGGCAGAACATCCAGTATCACTTCGTCCCGCTCCACCGCGTCGCCGATCTGATGCACCTCCTGGCCGATGTCGGGCTCACCAACCGTGAGGCCTGCTACAACACCGTCCGCAACGTGACCACCTGCGCCTGGGCCGGCATCGCGCAGGACGAAATCTTCGACGTTCGCCCCTACGCCCAGCGCCTCGCCTACGCCTTCCTGCGCAAGGACCTCACCGGCAACCTGCCGCGCAAATTCAAATTCGCCTTCGACGGCTGCGGTCACCAGGATTGCATCCAGGGCGCCATCAACGATGTCGGCCTCCGCGCCGTGATTCGCGACGGCAAACGCGGCTTCCGCATGATCATCGGCGGCGGCCTGGGACCCCTGCCCACCGAGGCCCAGTTGTTCGACGAGTTCATCCCCGAAGAGCGCCTGCTCAACTGGTGCGAAGCCGTCATCCGGGTCTTCAATCAGTACGGCAACCGCAAGAACAAGAACACCGCGCGCATGAAGTTCGTGATGCGCGACCGCGGCCTCGCCTGGATGAAAGAGCAGATCGCCAAAGAGTACGACGATATCGTGACGAACGGCGGTATCGAGTGGCCCGCGATGGTGCCCGAGGGCTTCGGCGGATACGAGTCCCACCCGCAACCGCTCGGCAACGGCGCTCTGCTCCCGGTGGTCAACCAGCCTGCTTCGGGCGATGCCGCCTACGACGCCTGGCTCGAAAGCAACGTGAAAGAGCAGAAGCAGACCGGGTACGCCGCCGTCACCGTCACCGTCGATCAGGGCAACCTGACCGGCGATCAGTTGCGCGGCCTGGCCAGTCTCTCGGCAACCGCCGGCGACGGCCTGTTGCGCACCGCGATTAACCAGAACGTCGTCCTCGCGTTCCTTCCACTGGCGCGCCTGCCGCGGGTCTATGCCGCATTGGGCGATCTCGGCCTCGGCGCCGGCGGCGCCGGCCAGATCGAAGACGTGCTCACCTGCCCGGGAGCCTACACCTGCAATCTCGGCATCACCAAGACGATGAACCTGGGCGCCGCCCTCCAGGAGGCCGTCCGGCAGTACGACGACCCGCGCGTGCGCCGCCTCACCATCAAGGCCAGCGGTTGCCCGAATGCCTGCGGCCATCACTGGATCGCCGATTTCGGCTTCTACGGCAACGCCCGCAAGATCGGCGGCCGCGAGATTCCCTACTACCAGATGCTGCTCGGCGGCGGGTATGACGAACAGGGCATCATGCGCTTCGGCCTCGCCGTGCAATCGATTCCCGCGCGCCTGGGACCCGAAGCCGTAGAGCGCGTGATCGCCCACTTCCAGGCCAACCGCCTCGACGGCGAGAGCTTCCGCGACTACGTCCTGCGCCACAAGATCGAGACCTTCCGCGAACTCACCAGTGACCTGGCCAAGCCCGCCGAACTCTTCCCCGAGATCTACCAGGACTGGGGCGATACCGAAGCCTACTCCCTGAAACTAGGCCGCGGCGAGTGCGCCGTCTGAACTGACGTAAGTTGCTCATGACGCCCGCGGCGTCTCAACGAATGATGAAACCGCTCCCGACCCAGAGGGTACCACGGTCGCGGCTCCGATCAGAGCCGCGACCGTGAGGGAGCGGTTGTCTCGGAGAGGGCGAACGTCTATTTTCGAGCAAGGCTCCGCGGCCAGCCGTTCGCGTGGCGCGTGTTATCGTGCCAGTAGATGGCAAAGATCTCTCGCGTACTGCTCAGCGTCACCGACAAGACCGGCATCCTCGAATTCGCCTCCGCCCTCGCCGCCATGGGCGCTGAACTCATTTCCACCGGCGGCACGGCGCGCCTGATTCGCGACGCCGGCATCCCCGTCGCCGATGTCAGCGACGTGACCGGGTTTCCCGAGATGCTGGATGGCCGCGTCAAGACCATGCACCCCAGCGTCGCCGGCGGCATCCTTGCCATGCGCGACAACCCCGAACACATGGCGGCGATCCAAGCTCACGGCATCGTCCCCATCGACATGGTGGTGGTCAACCTCTACCGTTTCGAGGAAGTGGCCGCCAAGGCCGGTGCACCCCTCGCGGAACTCATCGAGAACATCGACATCGGCGGGCCCACCATGCTGCGCGCCGCCGCCAAGAACTACCAGGACGTCGCCGTGGTGACCGGGCCCGAAGATTACCCCTCCGTCATCGAGGAGATGCGTGCGTCGGGCGGCGAACTCTCCCTGGGTACCAGGTGGCGGCTCGCCAAAAAAGTCTTCCGCACCACCGCCGGCTACGATTCCGCCATCAGCGCGCGCCTGGAACAGGTGGACGCGGCCGGCCCCTTACCGCGCGACCTCGCCATCCGCGCGCCCAAACTGATGGACCTCCGCTACGGCGAGAACCCCCATCAGGCCGCCGCGCTGTACGGGCGGCCCGGCCAGGGAATCGCCGGCGCCGCGCAACTCCACGGCAAGGAACTCAGCTACAACAACCTGGTGGACCTGGACGCTGCCTGGCAACTGGTCAACGAGTTCGAGCGCCCCGCCGTGGCCATCGTCAAGCACACCAATCCCTGCGGCTGCGCCGAGCAGGATACGCTCGTCGGGGCGTATCGCAAGGCGTTCGAAGCCGATCCGGTATCGGCCTACGGCGGCGTCATCGGCATCAATCGCCCCATCGATGAGGAGACCGCGCGCGAGATCGCCAAGACTTTCATCGAGGCCATCGCGGCGCCCGATTACTCGGCCGAAGCGGTTGCCGTCCTGGCCGCCAAAAAGAATCTGCGCCTCATGCGCGTGGCCCCCGGCGCCGATCTCCAGGTTGTGGAATTGGCCGTGAAATCGATTTCCGGCGGATACCTGGCGCAGACCGCCGACTCGGCAAGGTTGGACCGCGCCGCGGCCGTCGTCAAGACGCAGCGCGCGCCTTCCGAGGCGGAATGGGCCGCCCTCGAGTTCGCCTGGAAGGTGGCCAAGCACGTCAAGTCGAACGCCATCGTCTACGCCCGCGCCGGGCAGACCGTGGGGGTCGGCGCCGGCCAGATGAGCCGCGTGGATTCGGTCAAACTCGGCGCCACGAAGGCCGTGCTGCCGGTCGCCGGAACGGTGGTCGCCTCCGACGCCTTTTTCCCCTTTGCCGATGGCGTCGAGGCAGCCGTCCAGAACGGCGCCACCGCCTTCATTCAGCCCGGCGGGAGCGTGCGCGATGCCGAAGTGGTGGCGGCGGCGGACCGCTTGGGCGTCGCCATGGTCTTCACCGGCGTCCGCCACTTCAGACACTAAACCGGGGACAGACGGAACGTTTTCCGATTTCTCTTGGACAAAACCGGGGACAGACGGAACGTTTTCCGATTTCTCTTGGGAAAACCAGAAAACGTCCCGTCTGTCCCCACGTTCTCGCCGATGGCGTCGAGGCAGCCGCCCAGAACGGCGCCACTGCCTTCGTTCAGGGCGGCGGGAGCGTGTGTGCGATGCCGAAGTAGTGCCTGCGGCGGACCGCCTGGGCGCGGCCATGGTCTTCACCGGCGTCCGCCACTTCCACCACTAAACCGGGGACAGACGGAACGTTTTCCGTTTTCTCTTGGGAAAACCAGAAAACGTTCCGTCTGTCCCCGGTTTTACCCCGGTTTTACCCCGGTTTTCACATCAAGAACCCGGTGATGGCGATCCCCACGCCGGCCACTCCGGCGATGACGCCCAGCACCGGGAACATGCCCTTGCGCGCAATGAAGTACAGCGAGCTGAGCACCAGTCCGATCTCCAGCAACCCCTCGCCCACGTCGTAGCGCAAGGCGCGGTGCTCGTCCGCCTCGGCCGCTTCGTCGGCGCCCTTGGCCTCTTCCTGGATCTTCTGGCTCTGCTCCTCGTATTTTTTCTTCTGGCCGGCGTATTCGGTCAGCATCTTGTCGGCGACCTCTCCCTTCGCACCCAACAGGTGGACCATGTTTTCGCCCATTTCGGTGGTATGCAGCTTGACCCGCGTGGCCTGGTAATACGCCCATTGGTCGTTGGATCCGGATTTGTGAATGATCGCCGCCGTGTGCGTGCGGTGGCTGGCGATGGACACCACCGCCAGCAGTACCGCAAGAACGGATGCCATTACCCCGACCTTTTGCCCCAGCGGGTCGGAGGTGTGTTCGTCTTCGTGATGGATTTCAAGTTCGGCCATAGTGGATTTCCGTATTATAGAGGTTCGGTGACCACGGACGAGGAATTCATGCGGGAGGCGCTCGCGCTGGCGGGTCAAAGCGCACACGAGGGCGAGGTGCCGGTGGGCGCCGTCGTCGTGATCGGCGGGGAGATCGTCGCCAGCGGTTCCAACTCTCCCATCGCGCGCACCGACCCCACGGCGCATGCCGAGATTCTGGCCATCCGCCAGGCGGCGGCGCGGTTGGGCAACTACCGCCTCACCGGCGCCACGCTGTACTGCACGCTGGAGCCCTGCGTGATGTGCGCCGGTGCGCTGGTCGCCGCGCGCGTCCAACGCCTCGTCTTCGGCGCCCGCGACCTGCGCTTCGGCGGCGTGCGCAGTAAGTTCCAGGTGGCGGATTCGCCCGTCCTCAATCACCGCGTCGAGGTGGTCGAAGGCGTCCTGGCGGTGGAATGCGTCGAGCGGTTGCGCGCGTTCTTCGAGGCTCAGCGGCGCAGATAGGCATCGTCGCCCGAAATCCAGTCCTCGCGGCGCGGCGTGAAAACGTCGGTCACCACCGTATCTTCCAGTGCCACCACGCCGTGCGGCACGTTGGGAGGAATCACCAGGGATTCGCCGGCGCCCACGCGCCTGTCGACGCCGCCGATATGGAACAGGAGCGCGCCGCGTTCCACGTTGGCAATCTGCTCGTTGATGTGGCTGTGCTCCGGCACAACGGCGTCTTTGCGGATGTTAAGCCGCGCGATCGTCATCTGCCCGCTATGGATCACCTTGCGGACGATCATGGGGTTCATCTGCTCCGCCGGTAGCTGCTCCCAATTGTAAAGTTCCATGCAGCGTATTCTATCAGCGTCGAGGTTCTCGCGGCGTGTCGGCGCCGGGCGGCCGGGCGGCGGCGGAAGCCGTTACGGTATGATAGGAGCCTATGAAGGGTGTCGTGCTAGCCGGAGGTACGGGAAGCAGATTGTTCCCGCTCACCAAAATCACCAACAAACACCTGCTGCCGATCTATGACCGGCCGATGATCTACTATCCGATCCAGGCCCTCGTGGATGCCGGGATTCAAGAGATTCTGCTCGTCACGGGAGGGCGGAATTCGGGCGATTTTCTGCGCCTCCTGGCCAACGGCAAACAGTTCGGCCTGAAACACATCAACTACACCTACCAGGAAGGCGAAGGCGGTATCGCCGACGCCCTGGCGCTGGCCGAACACTTCGCCGACGGGCAAAAGATCTGCGTGGTGCTGGGCGATAACGTCATCCAGGGCAACATCCTGGCGGCGGCCGACCGTTTCCGCGGGCAGAGCGAGGGCGCCCACATCCTGCTCAAGGAAGTGCCGGACGCGGAGCGCTTCGGCGTGGCCGAAATCTCCGGCGACCGGATTGCCGGCATCGAGGAAAAGCCGCAAAAACCCAAATCGAACCTCGCCGTCACCGGCTTTTACATGTACGATGCCAGCGTGTTCGACAAGATTAAGACGCTGGTGCCTTCCGGGCGCGGCGAACTGGAAATCACCGACGTCAACAACGCCTACATCCGCGAAGGCACCATGACGTTCTCATACCTGGACGGCTGGTGGACCGACGCGGGCACGTTCGACTCCCTGTTGCGCGCGGCGAATCTGGTGGCGCAGTCGGAAGCCACGAAAGCCGATCTTGCTCCCGAATTGGCGGCACGCAGTTGATGGCGCAACCTGTGTTCCCCACGGCCGGGCCGCGGCTGATTTCGTCCGGCGACCTGGACCTGGCGATTGCCGAATGTCCCAGGGGAATCGGCTCGGTGATCGGCTCACCCCAATCCCCGGATCTGATCGCGGGTGTCCGGGTGCAGCCCTTCCCCCTCTACCCGGACGACCGCGGCTACTTTCTGGAGGTGCAGCGCATCGGTAGCGGCCTGGCCGCCGGGTTTCCGCCGGAAAGCACGCAGATCTCGGCGGCCGTCAGCTATCCCGGAACCGTGAAGGCATTCCACTATCACCTCTTCCAGCACGATTGCTGGACGCCCGTGAAGGGCCTGTTGCAGGTGGTGCTGGTGGACCTGCGGTTGGGTTCGCCGACGCACGGCGCGCGCAACACGATGTACGTTGGCGGGCTGCGCCCCTGGCAGGTGCTGATTCCGCCCGGCGTGGCCCATGGGTACAAGGTCATCGGCCGCGAAGAGGCCCTGCTGGTCTATCTGACCGACCGTTTCTACAATCCCAAGGACGAAGGGCGCATCCCCCACAACGACCCCGGGATCAATTACGATTGGGAGACGCAGCACAAGTAGTTCCGCGACTGCGATAGGAAGACTTTGCATGAAAGTTCTGGTGACCGGCGGGGCGGGCTTCATCGGCTCGGCCTTTGTCCGCATGGCTACGGCCGCGACCGATCTGGCCGTGATCAATCTCGATAAGCTGACCTACGCGGGAAATCTGGAGAACCTGGCGGACGTCGATGGCAACGCGCGCTACCGCTTCGTACAAGGCGATATCTGCGATGCGCAACTGGTCAACGCGCTGGTGGGCGAAGAACGCCCGGACGCCATCGTGCATTTCGCCGCGGAGTCGCATGTCGACCGCAGTATCCTTTCGCCGGAACCGGTGGTGCGCACCAATTACAACGGCACCTTCACCCTGCTGGAAGCGGCCAGGCTGCACCACGTCGCGCGCTTCGTGCACGTCTCGACCGATGAAGTCTACGGCAGCCTGCAAGCTCCCGCCGAAGCTGATGAGCGGTATCCGCTGAATCCCAGCAGCCCCTATTCGGCATCCAAGGCAGCCAGCGATCTGCTGGCGCGGTCGTACTTCGTCACCTTCAAGCTGCCGGTGGTGATCACGCGCGCCTCCAACAATTACGGGCCGTACCAGTTCCCGGAGAAACTGATCCCGCTGATGATTACCAATGCGCTGGAAGATCGCTCGCTACCGGTCTACGGCGACGGCCAGCAGGTCCGCGACTGGCTATACGTCGAGGACCACTGCCGGGGCATTTTGGCCATCCTGCACCAGGGCCGCGACGGTGAGATCTACAACATCGGCGGCAATCGTTCGTTGCCCAATCTGGAAGTCGTGCACCAGGTGCTGACGCTCACCGGCAAACCCGAGAGCCTGATCGAGTACGTGAAGGACCGTCCGGGCCACGACCGGCGCTATGCCCTCTCCAGTGAGAAACTGATGCGCGAAACCGGATGGCAGCCCATCATGAATTTTGAGACGGGACTGGCACGGACCATCGAATGGTACCGCGGCAATTCGGCTTGGGTGGCGCGCGTGCGCTCTGGCGCGTACCGCACTTATTACGAACGCAACTACGGTAATCGTACGACCGGATCTTAGCCCCAAAACATATGCGCGTGGCGATTGAGGCCGCTTCGCTCTCGCTCTCCAGCGGCGGGCTGGCGCGCTACACTTCCGAACTCAGCTTGGCGCTGGCGCGCTGCTTCCCCGCGGACGAATTCTTCCTGGTCTCCGACCAGCCCTTCCGCATGCCGTCCCCTGCGCCGGTCAACTTGAAGTGCGGCGGCGGCCCGCGCAATGCCATGGAGCGCCGCTGGTGGCTTTGGGGACTGGCGCGCGAGATGGGGCGGCTGGGGGCGGATCTGGTGCATGGTCCCGATTTCGCCGTGCCGTATTTCCCGCGGCGGCCCAGCGTGCTCACCCTGCACGATCTCTCTCCGTGGATGGACCAGCGCTGGCATCACGCCGCCCATCGCGTCCGGCGGCGCACGCCGGTGCTGCTCGAACTCGGTCTGGCGACCATGGTGATTACTCCGGGCGAAAAGGTGCGGCGGGCGGCCATCGAGCGCTTCGGTCTGCGTCCGGAGCGCGTGGTGGCGGTGCCGGAAGCCGCGGCCCATTGGTTCCGTCCGGTGGAGACCGTCCCGACGGCGCCCGCCCCGGCGCCGCCCTACTTCCTCTTCGTGGGGACGCTGGAGCCGCGCAAGAATCTAGACATGCTGCTGGAAGCCTGGCGCGAAATGCGGCGCCATCATGCGGTGGACCTGGTGCTCGCCGGGCGGCGCCGCGCCGACGCTCCCGAGATTCCCCCGGAGCCCGGACTGCGCCTGGCGGGCGAAGTCGCGGATTCGGAACTGCCGGCGCTGTATTCGGGTGCGCTGGCGTTTGTCTACCCGTCGCTCTACGAAGGCTTCGGACTGCCGGTCCTGGAAGCCATGCAGTGCGGCGCGCCCGTCATCGCCTCGCGAGCGGTCGAGGAAGCGGCGGGCGATGCCGCGATCTACGCCGATACGCCGCGGGAACTGGCGGGCGCGCTGGCGGAGATGGCGTCGCGCCCCGAACTGGCGGCCGCGGCGCGCCAGCATTCCCTGGCGCGCGCGAGGGAATTCTCCTGGGAACGCACCGCCCGACTGACCCGTCAGGTGTACGAGGAGGCACGAGCCCGCTTTGGAGGGTAAGTTGACTAACGTGTTGCTAGCACCCATGACCGCTAGGCCCTCCGCTCTTTTCCTGGCGCCGGAAGCGCCCTACCCGATCGCCGGGGGCGGGTCGCTGCGCTCTGCCTCGCTGCTCGAGTACCTGGGGCGTCACTACGACGTCGATGTCATCGTCTTCCGCCAACCGGGAGCGCTCGATCCCGCGAGCCTGATCCCCATCCGCCTGGTTCGCCGCGTCACCGTGCTGGAGTTGCCTCCCAACCGGCGCGGTTTCGCCGCCCGGGCGCTGCGCAATGCGGGGCGGGTGGTGCGGCGCACTCCGCCGCTGGTGGACCGCTTCGCGGGCTTTTCGGCGCAGATCGCCCGCGCGCTCTCTGGCGCCCGGTACGATCTGGGCGTGATCGAGCATTCCTGGTGCGCGCCCTACCTGGAACAGGTGTCGCCGGTCTGCACGCGCACGGTGCTCGATCTGCACAACGTGGAGAGCGTGCTTCACGGGCGCTGCGCCGAAGCGGAAGGCCGCGCCACCGCAACTGCCCACCGCGTGTTCCAACGCGCCTCGCGGGAACTGGAACGCGCCTGGCTGCCGCGCTTTTCGCTGGTGCTCACCACCTCGCAGGCAGACGCCGCTCTCGCCCGCGCCATGGCACCCCAAGCCAGGGTCGCGGTCTATCCGAACGCGCTGCCGCCGACGCCGCTGCCGGCGGCCGGCGATGAGGAGGCCATCGTCTTCTCCGGCAACATGGAGTATCACCCGAACCTGACCGCGGTGCGCTTCTTCCGCCGGGAAGTCTGGCCGCGCCTGCGCGACCGCTGGCCGCTCCTGGTGTGGCGCCTGGTAGGGAAGAACCCGGCCGCGGTCGAGCGATTCACCGCCGGCGACTCGCGGATCGAAGTCGCCGGCCCCGTCGTGGACGCCGTGTGCGAACTCGCGCGCTCGCGCGTCGCGGTGGTACCCTTACTGACGGGCAGCGGCACTCGTCTGAAGATTCTGGAGGCCTGGGCCGCCGGATTGCCGGTGGTATCCACCACGATTGGCGCCGAAGGCCTGCCGGTCCTTGACGGGGAGAATGCCCTGCTGGCCGACGGCGCGGAGGCGTTCGCCGGTGCGGTAACACGGCTGTTGACGTGCACGGAGCTGAGGCAGCAGATCGGCAGCGCTGGCAGACTGTTGCTGGAAAAGGAGTTTACATGGGAAACTGCCTGGAAAATGTTAGACTTTTGACTCAGCCGAGGGGTATTCTGGTCCGCTATACTGGTAACCGTTAATGCGTTTCGCCGTTGATGCTCACGCCATCGGCCGCCACCTCACGGGTAATGAGGTCTACGTTCGGAGTCTCCTGAACGCATTTGCCGCCCAAGACCAGGACGACGAGTTCATTGCCTACGTGTCGGCGGAGAGTGCCGCCCAATGTATCCCGTCTAATATTCGAACCCGGCGAATTGCTACCAACCCGTTCGTGCGCCTGGGGTTTGACCTCGCCATGAAGGTGCGGCAAGACCGGCCGGACCTGCTGCATGTGCAGTACACGGCGCCGCTCGCGTGCCCGGTTCCCGTGGTGGTGAGCGTTCACGATGTGAGCTTTCTGGAGCACCCGGAGTACTTCACCCGCGATCGCGCCTGGCAGTTGCAGTGGTCGGTGCGGCGCACCGTGCGCCGGGCTGCCAAGATTCTGACCGGCAGCGAGTTTTCCCGCTCGTCGATCCTTAAGGTCTACGGCGAACTGGACGAAGACAAAGTAGTGGTGGTGCCCAACGCGGCGGCGTCGGAGTTCCGGCCGATTGCGCGCGAGGCGGCGTCGGCGGTGGTGCGCGAGCACTTCCAGATCGACGCGCCGTTCGTGCTTTCCGTGGGCGACCTGCAGCCGCGCAAGAATCAGATCGGGTTGATCCGCGCCTTTGCCCGGCTGGTACAGGCTTATCCGCAGCTCAAACAGAACCTGGTGCTGGCGGGTAAGGAAACCTGGTTTGGCGACCAGGTGCACAGGGCGGCGCGCGATTCCGGGGTGGCGGACCGCATCCAGTTCTGCGGCTTCGTCTCCGATGCGGACCTCTTGCAGTTGTACAACGCCTGCGATCTTTTCGTTTTCCCTTCGTTCTACGAGGGTTTCGGCTTGCCGGCGCTGGAAGCCATGGCCTGCGGCCGGGCCGTGACCTGTTCGCATACTTCCGCGCTGCCCGAAGTGGTGGATGGCGCGGCCATTCTCTTCGACCCCTACGCGCTCGACGAAATCGTGCGCGCTCTGGCGGACCTTCTGTTGGATGCCGAACTGCGCCTCCGCATGGAGCGGCTCGGATTACAGCGCGCGGCGCACTTCTCCTGGCAGAAGACCGCGCAGCGGACGCTCGCAGTCTTCCACGACGTACTCGAGAAATCGCGCGCCACCAGCGCCGTATATTCTCGGACCATAGCCCATCGATGACTTCTTTTCGAAATATCCTCCTGCTTGTCATGCTTGTGATGGCTGGCGCTCCGCCGATTTTGGCGGCGGACCAACTGACGGGCTTCCCATTCCAGAATGAGACCCTGCGCTACCGCGTCAACTGGCCCGGCGGCCGTAGCCTGGGCGACGTGACCTTGACGGCCCACAAGGCCGGCGACGGCGGCTGGGATTTCGACATGTCCACCAGCGTGCTCATTCCGGTGGTTCCGATCTCCGACCGATACAAATCGACCGCCAGCGGCGCGGACCTTTGCTCGTCCACCTTGCAGCGCGAAATCAGCCACGGAACCAAGAAAGTCACCGAGAAGACCGAGTTCGACCAGAAGAAGAATCGGGCGCAACGGCAGACGCTGGTCCCGGCCGGCGGCGGCCAGAGCGAGTTTGACCTTCCCGCCTGCGGACGCGACGCGCTCTCGTTCCAATACTTCGCGCGGCGCGAGATGGGGCAGGGAAGAGTGCCGCCCGCGGGCAAAGTTTTTTTCGGCTCGGGTTATGAGGTGAAGATGGATTACACCGGGGCGCAGGACATCCCGGTGGCGGGCAAGCCGGTGGTGACCGATCACCTGAACGTCAGCGTGAAGGGTCCGGCGAGCGATTTCAGCTTCGAGATTTTCTACGCGCGCGACCCGCAGCGCACGCCGCTGCTGATCAAAATCCCACTGAGTATCGGCACGGTTACGCTGGAGCTGGTGCGCTGAAATGCGTGTGGCGTTCTTTTCCCCGCTGCCGCCTGCGCGCAGCGGGATCGCCGATTATTCCGAAGCCCTGATCGAAAGCCTCAAGCCGCTGGTGGCGCTCGATGTGTTTTCCGGCCCGCAGAAGTCTTTCGACCCGGCGCGCTTCGATATCGCGCTCTACCACGTGGGCAACAACGGCCATCACGGTTTCGTCTACCAGACCGCGCTGCGCCATCCCGGCGTGGTGGTGATGCACGAGAGCAACCTGCACCACCTGATGGCCGATCTCACCATCAAGCGCGGCGATTGGGACGCCTACGTGCGCGAGTGCGAGTACGAGGGCGGCGAGGCGGCGCTGGCTTTCGCCGAGCGGGTCCGCAAGTTGGAAGTGGGCCCGGACTACGAAGGCGTGCCCATGACGAAGCGCATTCTGGCGGCGTCGCGCGGCGTGGTGGTGCACAGCCGCTTCATGCGGGAGGAAATGCGCACCGCCGGCTTTACCGGTCCCACTGCCGTGATTCCGCACGGCGCCTGGATTCCGCGGGCCGACCGCAACTCGTTCCGCCACAAGCTGGGGCTGGATGAGGTTACCCCGCTGGTGGGCATCTTCGGATACCTCAAGCCGTACAAGCGCATCGCCGAATCCCTGCGCGCGTTCCGCCGCCTGCTGCGCCTGATGCCGAACGTCAAAATGATTCTGGTGGGCGAGCCGCACCCGGAGTTCCCGGTGGAGGCGATGATCCGCTCCATGGGCCTCGCGGCCAACGTGCGCGTGCTGGGCTTCGCGCCGATCGAGGACTTTGTCGGTTACCTGGGCGCCTGCGATATCGTGCTCAACCTGCGCTTTCCCACGGTAGGCGAAAGTTCGGGTACGCTGTTGCGGTCGCTGGGACTGGGCAAGGCGGTGATGGTCTCCGAGGTCGGCTCCTTTCAGGAGTTTCCCGACGATGTCTGTTTGAAGGTGCCGGTGGGCGCCGGCGAGGAAGACCTCATCTTCGAGTATTTGAATCTGCTCGTCTCGCGCCCCGAAGTGGCTCGCCAGTTGGGCGAACGCGCCAGGGATTATGTCGCCCGAGAGTGCAACTGGGCGACAGTCGCCGCGCAATACGCGGGCTTCCTGGAGGCGGTGATTCAAGGGAAAGAGTGGGCGCCGGGCACGGTGGAGCCCAGCCTCGCCCCGCCCGATCGAGAGAGCAATGCCGAGGGCGATGCCGAGGCCGAGGCACGGCCGCACCCTACCCTCGAATACCTGCAAGGCTGGGCAACCAGCGACGCATCCGCAGCGTACCTCAACACGCATCAGACGCGCCTCATCAAGACGCTGGAAATCACGCCGCCCGGCGAGCTGGACGATCGCATCCTGGAAATGGGTGCGTACCTGCAAATCACGCCCGCGTTGCGCAGCAAACTCGGCTACGGCGAAGTGCGCGGCTGCTACTACGGGAAACTGGGCCGCATCGACCATCGCAGCGTGACCAACGCCGAGGGCGAAACCTTCGAGTGCGAGATCGATCATTTCGATGCCGAGAAGGACGTGTTTCCCTATCCCGATGCCCACTTCGCCACCGTGATCTGCGGTGAACTGATCGAGCACCTGTTCGCCGACCCGATGCACCTGATGAGCCAGGTCAACCGCATCCTGAGGCCGGGCGGCCACCTGGTGCTGACCACGCCCAACATCGCCGCGCTGCGCGGCATCTCGGGGATCCTGCAAGGGTATCATCCCGGATTCTTCCACGCCTACATACGGCCGGCCGAAGGCACGGGCGAGGTGGACGCGCGGCACAATCGCGAATACGCGCCGCGCGAGATTCACCAACTGCTCGAGAATTCCGGCTTTGAGGTGACGAGGCTGGAGACGGGCGAGTTCCGCGACGAGCCGCATCCCGAGTTCGGCTGGATTCTGCATCTGCTGGAGCGGTACCGCCTGAGTACCGAACTGCGCGGCGACGGCATTTACGCCGTGGGCCGAAAAATCGGCGCGGTGCGCGAACGCTATCCCGCGTGGTTGTACGCATGAGGCCGTACGCATGAACGCCGCCTACCTGGAGCCCGATGTCCGGCTCGACGCGGGTACGCGCCGGCTGCACGCCGCCTTTCTGGTCCGCAACGATTCGCCCGCGACGTGGCGCCCGAGCGAGGGTTTCGGCGTGGGCTATCACCTCTTCGACGCCGCCACCGGCACGCTGATTGTGGACGGCGCGCGCGTTGCACCGGAGTGCGAGGTGAAGCCCGGCGAGACCGCGCGGGTGCGCCTGGAAATCGAGCTGCCAAGGGAAGACGGCCGCTACCAGGTGCTGCTCTCGCCGATGCGCGAAAACCTCTGCTGGTATTACGAGCAGGGATGGCCCTTCCTGCTGGTGGAGACTTCTACCGTTGACGGCGCGGCGCGCGTGGACCGGGTGCGCGTGGCCACCCGCGCCTCTCTCGCCCGGGAGGGCGCGGTGCGCGCCGTCGGCCGGGCGTTCGTCTATCCGGTATCGACCGTGTGGCGCAATCGCGGCCTGATCCGCGTGATGGTGCGGCGCGACATTCTGGGGCGGTATCGCGGGAGTTTCGGCGGGGCGTTCTGGACCATCATCAATCCGCTGTTGCTGATGCTCACCTACTTTTTCGTGTTCGGCGTGGTGCTGCGCGACCGCTACGATCCGCAGGCCAGTTGGTCGAGCTTCGCGCTCTACTTCCTGGCGGGCATGCTGCCGTGGCTGGCCTTCAGCGAGGCCGCCGGGCGGGCGCCCAGCGTGATGCTGGAGCATCGCAATTTCGTCAAGAAACTGGTCTTCGCGGTGGAGACGCTGCCGGTGAATCTGGTGGTGGCCGGGCTGATCACGGAGATGTTTGCCATCCTGCTGTACTGCGCGTTCCTGCTGGCCATCAACCACACGTTGCCGGGCGCGCTGGTGTGGTTGCCGGTGCTGCTGATTCCGCAGATTCTGTTCACCGCCGGGGTGAGCTGGTTCTTGGCGGCGCTGGGAGTGTTCGCCCGCGATCTCGGCCAGATCATGGGCTTCGTGTTGACGCTGTGGTTCTTTCTGACGCCGATCTGCTACCCGGAGAACAAGCTGCCGCAAGCCGCGGCGGGGATTCTGACCAAGAACCCGATCTATGTTCTGGTGCACGGCTACCGGTCGATTTTCTTGCAGAATCAGGCGCCCGCGTTCGGCGCGGTCTGGAAGTTGTGGCTGGTGGCGACGGTGGTGTGTGTGCTGGGCCACGCCTGGTTCTACAAGTTGCGCAAGTCGTTCGCAGATCTGCTGTGAGGTCGGGAGGGGCGCTTGGAAAAGCCTGACTCGGAGCCGCGACCGTAAGGGAGCGGATGCCGCGCACGCGCCTCCTGGGGATCGTCCGCGGATCGGGCGATGGTATAACGGTTATACATGGCGATGCGGGTCGAATTCGATAGATTGAAGAGCCGGGACGTCAAACGAAAACACGGCGTCAGCCTGAAAGAGGCGCAGGACGTATTCGATCAGGTGTACCTCGTCGACCAGAAGAGCGACGATCCGGAACAGTTTCGTGCAATCGGTTGGTGCAGAGGTCGCCTCTGTTCCGTGATTTTCGAGATCCGGCATGACTCCGCGGGTGAATACTACCACCTTGTCACCGCCTGGAAAGCGACCAAAGAGGAGGAGCAAAGCTATGCCGAAAACGTCTAGGAATACGCGAACTGCCGACGAGATTGCAGAGATGGCCTCTCGTGGAGAAGACATTTCCGGGTACTTCACCAACAAGTTCACCGTGGTCAGACCGGTCCGTCGCGTGAACGTTGACCTGACGCAAGGCATGCTGCGAGAACTCGATGAACGGGCGGCCCGGCTCAATGTCAGCCGTCAAGCGGTAATCAAGACATTGCTCGGGCGGGCACTGAACGAGGAGCGGGAGAACAAACCGCGCCCGAAGAGGGCCAGCTAAGCCGTGATCTCAGTTTCCGACCCGGCGCCTACGAGGGAGCGATGAGCAGGAAACGATACGAAATCGGAAGCGGTAACGTGTTCCAGGACATCGGCGTGCCGAATGCGGAAGAACATCTGGTCAAATCGCAGCTTGTGTTCAAAATCGATGCGATCAGGAAAGAGCGGCGCTCGAAACAGATCGAAGTGGCCGATCTGTTGGGCATCCGTCAACCCGACGTATCCAAAATGCTACGCGAGGAATTCCGCCAGTTCTCCGTGGAGCGTCTTCTGCGTTTTCTGGTGGCCCTCAATCAGGACGTAGAGATCGTCGTGAGGCCCCATCGTGACCGAGGCAACGCTCCGGCGTTGCATGTCGCCTGACACGCTATTCGGTCTCGTGGGTTCCCTCACCCTCAGCGGCGGGCGGTTTTGGCCCGTCCGCTGCATCGCTTC
>Ga0209014_10000935_pt1 | contig 17335 bp, 17 predicted proteins | sample BarGraNGADG00212_FD_184491 | JGI IMG/M metagenome (GOLD analysis project Ga0209014, IMG submission 184491) | Arctic peat soil microbial communities from Barrow, Alaska - Barrow Graham LP Ref core NGADG0002-212 (SPAdes) (version 2) | ecosystem: Environmental > Terrestrial > Soil > Wetlands >...
CCCGGGCCTGAACGTCGACGGCGGATTCGCACAGTACCTGAGGACGGTGGAGCGCTCCACCCTCAAGCTCGAGGAGGGTCTCGCCCCGAAAGACGTCGCTGCCTACGCGGACGCCGGACTGACCGCGTATCGGGCGGTGAAGAAGGCAGCGGCGCTGTTGCCGCCGGGCTCCCGTTGCGCCGTCATCGGCATCGGCGGCCTCGGTCACATCGGGGTGCAGAGTCTGAGAGCCATGAGCGGAGCCGAGATCATCGCCGTCGACGTGTCCGACGAGGCCCTGCAGATGGCCACGCGCATGGGCGCCGACAGCGTGGTGAAGGCCGGCGAGGACGCCGTCGAACACGTGCGCGAGCTCACGGGCGGCAAAGGCGTGGAGGCCGTGCTCGACTTCGTCGGTGAGCAGGGTACGACGGTGCAGGGGCCGGCCATGCTCGCCGGGGGAGGAACGTACTTTGTGATCGGGTACGGCGGCCGCGTCGACCTCTCCGCCATCGAGATCATCTCGCGCGAGATCAGTGTGGTCGGCAGCCTCGTAGGCAGCTTCACCGAACTGTCGGAGCTCATGGCCCTGGCCGCGCAAGGCAAGGTCAAGCTCGAGACACGCGAGTACCGCCTCGAAGACGTCAACGCGGCACTGGCCGACTTGAGGGACGGCCGCCTGCACGGCCGCGGCGTGCTCGTGCCGGCGTGAGCGACGCGTGCCGGCGCCAGATCGACACAGGCAACTGATGCATGGAGGAAGGAGCGATCATGAGCGACCAGCGGACACCAGAAGAAGTGTTCCAGCACCACGGTCAGGTCTTGGGGGCCGGCGACATAGATGGGATCGTCAGCGACTACTCGGACGACGCCATCTTCATCAGCCCGGACGGCATCGTGCGTGGCAAGGACGGCATCCGGCAGGCGTTCGTCAAGCTTGTCGGCGACGTGCCGAACGCGCAGTGGGAGCTCAAGAAAGTGTTCGCCGACGACATCCTGTTCCTCGAGTGGTCGGCGGACTCTGCCCACACGCGTGTGGACGACGGCATCGACACGTTCGTCTTTCGCGATGGCCTGATCCGGGTCCAGACCGTGCGGTACACGCTGCAGCGCAAAGACTGAGGCGCGGCGACTTCGCGGGGCGCCGGCCGCGCCGGTCAGCGGATACCGGTGTCGAAGATGATCGTCAGGGAGCGCCAGGCGCCGCGCGCGATGCGGATCGAGAACGGCGCCGCGTGGTTGAAGGAGGCGGCGCCCGCGCCATCCGGGCGGTACACGCGCAGAGTGGCTGCGCACGGCGCGTCGTTGAGCTGCCCCGGCTGGGCCACGGGGGTGATGGGCCCGCGTCGCGTCGTACCGACGACGCCCTGGTGGAAGTGCAGCGGCACACTGCTGGGTTCGTCGGCGGGCTTGACCCCGGAGGCCGGCGGAAAACGCACGCCCGTGTCGAGCCAGATGCGCACGTGGCGCGTGTCGCCGGCGGCGACAGGCAGCAGACGACCAAAACGCGAGACGGGAACAAGGCGGGTCCGGCCGCCTGAGGATGCTTCTATCGGCTCGTTCGGCATGGCGATCATTCCTTTCGGACTGTTCGGAATGCGACCGCTATGAGGTAGGGACGTGGTCGAGTGAACTCGAGTGGCGCGGCGCGGGCATGGCCGGCCTCGCCTGAGGGCGGTCCGCCCGGCGTCGCCGCCGCGGTGTGGTATGTTTACCCGGAATAGACACATGGCCGCTAGGGGTGTCTCGCGAGAGGCTGAGAGGCGACAGCCGACCCTCGAACCTGACCTGGGTAATACCAGCGGAGGGAAGCGCGCAAGGTAGGCTCGTCCGGGTCGCCGCCGCGTTTCTTCGGCAGCGGCCCTTCTTCGTGGAGGTGAAGGACGTGCCCGACCTGCCGACCATCGGCAAGATCTCGCCCGAGGTCTTTTCTGCTCTGATTTACCCGCGTCTGGGGCGCGAACGTCCCGAGGTGCTCGTGGGACCGCGTTCCGGCGTGGACGTCTCCATCGTCGATCTCGGCCACGGCAAGGTGCTCGCCGCGACCTGCGACCCGGTGTTCGTGGTGCCGCAGTACGGCTTCCGCCGCGCAGCCTGGTTCGCGGTGCACATCCTGGCCTCCGACGCCGCCATGTCCGGTCTCACGCCGGCGTACATGGCAATCGATCTCAATCTGCCGCTGAGCATCGTCGAGGAGGAGCTCACCGAGCTCTGGGACGGCATGCACGAGGCCTGCGACGAGCTGGGCATCGCGGTGATCTCCGGTCACACGGCGCGCTACCAGGGGTGTGACTACCCGATGGTGGGCGGCGCCACGGTGTTCGCGGTGGGCGACGCCGAGCGCTACGTGACCTCGGGGACGGCGCGCGACGGGGACGTGCTGATCTGCACCAAGGGGGCGGCGATCGAGGCGACCGCCGTGTTCGCCGCCACCTTCCCCGAGGCGCTGCGGGCGCGGATCGGCGACGAGCTCGCCGACCGCGCCGCCGCCCTGTTCTACGAGATGAGCGTGGTCAAGGACGCGATGACGGCGGTGGAGTACGGCGTCCGTGACGAAGGGGTGACCAGCCTGCACGACGCCACCGAGGGCGGTGTGGTGGGCGGCATCTTCGAGATCGCGCAGGCCTCTGGGCTGGGCGTGCGCCTCGACGAGGCGGCGATCCCCGTGCGCCCCGAGGTGGCGGCCGTGTGTGAGCTCGTGGATATCGATCCCTTGACGTCGATCAGCGAGGGCACGCTGCTGGCGACGGTGCGCCCCGAGCACGCCGACGGCGTGCTCGGGGCGCTCGCCGGCGCCGGCATCGCGGCGACGGCGATCGGCGAGATGGTCCCGGCCGAGCGCGGCCTGCGCCGCGTCACCGCCGCCGGCGAACGGCCGCTGGAGCACCCGCAGGTCGACCCCTTCTGGGCCGCCTTCGGGCGCGCCATGGAGGAGGGGCTGTGAAGCCGGCCCGCATCCTGACCGTCGCTGGCAGCGACTCCGGCGGGGGCGCCGGCATCCAGGGCGACCTCAAGACGATCGAGCGCCTCGGCGGCTTCGCCATGACGGCGGTCACCGCGGTGACCGCCCAGAACACGCTCGGCGTGCACGGCGTTTGGTCGCTGCCGCCGGACGCGGTGGAGCGCCAGATCGGCGCCGTGGCCGACGACATCGGCGTCGACGCGGTCAAGACCGGCATGCTCGACTCGGTTGCTCTGGTGCGCACCGTCGCGGCTGTGCTGCGGCGGCTGGGGGTGGCGCGCTCGGTCGCGGTAGGCGCTCGCCCGGTCCCCTTGGTCGTCGACCCGGTGATGGTCGCCAAGGGCGGCCAGGCCCTGCTCGCCGAGGAGGCGCGCGGCGCCCTGCGCGACGAGCTGCTGCCGCTGGCCGCCCTGGTCACGCCCAACGTCCCCGAGGCAGAGGTGCTCACCGGCCTGCCGGCGGGCACGCTCGAGCAGCGCGAGCTGGTCGCGCGCCGGCTGGTCGAGCTCGGCGCCGGCGCGGCGCTCGTGAAGGGCGGGCACACCGAGGGTGAGACGGTCGTCGACCTGTTCTTCGACGGTCACGAGGTGCGTCTGTTCAACGCCGCGCGCGTGCACACTCAGCACACGCACGGCACGGGCTGTACGCTGTCGGCCGCCGTCGCCACAGGCCTCGGCCAGGGACTGCCGTTGGCGCAGGCCGTCGAGCGCGGCATCCGCTACGTGCAGGCGGCGATTGCTCACGCGCCCGGGCTCGGCGCCGGCCACGGCCCACTCGGCCATGCGGCGGGGCAGGCACCATGGACCTGACCCTGCAGGCGCTGGTCGACCCGCAGCGGGTCCCGCAGGCCGAGGTCGAGGGCTGGCTTGCCGCCGCCGCCCGCGGCGGCGTCACCGGCGTGCAGCTGCGCGTCAAGGACGCCTCGACGCGCGACGCCTACGCCTACGGTCGGGCGGTGGCCGCCGCGGCGCGCGCCGCCGGCGTGTGGTTCTCGGTCAACGACCGCCTCGACCTTGCCCTGGCGCTTGGCGCCGACTGCGTGCACCTCGGCGCCGACGACCTGCCGCCGGCGGCGGCGCGGCGTCTGGCCCCTGGGCTCGCCCTGGGGCTCACGGCGCGCACACTCGATGAGCTCGACTGGGCGCTCGGCTACGACCCTGCCTACGTGGGCTTCGGCCCGGTCTGGGCGACGCCCTCGAAGGCCGACGCCGCTACGCCGGTCGGCCCCGCCGCCCTGGCGGCGGCGGTGCGCCGCTCAGCGCGACCCATCGTCGCCATCGGCGGCGTCGACGCCGCCACGGCGCCGGCCGCCTGGGCGGCCGGCGTGGCCGGCTTGGCCGTGATCTCGGCGCTCACCGAGGCGCGCGACGTGGCGGCGGCGGCGCGCGCCCTTCTGCCGCCGCCCTCCGACACCGACGAACGAGGTACTGCATGAATCCTTTCCGATCCTCATCGCCCGCCTGGCAGGTGGAGCGCCGCGGCATCGAGCCGGTCCCCGGCGACGAGCGCCACGGTCGCGTGGGCGACGTCTTCCGTCTCTGGCTGGCCGCCAACCTCGCCATCACCTCGGTGGTCATCGGCGCCGTGGTCATGAGCTACGGTCTCTCCCTCAAGCAGAGCCTCATCGCCCTCCTGGGCGTGTGGTCGTTCCTGCTCGTCGGGTACTTCAGCGTGGCCGGCGTGCGCACGGGGCGGCCGACGATGGCGCTGTCGGCGGAGTGCTTCGGCCGCGTCGGCAACGTGTTCCCGGCGGCGTTGTCGTGGCTCAACCTGGTGGGCTGGCAGACGGTGGTGCTGGTGGTCGCCACGTACGCGCTCGAGGCGGTGTTCCAGATCGTCTTCGGGACGCAGTCCGGGCCGCTGACGTTGCTCTCCGCACTTGCCGTGGTGGCGGCGCTGGCCTTCGGGGTGGCCTTCCTCGGCCACACCGCGATCGTGAAGGTGCAGACCGCCTTCGCCTACCTCTTCGGTGGCCTCACCCTGGTCGCGGCCGCCTTCCTCCTGCCGGATGTCCACTGGGGCGCGCTGCTGCGGACTCCCGACGGGCCCTGGCTCACCGGTCTGGTGCCCGCATTCTCGATTGTCGTCGCGGCCAGTGGGCTGTCGTGGGTGAACATGGCCTCTGACTACTCGCGCTACCTGCCGCTGCGCACGCCGGCGCGCCCGGTGGTCCTGGCCGCTACGCTGGGCTCCGTGGTGCCGGTGCTGGCGCTGATGGGGCTCGGCGTGGTGCTGGCGCCGAGCCTCCCCGGGTTGGCCTCGGCGGCCAATCCCATCGCCGAGCTGCAGGCGCTGCTGCCCTCGTGGTTCGCGGTGCCGTACCTGCTCGCCGTGGTCGGCGGCATGGTCACCGGCGACATCCTCGACATCTACTCGTCCGGCCTGAGCCTGATCGCCGCCCGCGTGCGCATCCCGCGCTCGCGCACGGTGCTCGTGGACGCGGCGCTCTCGCTGGCCGCGAGCGTGTACATCCTGCTCGTGGCGAGCGACGCCATCGCCACCTTCCAGGCGTTCCTCACCCTGATCGCCGGGGCGCTGGCGCCGTGGGCGGCGATCTTCCTCGTGGATGCCTGGGGCTGGAGCCGCCGCGGCTACCCCGGGCGGGAGGCGCTACTGCTGGGCGGCTCCGGCCGCGCCGGCTCGGCGACCGTGCTGCCGGCGGTGCGCTGGCCGGCGTTCGTCGCCTGGGCGGCGGGCATCGTCACCTCACTGCTGCTGACCTCGACCAGCGTCTACACCGGTCCGCTGGCCAAGGGCGTGTTCGCCGGATCGTCGCTTGGTTTCCTGGCCGGCTTCGCGGTGGCGCTGGCGCTCTACGGCGGCTTCCAGGCGCTCGCCGGCCGCGGCGTGGCGACGGCCTGTAAAGCGGAGGGTTCGGTGTAAGATGCGGGCGCGTGGGCCTATAGCTCAGCTGGTTAGAGCAGTCTACTCATAATCGATGGGTCGCAGGTTCGAGTCCTGCTGGGCCCACCATTCCACTCCAGGACCAGGCCCAGCCGCCTGCTTTGACGCTCCTGACGTATAATCAGAGTCGACAGTGTACGTCAGAAGGCTTCCCCGTGAACACCAAGCTGACGTTGCGGCTCGACGACGAGCTCATCCGCAGCGCCAAGCGCTACGCCGGCAGGTCGGGCAAGTCGGTCTCCCGGCTCGTGGCCGACTACTGTGGTCTTCACCGAAGAAAACGCGCGAGCAGGACGCACCGTGATCTCTATCGTCTTGCCGACCTATGACCGGGCCACTGATCTCCCAGAACATCGTCGGATCGTCAGGTCCGGTTCCTCAGTCATGATGCCTTCCTGCCGTTACTTACTGCCGTCGCACTGGAGATTTCGCCTGGCCCGCGGATGGCCGCCCCCCGATTCTGGGTTCTCAGAGAAGAGACACCCGGAGCCGCCGTTCGCAGCGTCGAGCAGCGCAAGAGCCTGTTGACATGGCACCCGAAGGCAGAATATAGTGTAATGGTCTGACCAATACCTCGCCAATCGACCATGGAGCAGTTGATGAGTGGGAACGCCGCTGGCCAGGAAGAGTCGGTCGTCTGCATCCGCGCAGCCGAGGCGCTGCCGAACGACGTGGGGCAGCGCCTCGTGCGCATGCCGGCGCCACTCATGGAGAGGTTGGGGCTTGCCTCCGACGACATCGTCGAGTTGACGGGCCGCAAGACGACCGGCGCCCGCGTCGCGCCGCTTCCGGCAAGTGAAGGCGATGCGGCGCCCGCGCGCGTGGAGTCCGCCGTCCGGCACAACGCGGGCGTCGATCTCGGCGACGAGTTGACCGTTCGCGTCGCCGAAACGCAGCTCGCGCGCTCCTTGATGCTGGTGCCCGAAGGCGAGCCGGGCGGCGTGTCGAGCGTAGACGTGGCGGAGATCAAGCGCATACTCGCGGGCGCCCCCGTCACCGTCGGGGATCGCGTGCGCGTGCAGGGACATGGCGCAGAGGCACTCTGGTTCGAAGTGCGCGCCACTGCACCCCGAGGCATCGTGCTCGTCTCGATGAACACGAAGGTCGCGCTCACCGAACCGGAACGCGCGGAAGGCTCCGCCGCGCGATCGTCCTACGACGATATCGGCGGACTCGACGATGAGGTCCGGCGCATCCGCGAGGTGGTCGAGCTGCCGATCCGTTACCCGGAGCTTTTTCGACATGTGGGCGTCGACGCGCCGAGGGGCGTTCTGCTGCATGGGGCTCCCGGGACCGGCAAGACCCTGATCGCGCGCGCCGTCGCCGGGGAGACCAGCGCCCACTTCATCCACATCAACGGCCCGGAGATCCTCAATAAGCTCTACGGCGAGAGCGAGGCTCGCCTGCGCGAGATCTTCGACGCCGCGCAACGTCACAGCCCGTCCATCATCTTCATCGACGAGATCGACGCAATCGCGCCGCGGAGGAGCGAGGTCTTCGGCGATGTCGAGAAGCGCATCGTGGCGCAGCTGCTGGCGCTCATGGATGGGCTCAAGGCCCGGGGTCAGGTGATCGTCATCGGCGCGACGAACGTGCCGGACGCCGTCGATCCCGCGCTGCGACGTTCGGGACGGTTCGACCGGGAGCTCTCGCTCAGCCCGCCGGACCGCGACGGGCGAGCGGCCATCCTGCAGATACACACACGCTCCATGCCCCTCGACGACGGCGTCGATATCGAGCGTCTTGCCGACGTGACGCACGGCTTCGTCGGTGCGGACCTGGCCGTTCTGTGCAAAGAGGCGGCGATGAGTGCCATCCGGCGCCTCCTGAAGAGCGACGAGCCGCGACCCGACGGATGGGCGACCGAGCACGGGCTGGAGACACTGCGCGTTACGGGCGCGGACTTCGACAGTGCCTTGCGCGAGGTGGAGCCTACGGCTGTCCGTGAGCTCTTTGCCGACAAGCCCTCGGCGACATGGGATGACGTCGGCGGCCTGGCTGAGGCCAGAGAGCAGCTGCAGACCCTCCTCGAGTTGATGGGCACTCGTGCTCCCACGCATCGCGGCGCTCGGGTCCGAATGCCTCGTGGCGTGGTGCTCACGGGCCCTCCGGGCAGCGGCAAGACGCTGCTCGTACATGCGATGGCGGGCGCCAGCGGCGCACATTTCATTTCCGTAGATGCCGCCACGCTCCACTCGCGGTGGCAGGGTGAGGCCGAACGCGGCATTCGGCAGATGTTCAAGCGCGCCAAGCAGATCGCTCCATGCATCGTCTTCTTCGACGAGCTCGACGCCATCGCTCCGGCACGCGGGCGCGCGGCCGATGGCGCCGGCGAGCGCCTGGTGAGCCAGCTCTGCGTCGAGCTCGACCATCTCCTGGACACGGCCGGCGTGCTGGCGGTCGCGGCGACGAACCGGCCCGACCAAGTTGATCCCGCTCTCTTGCGCTCCGGCCGGTTCGACCTCGTCATCGAGTTGCCCCTTCCGGACAGGCGCGAGCGACGCGAGATTCTCCGCATCCACACGGCCGAGCTGCCGCTGTCTCCGGACGTGGACCTTGACCGGTTGGCGCAGGCGACGTCGGGGGCGTCTGGCGCGGATCTCGCGGCGCTGTGTCGCAACGCGATGCTTCTCGACTTCACGCGAAGCTGTGCGAGGCAGGGGAACCCACCGGGTGAGTCAATGATCGAGATGTCGGATTTCGCGCAAGCGATGGAGCGCAGCCCCGCCATCCAACCCACTACACCGGAGGTCGAGACACGAGAGAAGCTCGGCGTATCCCCCGAAGAAGGGGCCAAGGATTTAGTCAGTACAGAGGAGGCGCGATGACCCTATCCGTCGAGATCGACTCCAAGATGGTGGAGATCACAGTGTGGACGCGCGGTGTCCAGCTCGCAAAAGAGGCGAGGGACGTTGCCACCCTGCTGGCTGTGGCCGGCTCGTCAGAAGGCAAGTACACACAGTCGTTCGACAACTACGTTGATCTGCCCGACAGGATCGGCGTGGCATGCAAGAGTTACGCCCGCATAAGCCCTGAGCCCATTCAGACCGTCTACGAGTACGAGAACGGCCACCACGACGTCATCGTTCTGGTCGAAGAGACGATGATCAAGGGCCATCCGTACCTGCAGGACGCCAAGCAGGATTGCGTGGTGGTGGTGAACAGCGCGCGGGATCCAGAGGCGCTGCTGAAGTGGTTCGAGCCCAAAGAGAGCCTCCCGCTCGTCAAGGCGCTGGCCTGCATCGACGCCAACTCGTTCGGCGCCGGTGTGATGTTGACGTTCGATGGGACCGAAGGCGCCTCGGACGACACCAAGATCGGCGCCGGCGTCGGCGCTGCCGTGGCCGGGGCTGCCGCCAAGGCGAGCGGCTGTGTGACGCTGGAGAGCCTGCTGGCCGCGGCAGACAACAAGAAGGCGGTGCAGCAGGGGTGGGACCAAGTAAAGGTGCTGCCGTTCTGCGACGGCAAACCGTTCTGCGAGACCCCGTCTGACCCGCAGGAGCTCGGCTGGCGCTGATGCGCCGGCGCTCCACCCCATCCAATGATGAGCTGAAGGAGTGGGAATGCCGAAGAAGAGCTACCCCGAAGTCCCTTTCGCTGCAATCGTGCCATGCCCTACCGTCGAGAACGACAAGATGGTCACGGGCAACTGGCGCTCTCTGCGCCCGGTTGTGGACATGGAAGCGTGCACAAGCTGCAAGACGTGCTGGCTCATGTGCCCTGACGCCTCGGTCAACTTTGACGAGGCGGAGGGGATCAGCTTCAACCTCAAGTACTGCAAAGGCTGCGGCATCTGCAGCAGCGTGTGTCCCGTCGAAGCTATCCGGCGCGTGCCGGAGCTCGACTTCACCGACTAGGAGGCAGGCATGACGACCAAGAAAAGGGCTACCGGCCTCACAGCTGTCTGCGACGCCTGGCAGCTTGTGGACATCGATGTCACCGCGTCCTACCCCATCAGGCCCTACACGGCCGTGTTCGCCGATCTCGCCAAGCGGATCGCCAATGGGCAGATGAAGTGCGAGATGGTGTTCGCCGAGGGCGAGCACGGGCAGTTCAGCATCGCCCACGGCGCATCCATGGCGGGGGCACGCGCCACGACCGGCTCGTCAGGAGTCGGCCTTACATATGCGGCCGAAGTCTATTCGCCCATCGCCGGCGGGCGCTGTCCGATCCAGGTATTGGTCGGCGATCGCACACTCGACCCTCCCGGCGACTTCGGGTCGGAGCACACCGACTGCCTCACGATGCGTGACAACGGCTGGATCTTCGGCTGGGCACAGGACGCGCAGGAAGCACTGGACAACAGCCTCATGTGTTTCCGTATCGGTGAGGATCCGGACATCATGCTGCCCCAGATCGTGGCGATGGACGGCTATTTCGTCACACATATCACTCAGGACTACGAGGTTCCCGACCAGGACCTGGTCGACCGTTTCCTCCCACCCTTCAAGCCCAAGTTCAGGCTCGACGTCAACAACCCGGTGATCATGGGTCCGCAGATCACGCCTGAGATGGGTCCGCCGCTTGAGTGGGACCGCAACGTGGTCATGCAGCGCGCCAAGGGCAAGATCGTCGAGGTCACGGAGGAGTTCGGTAGCGTCTTCGGGCGCCACTATGCTCCGTTCGTTGAGGAGTACATGACCGAGGGCGCCGAGATGGTGTTCCTGCTGCAGGGAGCTCATGCCGTCACGTGCAAGAGCGCCGTCAAGTACCTCCGCGAGGCCGGCTACCCGGTCGGCATGCTGCGACTGCGCTGGGTGCGCCCGTTCCCCGAGGAGGCCCTGCAGGCGATCGCCGCGAAGTTCAAGGTCATCGGCGTCATCGACACGGGCACGTCCTACGGTGCGGCCGGTGGTGGTGGTGTCCTGCTCGTCGAGACGAGAGCGTCCCTCTCCGAGACGCCCGACAAGCCGATCATTCAAGGCTTCACGTCGGGTCTTGGGGGTGAGGTCATCACGCACGACGAGTTCTTCCGCATGGCCGAGATGATGCGCAAGACGATCGAGGCGGGGCAGCTCGTGCAGTCCTCGACGTGGGTCAACTTCAACGACTACGTCTAATCAGCGAACCCGAGGTCACCCATGCCTGTGCAGTATGAAGAGATCAAGTCAGTGAAGAAGGCGCCCGAGGAGGAGTTCTACCTTCCCGGCCACCGTACGTGTGCCGGCTGCGGACCGGCTGTCGGATATCGTCTGATCGCCAAGGCCGCCGGACGCAACACCATCTTCCTCGGGCCTACGGGCTGTATGTACGTCGCCAACACCAGCTATGCCTGTGGCCCCTGGAAGGTACCGTGGACGCACACGCAGATCACGAACGGAGGCGCTGTGGCCTCCGGAGTCGAGGTCGCCTTCAAGCAGCTCATCAAGAAGGGCAAGATCAAGGATGAGTTCCCCAACATCATCGTCATGGCCGGTGATGGCGGGTCAATAGATATTGGAGTTCAGGCCGCATCAGCACTGTTCTACAGAGGTCACGACGTCCTGTTTATCATGTACGACAACGAGTCGTACGCGAACACCGGGATCCAGGTGTCACCGATGACCCCGTATGGCGGCAATACCACGTTCACTCCTCCGGGTCCGATGATTCCGGAGGGCAAGAAGCTGTTCCCCAAGGACCCCATGCTGATCTTTGCCGGAGGCGGGCATCCTGCGGTCAAGTACGCAGCTACCGCATCGATCGCCTACCCCGTCGACCTCATGAACAAGGTGCGCAAGGGCCTGGCGTTCGAGGGTCCCGCGTTCCTCCACGTCCATTGCCCGTGCCCGAAGGGCTGGACGTACCCTGCGGAGCGCACGATCGATCTCGCCAAGTTGGCAGTCCAGACCGGCATGTGGTTCCTCTATGAGCTCGAGGACGGCGTCCGTACGTGGAGCCGGAAGGTGGACAAGCTGCGGCCGGTCGAGGACTATCTGCTTGGGCAGGGCCGGTTCACGCATCTCGAGCCGGAGCACGTGGCGAAGTTGCAGGCCTGGGTCAACGAAAGGGCACAGGTGCTGGGGCTCAACGCCACCTTGCCGCCTGTTCGTTGACCTCCCGCCCAGCCCGACCGGATGCCACCGGTCGGGCTGGGCTTGCGTCGAATGCGGCAGCCTGTCCGACCGGTGGGGGAATGGGCTAACATCATGAGGCATGCGCAAGCAATCATTGTGGACCGGGAGAGAGGGATCCCCATGGGGGGATCCGACTCCCGTGCCGACGGGAAGGGAGGTGGGGCAGTTGGCGGGATACCGAACCGGTCTTGATTCCTCGGGGCGCACTCAATGTGCGGAAATGATTCACGCGGGCTGAGGTCAACCTAAGGGGGCAATTGTCTTGGACGTCACCGAAGACACTAATCAACCGTCCGCTCCGGCAGCGGAGAAGGTGTGGCATGCCGGCCGTCTGGATCCGATGCCGATTCGCAAGCTGCCATCGGCTCCGCCTTCTCTACACATTCTGGGCCCGACGGTGTTCCTCCTCGCGCTCGGTGTCGGTATGGGCGAGTCCTACATGTGGCCCCGGCTTGTGCTGGTGTTCGGCCAGGACATCCGCTGGATATTCCTTGTCGCTGTGACGCTGCAGGCCGTCGTCCTGCTCGAGATGTCGCGCTACGCGATGGCCACGGGGGAGAGCATCTTCTTCGGAGCAGCGCGGGTCTTCAAACCGATCATGTGGCTCTTCTATGTCTCGGCCATATTGATCTACATCTGGCCCGGTCACCTAGCGGCTGGTGCGGGCGCGTTCGAGGAGATGACGGGCATCCCATGGAAAGTGACGGCCGTCGTCGCCTTGGTGTTCGTGGGTGTGCTCTTCACCATGCTCAGGAACATCTACGGCACCATGGAGAAGGTACTCGGTCTGCTGATCGGCATCCTCGTCGTCGGCACGGCCATCATTGCCGCGCTGGTCGGCAGCTGGGGCGAGCTCGAAGGCACGCTGAGAGGGATGATCGCTTTCGGCTACCTCCCGCACAAGGCCCTTACCGCAGCCTGGTTCCCGATCATCGTCGGTTCGGCCGCTTTCGCCGGGCCGTCGGGCATGCAGCAGATGTGGAACACCCTGCAGTTGCGTGACAGCGGCGCTGGCATGGGCTCGCACATCCCCAAGGTTATGGGGCTCATGCACGCCGGCGAGGCCGCGCCTATGCCGGCGCGTGGCTACATGTTCGACACCGACGACCCCGACGAGATGAAGAAGTGGAAGGGGTGGCGTAGGTGGATCACCTTTGATGCCTTCCTCCTGCTCTGGGGCATCACCATGCTGGTGACGATCTCGTTCACGGTCCTTGCCTTGGCTGCTAAGCAGATAAACCCGAACGTGGCAACCCTCATCGAGGGTGGTGACCGAAATGCCGCTCTGCGGGCGATGTCGGATGCCTTCGCCTCGGCCGGTAGCCCGGTGCTGAAACCGCTGTTCTTCGGCTTCATCGCACTGATCGGGCTCAACGCGACGCTCGCGCTGTTCGACTCGTTCTCGCGTGGTCAGGCGGACATGACCTACTACTTCGTGCCCGGCGCGAAGCGCTTCAACATGTCGCAGCTGTACGGCTTCTTCCTGTGGGGCGTGATCGGCTTCGGTATCTTGATCCTGCTCTTCGGGCCGGCGGACGGGCCCGCGGCGATTCTGGATGTCCTTGCCTTCCTGTCTACGTTCGCCATGGGCGCCTACTGTGTGGTGCTGCTCCTGGTGAACAACATGATGCTGCCCAAGCCGATTCGTCCAAGTATCGTATCGAACCTGATCATCGGCCTCGGTGCGGTCTTCTACCTCGGCATGCTGTTCTACAGCTTGGTGAGGTTCGGCGTGGTTGTGGGCTGACATGTCGAGATCACACATGTGGCTGCTGGCAGAGTTCTCGTTGCCGGCGATGGCCATTGGTGTGATCGTCGCGCTTATCGCCGGCGGGCTGGCCGCTCTTGCGGGCCAGCCCGCCGGCTGGGCGGTGATCACCGGACTGGCGCTTGGGCTGCCGATCTCCCTGCTGGGAGCGGGGTATACAAGTCTCGTCGCCCTCAAGAAGGTCCCGGTTGGGGTGTTCTCGCCTGCGGCGGGGTACTGGTTGGTGGGCTTCCCGCTGGCGATGCTGGTGCATGAGATCGTCACGGCATGGCTGTTCACCGGCCGTCCGGGCCTGCCGCAGGGGCCGCTGTGGCAGTTCCTGGCGTACAACGCTCTGCTTAGCATGGGTTTCGCGATCGGCTTCCTGTGGGCGCACGAGTGGCTTGGGCGGCACTGGTGGCCGCGGATCCGCGACCACAATCCGTATGCATACCACTGCGTCGAACAGTACAAGGGGCTCGCGACCGTGATGGAAGAACGCAAGGCCGCGACGGCGCGGGACCGCAAGGAGAAGAAACTGGAGCGTGCCATCAAGGCACGGGAAGCCCAGACTACCAAACGACGCAGCTGACGCCGCGTCGCTTGATATAGGCAAGGCCCGGTCGGCGCCAGTCTGGCGGGCGTCGGCTGGCTGCACCGGTGCACGCGTTCGCGCCTGACCCTGTCGTCGACCGGAGGTCTTACATGTACACGCCCGTCTCGATCTGGGTGTGGCTCGCCACCCTCGCCGCGCTGCTCGCGATCTTCAGCCTCGACCTCGTGGTGATCGCCCGCCGGGACCACGCCGTGACGATCAAGGACGCCACCCGGTGGGTGATCTTCTACGTGTCGCTGGCCCTCGCGTTCGGCGCCGGGCTGTTCGTGTTCGCTCGGCCGGGGGCCGGCGGCGAGTTCGTCGCCGGCTACATCACCGAGTACAGCCTCAGCGTCGACAACCTCTTCGTGTTCTTGATCATCATCTCCCGCTTCGCCGTGCCCGCGCTGGCGGTGGACAAGGTGCTCTACATCGGCATCGTCTTGTCACTGGCCCTGCGCGCCGTGTTCATCTTCGCCGGCGCGGCCGCCATCGCGAGATTCAACTGGGTCTTCTACATCTTCGGCGTGTTCCTGATCTACACGGCGGTGCGGCTGGCGATGGAGGGGGAGAACGACGAGACGGACTTCCAAGAGAACTTCGTCTTGCGCACAATGCGCCGGGTGCTGCCGACCACCCCGGACTACGCCGGCGAAAGCTACACCACCCGCGTCGACGGTCGGCGGCTGTTCACGCCACTGCTGATCGTGATCGTCGCGATCGGGCTGGCCAACGTGATCTTCGCCTTCGACTCGATCCCCGCGATCTTCGGCCTGACGAAGGACCCCTACATCGTCTTCACCGCGAACGCCTTCGCCCTGATGGGCCTGCGCCAGCTCTACTTCCTCATCGGCGGGCTGCTCGACCGCATCAGCTACCTGAACATCGGCCTGTCGGTGGTTCTGGGCTTCATCGGGGTCAAGCTGATCCTCGAGGCGTTGCACGGCTCGGGCGTGGACGACCTCGGCCCGATACACCTGCCCGAGATCGGTATCGCGGTCTCGCTCGGCGTCATCATCGGCACGCTGGCGATCACCACGGTGGCAAGCCTCATCAAGAGCCACTACATCCGGCGCCGGCTGCCGGCAGACTCGGAGTAGCCGGCAACGTCGGCGCCCTGATCGGGCTGCCCTGAGCGGTCAACTGCCGGCAGGCGGCGTGGTTCCGGTCAGTGCAGGGACGGTCGGTGCAGGAGCGGTCGGCGTGCTGGACGGCGGCGTCGGGGCGCTCGTCGACGGCGTGTCCGGAGCGGTGGGGCTGGGTGCAGCAGTGCTCGGGCCGGAGGTGCACGTCGGCGCCTGCGTGGTCGCGGGCGCCGGTGTCGTGGATGGCTGCGCATCGGCCGTTGTCCGTACAGCACGGCCGACGAGGTCGAGCGTGTCATCGCCGCCGTCGCTGCACTGACCGTATGAGGACTGCGGGCGGCGGCTCCGGTGTCGGCCGCGGGAACCCGGCACGCCGGCTTCGTCGATGGGGACGGCGTTTCCCTCATCCCCCGGGGCGGCCTCATGGATTGCCCGGCCCCGCAACCGGGTATCATGTGCTTCTATTCACCTAGTCCCGAGGGGGCGTACGATGGCGTACAGCATTGTGGTCGGCTACGACGGTTCCGAGCAGTCCTCCAAAGCTCTTGACGCGGCCATCGATTGGGCTAAGACGGTACCCGACGGTGAGATCATCATCGCCTGTGCCCAGGATCGCTCCGGCCAGGCGGTCGGCTTTACCGGGGTCCACGGCGCGAGGATGGGGGTGACGGCCGCACTCACATCGATGTGGGATGAGCTCGAGAAGAAGATCGAGGGAGAGCTCGCGGAGGCAGCGACACGGGTCAAGTCCGCCGGAGTGGGCGTCGCGACGGCATGCACCCCGGACCGCCCGGACGTCACCATCATCAACGTGGCGCGCGACACGAGCGCCCGGCTCATCGTCGTCGGCGCCAAGGGCGCCCATGCGCGGGAGGGCCAGCGCACCGCTCTCGGTTCGACGACCACCAAGGTGCTTCACGAGGCCGGGGGCATCCCGGTGCTGGTCGTCTAGTCCGCTGCCGCCGTCACAGCACCCACGAGAGGGCGCAAGCCGGCAGCGCACCCTGCCCGCCGCGACGAGCACCACCAGGGTCATCTACGAAGCCGCTCTCGGTCTGCTCGCCGATCTGCACGTGCACGGCCGCCGGCTGCGCCGCGCCGGTGGTGACCTGGCGCCCTACCGAGAGCGGCGGTGCTGTCGCTCTCGCGGGCGGGCAAGAGCACCGTATGGCGTATCCTTGACGAGACCTTGACGAGAACGAGATCAAGCCCCACAAGATCCGCTACTACCTGGAGAAGCGGGATCCGGACTTCGACCGCAAGATGCAGGAGGTGCTGATGGTCTATGGGGAGGTCTCCCTCGAGGCCGCGGGGGGCCGTTGACGCCGGACGGCCTCATCCCCTCTACACCGTCAGCGTCGATGAGAAGCCCGGGGTTCAGGCGCTCGGCCTCAGCGCCCCCGACCTGCCGCCACGTCCGGGCAAGACTCCCGCCATCGGGCGCGACTACGAATACATCCGCCACGGCACCGTCTCCATCCTGGCCGGCATCGACCTGCACTCGGGCCACATCTTCGCCAACGTGGAAGACCGCCATCGCAGCCTGGAGTTCATCGGGCTGTTGAGGCGCCTCGATGAGTACTACCCGCCCCAGGCAGTCATCCGCGTGGCAGTGGACAATCACTCGGCCCACATCTTCAGGGAGACCACGACCTATCTCGGTACCCGGCCGGGGCGCTTCCAGTACGTGCATAAGCCCAAGCACGGTTCCTACCTCAACCTGATCGAGTGCGCCGTCTCCAAGAAGGCGCGGACCTTCCTGCGCCACATCCGGGTGGATTTCACTGAGGAGCTGAAGGTGCGCATCCTTCAGGGCATCCACGAGTTCAACGCCTCCCCCGTCGTGTTCCGTTGGAACAAGTTCGACCGCGGAGTGGCATGATGCGTAGTGGTTTAGATGGAACGAACTACTAGTAGACCAGAAAACTCCTCTTGGAGGTATTCGCTGCGGCGCTTGGCGACCGCCCTCGTTCGGCTGCCAAAGAAGCGCGCCTGGATGAATCCATA